>CXWL01009555.1_pt1 | contig 37571 bp, 40 predicted proteins | sample 590931 | NCBI WGS metagenome assembly CXWL01 (sample SAMEA3498368, study PRJEB10139) | groundwater metagenome | biome: water well; material: biofilm material | place: Germany | collected 2015-04-27 | reverse complement strand
GTAATGCAGCCAAGCCCTCTCCGTCTCGCCCGAAACAAGTTCGTCCTCGCCACCTCTCCCATAGGGAGAGGATTCTAAGAGAGCTTTGGTTGATACGAAACAGGGGGTGAAGCAACGGCCGTCTGCGGGCTGTAGAGCTGTGGTGTAAACTTAATACAGCCCGTGCTCCGCACGTGTTGCGGAGCCCCGGCAATGGAGCGCTTCCCTCTCCACCGCTCCGGCATTCGCCGGAGCACAGGAAGAAGAGAGTTTCACGCGGAGACGTGGAGAATATCCCCTCCCCCAAATGGGGAGAGGGCTAGGGGTGGGGTTCAACGATGCAAAAGAGCCGAGCACGCATAATAGCATGGCGCAATGGCTGTAGGAAAGCGGGCACAGCCGCTGGGTCAAGTCTCAATAATTAGGGTATATCGCACGTGGCACCGTAATCGCTATTTAGGGGTTTTCGCACCTGTCACCGTAATTCCGTAATTCCACCGTAATTCCCACCGTAATTCCGTAATTCACAGACCTTAGGCGGCTACCGATACCGCCACCACTCCGTGAAGCCCCCATCCATAAACTCCAGCACCTGTGGATCGACAAACGCCTCTGGGCGTTTTGCATGAATGAGGCGGAGCAGCTCCTCCAACTCCTCGCGGCGGTGGAAGCTGGGAAGGATGGTGATCGTATCGGTCGGGCTCACCAACTCAAAGCGGTCGAACGGCTGGTCCGCCATGAAATTGGCAGGATGATTGGCGGCCACCACTTTGCTCAACTCGTCGATGCGCACGCTGTGACGCATCGGCTTGATCGACAGATAGTCCCACCCACGCCACCATATCTGATCCGCCGTCCACCAGATTTTGTGGCTGATGTCGATGAAGAACATGTAACCAAAGACCAAGGCAGATATTGGCTCCACCCAAAAATTATGCAAAGTAAACCCGCGTACAATTACGCCAGCTAAGTACACAATTGTGAACAAGGACCATATGAAAAGCCAGTAATAGCAGCGGGGAGATTGTTTGAGCATATTCTCGCTCATGACAATCAATGCCCATTCATCTGGTTGGCGATGATCTTGCGGGTAACATCAACGGTGGCACCGGCTGCGGTCGCTGGTGCAAAAAATAGTTCGTCGACGGCTGGCGACCATCGTTGGAACAAGAGCGACGTCACGGCAAACCGATCTTGGTTACGGTGACAGGGGTTACGGGGTTACGGTGACAGGTGCGATTACCCCTAAATAGATTTAGGCTTCCGGGGTTACGGTGACAGGTGCGATTACCCCTAAATAGATTTAGGCTTCGGCCCGCGCTTTCTCGGGAGTAGCGTGAGGCCGGTTTTGCGGGCCATATCTTCAAGCCATGCTGCCGATCCCACAGGTCGTCCGATGGTTTCGGCCTTGCGCAGCGCCGCATAGGTGAAAGCCTCATCGAAATCCTCCCCAAGAAATGCCTTGAAATCGCCGACGCGCTCCAACGCCGGAGCGACGCTCACCACACAATCGTCCCGCTCTGCATAATGCGCTTGCACGCTCGACCACCGCCAGTCCTCCGCCCGCGTCACCAACCGCGCACGCACCGGATTGAGGGCAACATAGCGCAACGCTGCATGCAGATGCTGTTCGTCCATCGCCACTGAGCTGAACCGACCCTGCCATAAATGACCCGTCACGCGCATCCGCGCGTTGACATAGCCGGTATAGTGGCGGTGCACATGACGAAAAGTCTGGCTCAGACCATCGGTGTCGCGGGGCACGGCGATGATGTGAACATGATTGGGCATTAGGCAATATGACCAGATTTCAACGCCATACCGCCCAGAGGCATCGGCAAGCAAGTCGAGGTAAAGGGCGTAATCGCCATCCTCAAAAAACGTCCGCTCACGTCGATTGCCCCGCTGCGTCACATGATGCGGAACTCCGGGCAGAACCATGCGGGAAAGCCTTGCCATAGCTCTCACTAACCCCGTGTCAGCAGTATGTCAATTTAGGGGTAATCGCACCTGTCACCGTAATCCCCGTAATCCCGTAATCCCCTGTCACCGTAATCCCACCGTAATCCCCAGTATGTCAATTTAGGGGTAATCGCACCTGTCACCGTAATCCCCCCCGTAATCCCCAATTTAGGGGTAATCGCACCTGTCACCGTAATCCCCACCGTAATCCCCGTAATCCCACCGTAATCCCCTGTCACCGTAATCCCTGTCACCGTAATCCCGTAATCCCACCGTAATCCCACCGTAATCCACACCGTAATCGCCAATTCAATGCGCTGTCACTGTGATTCCATGATGACTGTGTTTGGTAAAATTGGTCGGGACGACAGGATTCGAACCTGCGACCCCCACACCCCCAGTGTGATGCGCTACCAGGCTGCGCTACGTCCCGACCGGCCCCGTAGGGCAAGCGGTGCCCCTAGCCGCGCGGCGCATATGATGCAAGCTATGCATGGATGTTGCACCATATTACCCTAAGTGATAGGCGCGCCGGGTTGTTTGGGGCGAATGCCGCGCCATATAGCGACTGACCCCATTCGCCTTGAAAAGGTTTCCCGCAATGTCCCCCGCACTTATTTTCACAGCTGCAGCAGCACCATCATCCGGCGGCGCCGCCATCTTCATGCAGATGGCGCCTTTGCTGCTCATTTTTGTTGTCTTTTATTTCTTGCTCATCCGCCCGCAACAACGGCGGATGAAGGATCATCAGGCCAAGGTCGCCGGGGCCAAGCGCGGCGACACCGTGGTCACTGGCGGCGGCATCGTCGGCAAAGTCACCAAGGTCGACGACACCGAGGTCGAGGTTGAAATTGCCAGCGGGGTCAAGGTGCGGGTGATGCGCGCGACGCTCGCGGACGTTATCAACCCGATCGGCAAACCAGCCAATGATTAACCTGTTGCGACGGACCTGACCCCCATGCTCGATTTCCCCCGTTGGAAGACTACCGCGATATGGCTGACGATCATCGTCGGTGCGCTTTTGTCCTTGCCAACCTTTGTGCCGCCCAGCGCCCTGTCGTTCATCCCCGAATCGCTGCGTCCGCGCGTCAATCTGGGGCTCGATCTGGCAGGGGGCAGCCACATTCTGCTAGAAGCGGACATCGCCGATGTGCGCGCCGAACGTTTGAGTGCGATGGAACGTTCGATCCGCGAGGCTATGCGCGGCGAACCGGGCAGCGCCGATGACATTGCGATTGGTGAGCTGAGCAGCTCGGTCAATGCCGTAACTTTTGTTGTGCGCGACGCGACCAAGGTGGATGAAGTGCGCGACCGGCTGAACGGGCTGACCACGGGGGTTGCACTCACCGGGCAGCGCAGCTGGGACATCGAGGTGCGCGACACCAACCGTGTTGTCATGACCCAGACGGCGGCGGGGCTGTCGAACTTTGTCTCCGAAGCGATGCTGGGCGCACGCGACATCGTCGAACGGCGCGTCAACGCGCTGGGCACGCGCGAACCGACAATCATATTGCAGGGCAGCGACCGTATCGTCGTGCAGGTGCCGGGTTTGCAAGACCCACAGGAGCTTAAGAACCTGCTGGGTCAGACTGCGCGGTTGGAGTTCCGCATGGTCACCGACCCAAACAGCTTTGATCCCGAAGATGCCGCGCAAGGCCGCGCGCCCGTGGGCAGCGAAGTGGTGCCCTATGCCAGCCAACCGGGCTTCGAAGTGGTCAGCCGCCAAGTGATGATTTCGGGTGACCAGTTGGAGGAAGCGCAGCAAGGTTTCGATCAAGACAATAGCCAACCCGTCGTCAATATCCGGTTCAATGGGCAGGGCGCGACGATATTTTCGCGGGTGACGCGGGAAAATGTTGGCAAACGTTTTGCCATGCTGATCGACGGCAAAGTGCTGTCGGCCCCGTCGATCAACGAACCGATTAACGGCGGCAGCGCACAAATATCTGGCAGCTTTACCACCGAAAGCGCCAACACGATGGCAATTGCGCTGCGGTCCGGTGCGTTGCCAGTTAAACTGACGGTGGTCGAAGAACGCACCGTGACCCCCGAACTTGGGGCGGAATCGATCCGCAAGGGCGCGATTGCGGGGGGCATAGCGACGCTGCTCACCCTGACCTTCATGCTGATCGTCTATGGCCGTTTTGGAGTCTATGCGAATATCGCTTTGGCGTTCAACATTTTGATGATCCTCGGCATTATGGCGCTGGCCGGAGCGACGCTGACCCTGCCGGGGATAGCTGGTTTTGTGCTGACCATCGGTGCGGCGGTCGATGCCAACGTCCTCATCAACGAGCGTATCCGCGAAGAGTTGCGGCGCGGGCGGCGTGTGTTTGCTGCGGTTGAGACGGGGTATAAGGAGGCGAGCCGTGCGATCATGGATGCGAATATCACCAACGTCATTGCGGCGGCGCTGATGTTTGTGTTCGGCTCTGGTCCGATCAAAGGCTTTGCGGTGGTGTTGACCATTGGCATCGTCACATCGGTGTTCACAGGCGTGACCGTTACCCGCATGTTTGTCGCCCACTGGTTGCGCAAGGCGCGGCCTTCGTCGATCACGATTTGAGGAAGATATGAACTCATGAAGTTGCTCAAACTGGTTCCCGACAACACCAACATCCGCTTTTTGAAGTGGCGCAATGTGGCGATGGCGATCAGCCTGTTGATGATTGCCGCGTCGATCCTATTGGTGATGGTTCGCGGCCTCAACCTTGGTGTCGATTTTGTCGGCGGACAATCGGTGCGGGTCGAGTTCCAGCAAATGCCGCCTATCGACGAAATCAGGGAAAAGGTTGACCGGATCGGGCTTGGCGAAGCGACGATCCAGCAATTCGGAACATCCAACTCCGTATCAATCCGTACCGGGCTGCCCAAAGGGGACAGGGCCGCTGCTGATCACGCGGGCGACACATTGGTCGCCGGGATCAGGGCGGCTTTCCCGCAGGCGACGACCGGTTCGGTCGATACCGTGTCGGGCAAGGTGTCGAACGAACTGCTCCGCACCGGCGCGTGGTCGTTGATGCTGGCGATGATCGCCATTTCGATTTACATCTGGTTCCGATTTGAATGGCAATTTGGGGTCGGGGCGCTGTTTGCGCTGTTCCACGATGTCGCGCTGACGTTCGGCTTTTTTGCGCTGACCCAGTTGGAGTTTAACCTCAACATCGTTGCGGCGCTGCTAACGATTATCGGCTATTCATTGAACGACACCATCGTCGTGTATGACCGCATGCGCGAAAATCTGCGTAAATATCGCAAGATGGGGATCGTTGAATTGCTCGACCTTTCGGTCAACGAAACGCTGTCGCGCACGGTGATGACCAGCATGTTCATGTTGATCGCGCTGCTGGTCCTGCTCATTCTTGGCCCTGATGTGATCTTTGGGTTTACCGCGGCGATGCTGCTTGGCATTTTTGTCGGCACCTATTCGTCCATCTATATGGCCGCGCCAATCCTGATCTGGCTTAAAGTCGGGCCGGACAGCTTCGTTCCCTTGGCGGGCAGCGAGGCAGGGCCAACCCCGCCAGAGGACAAGAATCGCGGCGCGGTGGTATAGTCGAACGCGCTACGCGACCCGCGTGCCGCCCTTCCAGACGCCAAGCGCGCGGCCCTGAACAGGTAGGCCATCGAACGGCGTGTTGCCGGCGCGCGCAGACATGGCCTGAGCATCAATCTGCCACGGTGTATTGGGGTCGATCAGGATAAGGTCGGCTTCGCGTCCGACACCCAGCGCCCCCGCATTGACGTCAAGCAGCCTGGCGGGATTGTCCGCGAGTAGCGTGAACAGCCGCGCCATGGTGATGGTGCCGTCACGCACCAGCCCTAGCCCCAGCGCCAACAGCGTTCCCGCACCAGCCATGCCGGGCGCTGCGTCAGCAAAGGGCAGGCGCTTATCCTCGGGACCGCGTGGGTCGTGCCCCGACGCCAGCACATCAATCGTGCCGTCGGCGAGTGCAGCCAGCGCCGCTTGTCGGTCGCTTTCTTGTCGCAGCGGCGGCGACAGCCGCGCAAAGGTCCGCCATTCGCCCAGCGCCACGTCGGACAGCAACAGGTGCGCAGGGGTAATGCCGCAGGTGACGGGCAAGCCTTTGGCCTTTGCAACGCGAACGAGGTCAAAGGCGGCGGCGGTGGTAAGTTGGCGGAAATGCACGCTCGCCCCTGTTAGTTCGACTAGCGCAAGGTCGCGCGCGACCGCCATGGCTTCGGCGCATGCAGGCGCTGCAGGCAGCCCTAGTCGCATAGCCATTTCACCGTCGGTGGCGACCGCGCCGCGTGTCAGCCCTTCATCCTCGCTATGGACTATCGTGGTCAGGCCAAGGCCGCCAGCGTAGGCGAGCAAGTGCATCATGACACCAGCGCCGGATATGCGCCCACGGCCAGTAGCAATAGCCCGCGCACCCGCTTGTTGCATTAGGCCAATCTCGGCGAGTTCATGCCCCGCCAACCCTCGCGTCGCGGCGGCGAGCGGGTGGATCCACAGGTCAGGCTTTCCCGCTTTTGCCGCTCGTTCGATCAGGCCGGGATCGTCCAGCGCCGGTGGGCCATCGGGCATTAAGGCTGCGCGGGTAATGCCGCCAAAATGGAACGCTGCGCGATCGGTGGCGAATACGCCAATGTCGATGATGCCCGGCGCGAGCAACAACCCGCCTGCGTCGATCGTCTCGCAATCTGATGGTAGGTCAATCGCGCCAATGTCGGCAATTAGGCCACCCTTGATGAGGGCAGTGCCGATTTGGGGTTCTGCGTCGCCGCGAACCAGCCGCGCGTTGGTGATGGCTATGTCAGTCATGCCCAACCCTCTACGCCACGTCGCGCGCGCGTCAGCACATCAAGGCAAGCCATCCGCACCGCAACGCCCATCTCGACCTGTTCGGTAATCGCGGAGCGCAGAGGATCATCAGCAATCGCGCTGTCAATCTCCACCCCACGGTTCATCGGGCCAGGGTGCATCACCAATGCGTCGGGCTTTGCGAGCGCTAGCCGTGCGGCGTTAAGCCCATAAAGGGCGTGAAACTCGCGCGCAGAGGGGATAAATCCACCCGCCATCCGTTCATTTTGCAATCGCAGCATCATCACGACATCAGCCCCGTCAATCGCGCCCTCAATCCGCGTGAAACGCTGCGCGCTATAACTTTCCACCTCAAGGGGAACCAATGTCGGCGGGCCGGCAACGCGCACTTCGGCTCCCATGGTCGAGAGGGCGATCATGTTCGACCGGGCCACGCGGCTATGGCGAATGTCACCGCATATCGCGATTTTCAGGCCATCAATATGCCCCTTGCGCCGCCGGATGGTCAGCGCGTCGAGCAGCCCTTGGGTTGGGTGTTCGTGCCAGCCATCACCGGCGTTGAGGACGGGGCAATCGACCTTGTCGGCGATCAACGCCACCGCGCCGCTCGATTGATGGCGGATGACAATCGCATCGGCACGCATCGCATTTAGCGTCACCGCCGTGTCGATCAGTGTTTCACCCTTTTTGACGCTCGATTGCGCGACAGCCATGTTGACAACGTCCGCGCCGAGCCGTTTTCCAGCAATTTCGAACGACAATAATGTCCGCGTCGAATTTTCGAAAAAGGCATTGATGAGCGTGAGGCCGCTGAGCACATCCGCCTTTTTTGCGGGCGCATTGCGGCCCATTTCAACCCAGCGCTCCGCTTCATCGAGCAGGAACGCAATCTCCCACGGTTGCAATCCGGCCAGCCCCAGCAAATGGCGATGCGGGAAGGCCGCTGACCCGGCGGGGTAGCGACTGGCGGCGGGGGTGTCTGATGATGTCATTAAAGGTGAGCGTTTAGGGGCGTATGCGTCTTGTGGCAAGATACAGATTTTCACGCGAAGAACACGAAGATGCGAAGAGGTCAGCCATGGTCGCTAGGTCGGTTCACCCTCAAGGGGGATGCATCTGTCGCACTATATTGATTGACGATGCGCCGAAGCCCTTCGCGAAATGTGGGCGCGCCAAAGTTCATGAGGAGTCCGACTTGAAGATTCATCATCCGCAAATAGGTCAATACTTGTTTTCCATGAACTGGGGCCAACCGTTCGAGTGATTTTAGCTCAATCAAGAGCTTTCCATCAACCACAATGTCGGCACGAAACCCATCTTTAACATGGATGTTTTCAAAATGAATTGGGATTAGCTTTTGTCGCTCGACGATCAATCCATGTCGTTGAATAAGTTCAGACAAGATGACTTCATAGGCCGATTCCAACATTCCTGGGCCCAAGCCCCTATGAACCTTAAGGCCACAATCCACTGCGATACTGGCAATCTGCTCGACGTCCATCCCCACCTCTTATTTCCCTTCGCGATCTTCGCGTGAAAATATCTACCCCGCACTTCAGTCTCTTACCATCGCATCAATCGCGCCTTGCAGGATATAGGCAGCGGCGGCGTTGTCGATGCGTGCCGCCCGCTTGGCGCGGCTGACATCGGCGGCGACCATCGCGCGTTCGACCGCGACGGTTGACCAGCGCTCATCCCACAGCAGGATGGGTAGGGCAGAGTTCTCCATATTGCGGGCAAAGGCGCGGATCGATTGGGTGCGTGGGCTGTCGCTGCCGTCCATGTTGAGCGGCAGGCCGATGACTATGCCGCGAACATTTTGGCGCGTAATCATGGTGTCGAGCGCAGAGCGGTCGGCTGAGAATTTTGTCCGGCGAACCAAATCGGCGGGGCTGGCAAAGCTCCACCCGGCATCGCACAGCGCGGTGCCGATGGTCTTTGTGCCGACATCAAGCCCGATAAGCCGCCCCGCTAAGGGCAAGGCAACGGCGAATGTGGCGGGGTGTTCGGTTATCACCGCGCTTCGAACGCCGCTAATCTACGGACCACGTCGGCGCGCATATTAGCCCAGAATAGCGAATAATCGAACACATGGTAATTATTGCCTGGCATGACAAAGCCGCCAAGTTCCGGCCCCTCGCCAATCAACAACAATCCGCGCCCACCATGCGTGCTATCGTCGCAACGCGCGCCCGTCGCGCCAGCGAACAGCGTGCCGTCGGCCAAATCATCGTCGGATTTGAGCGTCCCAAGGTTCGCGGATTGCATGACTACCCGCCCGTTCAGCGCACCGCTGAGCGGATTGACGCACAGCATCCGGCTGCCGCGCCGCGATGTGCCATCAAAACCGATGGTCTGGTCATAAGTATCTGTAATCATTGATATATTTGCTGGCTCCGCAAAGCTTTGCCATGCCATTATACAATGGCTGCTGTCCGCGGTTGCACAGGCGGGCAGGCCAAGGCTTGGCAGGTCGTGCGTCACCGATATTGGCCAACCGATGACATAGGCGGCAGCGATGCGTGCGCTGAGCGGTTTGCCAGCTACACGGGTCCGCAATAGCCGCGTCAGATGGAGCGCGCCCTGAGAGTGCCCGGCAAGGATGATCGGGCGGTCGGCGGGGATTTCGTGCAGGAATTGATCGAATGCCGCCGCCACATCGCGGTAAGCGGCGTCGAGCGCGCGGTTCGCCGTTGCTGCATCGCGGGTCAGGAACGCGCCCATCGCCGCTTGGCGGTATCGCGGAGCCCAGACATCGCCCGCGCCCGCAAATACGCTGGCCTGTCCGCGCGTGAATGCCCGCGCCATGGCATTGGCCTCTTGGTCGTCAAGAGCGGCATTCCATCCACGCTTGGTCAAATGGCTGGTTGGGTGGATGTAGAAAACGGCTGCATTTCCTCTAATTGCCTCAATGCGCACACGAAAGTCATCTTCTTCACCCGGCGTAATTGTCGGTGCGCCTGCGGATGGGTGCGAGGGGTCGAGGCGCGGCATCCATAGGCTGGGGTTGTTTGCCGCCATTCCGGGCCGCGCTAGCCACATGGCGGGGTCGGCATAGGCGTTTGAGTTAACGGCGCGCTGCTCGACAAACGCGCCGTTGGGTTCAAAGGCCATCCGCATGAACCAAGCGGGGTAGAGCCGCCACGCAACCGCCAGCGCGATGACCAGCGCGATAAGGATGGCGAAAACATAGAGGAACTTGCGGGCCAAATACTTCATCCTCGATTGCGGGTAGAAAGTGAAATAGATTGCAAGTGGGCGTCGCGCAATGCACTCATGGTGCATGCACCCACAGGAGCGAAGCGCATGACCAGCGAAACCGAGCAGACGGGCGAACGGATTGATGCCACAGACCGGATAGATGGGCGCGATCAACCTTGGGCGAGCCGACCATGGGCGATGGCGGCGCTGTGTGCGCTTTCGGGTCTCGGCTTTTGGGCGATCACCGAACAAATTAGCGAACAGCCGCTTTCGTCGTGGCGCCCGGCTATGGCGTCCGGTTTGGCGGTCGCTACGATCATCTTCACCTTCGCGGTCGAGCTTCGCCGTTGGCACTGGGCGGCGGCGTTCGCGGTGCTGTGGGGCGTAGTGACCGCATTCGTTGTATGGAATACGGGCGGCTATAATGTCGGCGGGTCGTTCGCCGAATGGCCGTTCTTTTCGGTGCTACTTGCGGCAACCGTCGCCGCGCCCTTGTTTCAGACCAAACGCGATGTCGCCGACAGCTGGACATTTTGGCGGCTGTGGCAATTGCCCTATCGCCAGTTGCATATGCATGCGTGGACCGACGCGGTGCTGGGCGCGGCGGCGATGGCGTTTGTTGGCATCACATTTGCGCTGGCGTGGATGATTTCGTCGCTGTTTATGCTTATCGACATCGATTTTGTGCGCGAATTGCTGCAAAAGGACTGGTTCGGCTGGATGCTGGCGGGCGCAGCGTTTGGCGGGGCCATCGGCTTGCTGCGCGAACGCGACAAGTTGGTCGGCACGATGCAGCGGCTGGTGATGATAATTCTCTCGGTTCTTGCGCCTGTGCTGGCAGTGGCGCTGGTGCTGTTTTTGGTATCGAGCATCGGCACCGGCTTTGCCAAGCTGTGGGAGAGCGGCTTTTCAGCCACCGCGTTGATGCTGGCGGTCGCGGCGGCGGCGGTGCTGTTCGCCAATGCGGTGATCGGCAATGGTGATGAAGAGCGCAGCCCTAATCGCATACTCCACTGGTCGGCGGCCATCCTCGCCGTAACCGTGTTGCCGCTTGCCGTGATTGCCGCCGTGGCGATGCAGCTGCGCATAGCCGATTATGGCTGGACGCCCGAACGCATATGGGGTGTCATCGCGGTGGTGATTGCGCTTGGCTATGGCCTAAGCGGGCTATGGTCACTGGTGCGCGGGCGCGCAGGGTTTGACGATGTTCTGCGGCCATTGCAACAAAGGTTGGCGATTACGCTGGGTGCATTGGCGCTGTTCCTAGCGCTGCCGATCGTCGATTTCGGAGCAATTTCGGCGCAAAATCAGCTCGCCCGGCTGCGCAGCGGCGCGATAGCCGCGGATAAGTTTGATTGGCAGGCGATGGCGTTTGATTTCGGTCCGGCGGGGCGGCGCGCGCTGCGCGACCTTGCGCGAACGGGATCGGCGGGACAGCGCACCTCTGCTACGGCGGCGCTGGCGCAAACTGAACGCCACTGGGAATATGAAACGGTCGATCCCGACGTCGATCACCGCCCACTTAGCGTACGGTTGCGCGTCATTCCCGCCAATCGTCCGTTGCAGCCAGCGGCAATGACCGCGCTGGGCAGCCAATATCAATGCGCGCAAGGGGCGTGTGTGGCGGCGTGGATCGACGAACGGCGGATCGCCTTTGCTGGGCAGAGCAGAGCAAATGAAGGTGTGATTTCGGCCATTTTATACCATAATTCTAACGGAAACTGGGCCACATATGACGAAAATAACCAACCGGATCGTCAAGTGAGCTCCGCTGACCTATCCACCGCGACCGTCGAATTGCGCAGCGTGACTGCGCACCGCCTGTTCGTCGATGGCAAGCCACAGGGTGAATTGGTCGAATAGTCGCGCTCTGTCTTGAACCAACGCGCCGCCCCTGCTAGCGGCGCTCATTCCCTATCCCTTGCCGCCAAGGAAAGCGCGCCCGCATGTCTGTCGATAGTGCCATCGTTACCAAAATAGCTTCGCTCGCCCGCATTGCCGTCAGCGAGGCGGAGGTTGCGGCATTGGTCCCCGAGCTCAACAATATCCTAGGCTGGGTCGAGCAATTGGGTGAGGTTGACGTGAGCGGCGTCGAGCCGATGACCGCCGTGATAACCAACCATTTACGCCTTCGCGACGATGTGGTGGGTGCTGACCCGCTGACCGGCGGCGGTATCCGCGACCGTATATTGGCCAATGCCCCCGCGCCGCAGCACGGGTTTTTTGGCGTGCCTAAGGTTATTGAATGATGCCAGACACATCAAACAACCTTACCGACCTTGGCATTGCCGCAATTCGGAACGGCGTGCGCGACGGCGATTTTTCTGCCGTCGAAGTTGCGACCGCATTCAACGCGGCGGTTGATGGCGCCGACGCACTCAATGCCTTCATCGTCAAGACGCCCGATCATGCGCTCAGCGCGGCAAAGGCGGTTGATGAGGCGCGCGCCGCTGGGGCAAAGCTTGGCACCATGGCGGGCGTTCCCATCGGCATGAAAGACCTGTTTGCGACGCAAGGGGTTCAGACCACTGCCGCCAGCCACATCCTCGAAGGGTTTGTCCCGCAATATGAATCGACGGTCAGCGCGAACCTGTGGGCTTCCGGAGCGGGGATGCTCGGCAAGCTCAACATGGATCAGTTCGCGATGGGTTCGTCGAACGAGACCAGCTATTTCGGCAATGTCATCAGCCCGTGGAAACGCAATGACGGCAGCAACGCCAGCCTAGCGCCGGGTGGTTCATCGGGGGGCAGCGCGTCCGCCGTATCGGCACGGCTGTGCCCAGCGGCAACAGGCACCGACACCGGCGGCTCTATCCGCCAGCCAGCGGCATTCACAGGGATTAGCGGTATCAAGCCGACCTATGGTCGCTGTTCACGTTGGGGCGTGGTGGCGTTCGCCTCCAGCCTCGATCAGGCAGGGCCGATGGCACGCGATGTCCGCGACCTTGCGATCATGCTCGGCGCGATGGCGGGGTTCGACGCCAAGGATGCGACCAGCCTCGAATTGCCCGTCCCCGCATGGGAAGCGGGCCTGAACGCGGATCTCAAGGGCAAACGCGTCGGTATTCCGCGCGAATATCGTGTCGATGGCATTGATGCCGACATCGCCCGTGTGTGGGACGATGGCATCGCTTGGCTCAAGGATGCGGGCGCCGAAATCGTCGATATATCGCTGCCGCACACCAAATATGCGCTGCCAGCTTATTATATTATCGCGCCAGCCGAAGCATCGTCGAACCTCGCCCGCTATGACGGCGTCCGCTATGGCTTGCGTGATTTGCCGCCCAATAAATCAGGGGGGAGCGCGGGGTTGCAAGAGATGTACGCGGCGACGCGTGCGGCAGGTTTCGGGCCAGAGGTGAAACGCCGGATCATGATCGGCACCTATGTGCTCAGCGCCGGATTTTACGACGCCTATTACACTCAGGCGCAAAAGGTCCGCACCCTGATCGCGCAGGATTTTGAAGCGACATGGGCGGCTTGCGACGTCATCCTGACCCCGACTGCACCATCGGCAGCGTTCGGGCTTGGCGAAAAGAGCGCCGACCCGCTGGCGATGTATTTGAACGACGTGTTCGCGGTGCCAGCCAGCCTTGCGGGGTTGCCAGCGATGTCGGTGCCGGGTGGCCTGTCGCGTGAGGGATTGCCGCTGGGGCTGCAAATCATCGGGCGGGCGTTTGACGAACAGGGCGTGCTCAATGCGGGGCTGGCAATCGAACAGCGCAGCGGATTTACCGCGCGTCCGGATAGATGGTGGTGAAGCGTCAGGAGCTTATAGATAAGGCTCGTGAGATGGGTGTCAAAATCGACATTTCAGATTCCGAGGGCCTTCTCATTGACGAGTCTGAACGAGTTGACGGGTCTGAACGAGCAATCGATTGGTCGATAAGTGCTAGCTCAGTGATTTTTGGAGCTATATTAAGCGCGTATGCGGGCGTAAAGATTTCTTCGCTGCCAGAAAATTATTTTAATGCCGTTGGCATACTTTTCATATGCATATGCCATGTATTTTTCTTATTCTGCATAACAATGTATTCTGTTAAAATACGGAATATGCCTAGAAAGACGAAATTTCTTTATATTTCTGCTGTTGCCATGTTAAGTATTAGTGCAGCCATAGTATGGCATTTTATTTTTGGAACTAGTCTATTTTATTCGGTAATTATATTTGGATGGTTTTGTTCACATTTATTGTTAGCTGGAATTATTGATCATGCTCGGCTTACCGCGGAGGACAAAATGGCTATACTTGAGAAAATTGTACTTGAGAGATTTGGGATTGATAAACTTGATCAAATTATTGACCCGCAAGTGACACCATCTTTGAGGGTTCCCCATGACTAACTATCGCATCACAGGTGCAACGGGTGAGTGGGAGGTCGTGATTGGCCTGGAGGTCCACGCGCAGATCACATCGAACGCCAAGCTGTTCAGCGGCGCGGCGACCGCTTTTGGCGCGGAACCCAACACACAGGTCAGCCTGATCGACGCGGCGATGCCCGGCATGTTGCCCGTGCTCAACGGCGAATGCGTGCGCCAAGCGGTGCGCACCGGCCTTGCCATCGACGCGCAGATTAATCGCTGGTCGCGGTTCGACCGCAAAAATTATTTCTATGCCGATTTGCCGCAGGGTTATCAGATTTCGCAGCTCTACCACCCGATAGTGGGCGAGGGCCAGCTGACTATCGACGCCGATGCCAAGGCGGGGATCGCGGCGGACAAGCGCATCGGGGTTGAGCGGATCCATATCGAGCAGGATGCGGGCAAGCTGATGCACGACCAGCACCCGACCATGTCCTATGTTGATCTCAACCGCTGCGGCGTCGCGTTGATGGAGATTGTGTCGAAACCCGACATGGCGTCCCCCGCCGAAGCAGGGGCCTATGTGCGAAAACTGCGCTCCATTCTGCGCTATGTTGGGTCGTGCGACGGCAATATGGAAGAAGGGTCGATGCGCGCCGACGTCAATGTTTCGGTGCGCAAGGCGGGTGATGAACTTGGCACGCGGACCGAGACCAAGAATGTCAATTCGGTGCGCTTTGTCATGGCGACCATCGACTATGAGGCGCGCCGACAGGTCGAATTGATCGAAGGCGGCGGCGCGGTGGTTCAGGAAACCCGCTTGTTCGACGCGGGCACCGGCACGACGCGGTCGATGCGGTCAAAGGAGGACGCGCACGACTATCGCTATTTCCCCGACCCCGACCTGTTGCCGCTGGAGCTGAGCGAGGATTTTGTCGCGCAATGCCGCGCGAGCCTGCCCGAACTGCCCGATGCCAAACGCGCGCGCTTTGTTGCGCTGGGCATCAGCGGCTATAATGCCGATGTGTTGACCGCTGAGGTCGAAAGCGCGCGCTGGTTTGATGCGCTGATGGACGCGGGCGCGCCAGCGGTGGCGGGGGCCAATTGGGTGACGAGCGAATTGTTCGGTGCGCTCAACCGTCTGGGCCGCACTATTGCCGACAGCCCGGTGTCGCCAGCGCAGGCGGCGGAGCTGCTGGGCCTTGTCGCCGATGATAGTATTTCCGGCAGTATTGCCAAGCAAGTGTTTGAAAAAATGCTGGAAAGTGGTGATGACGCAGCCGCGATTGTCGAGCGAGACGGGTTGAAGCAAAATAGCGACACGGGCGCGATAGAGGGTGCGATTGACGCGATCCTCGCCGCCAATGCCGACAAGGTTGCCGACTATCGCGGCGGCAAAGAGGCGCTGTTCGGCTTTTTCGTCGGACAGACGATGAAGGCGATGGGCGGCAAGGCCAACCCCAAACTCATCAACGAAGTGCTGCGGGGCAAGTTGGCGGGGTAACTCCCCCTTGCCCTTAGCCCCCGCACTGTTATAGAGCCGCCGACCGACGGCACGTGCGTGGCTTTTCAAAGCCGCGTCTGACGCAGGTGGATTGCGGGCGTGGTGGAATTGGTAGACGCGCTGGTTTTAGGTACCAGTATCGAAAGATGTGGGGGTTCGAGTCCCTTCGCCCGCACCAAGGTTGCGCCGCCCGCAATGGGCCGGCAAGGCCGTTGGTTGATTGAGATTTTCTGCCGTTAGTGTAGACAGAATGAAGAAAGCTTTTGCATCCTATGAAGCATGTTGAGACGTTGAACGAAGGCCTGAAACGCGCATATGCGCTGACCATCACCGCCAATGACATTGATGCGCGCATCGATGCCGAGCTGAAGGTGATAGCGCCAACGGTGAAGATGCCCGGTTTCCGCCCCGGCAAAGTGCCGCCAAATCTGGTGCGCAAGATGCACGGAGAGGCTCTGGCGTCCGAGGCGCTGCAAAAGAGCGTGCAAGAAGGCGTCGATACGCTGATGCGCAAAGAAAAGCTGCGCCCAGCGATGCAGCCTTCTGTGCTGTTGGCGGAGGGCTATGCGCCTGGTAAAAATGCCGAGGTGACGGTTGAGCTGGAAGTATTGCCTGAATTTGAACTGCCTTCGCTCGACGGTTTGGTGCTTGATCGCCTGACGGTCCCCGCCAGTGACGCAGAGGTTGATGCGCAGATTGAACGTTTGCTGGGCCAATCCAAGCGGTTTGAGGATGCCAAGCCCAAGCATAAGGCGGCAACCGGCGACCAGCTCATCATCGACTTTGCCGGCAGCGTCGATGGCGTGCCGTTCGACGGCGGCACGGGTACCGACATGGCGGTCGAAATCGGCTCTGGCTCGCTCATCCCGGGTTTTGAGGACCAGTTGATCGGCGCAAAGCTGGGCGAAGATCGCATACTCAATGTGACTTTCCCTGACGATTATGCTGCTGAAAACCTCAAGGGTGCTGCGGCGCAATTTGCGATCACAGTGAAAGCGGTCAAAATCGCTGCTGAAACCAAAGCTGACGATGATTTTGCCAAGCAACTGGGCCTCACCAGCCTGGAGCAGCTACGCGAAATCCTGAAAGGGCAGGTCGAACAGGAACTGAGCGGCCTGACCCGCACGCATATGAAACGCCGCTTGCTCGATCAACTTGCTGCCGCCCATGATTTCCCCGTGCCACCAACGATGGTCGAGGCCGAGTTTGACCAGATTTGGAAGCAATTAGAGCATGAAGCTGCGCAAGAGGAAGATCCAGAAGCCGCCAAAGCGGAAATAGAGCGCGACAAGGATGATTACCACGGTATCGCGGTTCGCCGTGTGCGCCTTGGCCTGTTGCTGTCAGAAATTGGCCAATCCAATGGCGTCACCGTCAATCAGGCGGAAATGAACCGGTTGGCGGCGCAGGCGGCACAGCAATATCGCCCCGAGGATCGCCAGCGCTTCATGGAATATATCCAAAAGGATGCACTTGCTGCGGCCCAACTCCGCGCACCTCTGTTTGAGGATAAAGTTGTCGATTTCTTGTTCGACAAGGCGACAATCACCGACCGTGAGGTGACTCGCGCCGAGTTGGAAGCCGCGATTGAGGCGGACGATGACGATGCTGGCCATGTCCACGGTCCAGGTTGTGGCCACGACCATGGTGGTGACAAACCTGCCAAGAAGCCTGCGGCAAAGAAAGCGGCACCAAAGAAGGCCAAAGTTGAGGCCGCGCCAGCCGCACCTGAACCCAAGCCCAAAAAAGCTCCTGCAAAAAAGGCAGCAAAGGCTTAATCATTGCGCGGCATAGGCTTGGGCTCACCTCTTGGGCTTGAACCCGAGGCTCTGCCGCCCGATGTAAGGGCACGGACAACAAGGATACGCCATATGTACGACCCGCGCGACACGCTTACCAACGCCCTCGTTCCCATCGTTATCGAGCAATCGAGCCGTGGTGAGCGCAGCTTTGACATCTTCTCGCGGCTACTGCGGGAACGCATCGTCTTTGTGACGGGTGAGGTCGAGGATACTATGGCGTCGCTGATCGTGGCGCAGCTGTTGTTCCTCGAATCGGAAAACCCGGCCAAGGATATTTCGATGTATATCAACTCGCCGGGCGGCGTGGTGACGGCCGGCATGGCGATTCACGACACGATGCAATATATCCGGCCAAAGGTCGGCACGGTATGCATCGGGCAAGCCTGTTCGATGGGTAGTTTCCTGCTGGCGGCGGGCGAACCGGGTATGCGGGTTGCCATGGGCAATGCGCGGATCATGATCCATCAGCCTTCTGGCGGCACGCGCGGCATGGCGTCGGACATCGAGATTCAGGCGCGCGAAATCCTTCGCATTCGGGCGCGGATGAACGACCTTTATGTCAAATACACAGGGCAAACGCTCGAAGTCATCGAAAAGGCGTTGGATCGCGATAATTTCCTTGAGGCTGATGAGGCCAAGGCATTTGGCCTCGTTGATCATGTGTATGACAAGCGGCCAGCGGCGACGGATGCTAAGGCGGATTGACGAGGCGTTGACGCGGCAGGGCAAAAACTGTCCCGCTTAACCTTATGCATTCACGCAATTGTCTTATTGTATTTGCTACACTCATGCTTAGGATAGAGCATGTGGCTGGCATTCATGCCGTTGGTTTGAGAGATTTATGACGAAGTTGAGCGGCACCGACTCCAAGAGTACCCTTTATTGCAGCTTTTGCGGCAAGTCTCAGCATGAGGTGCGCAAGCTGATTGCAGGGCCAACGGTGTTCATCTGTGATGAATGTGTCGAGCTGTGTAACGACATCATCCGCGAAGAAGCAAAGGGTGCAAGCCCTATGCGCAAGGGCGGCGGCGTGCCCAGCCCGCGCGAAATCTGCGATGTCCTTGATGATTATGTCATCGGTCAACAATCGGCCAAACGCGTGCTGTCTGTCGCGGTTCACAACCATTATAAGCGACTGAACCATGGCGCCAAAGGCGACGAGGTTGAGCTGGCCAAATCAAACATCCTGCTGGTTGGCCCGACTGGGTGCGGCAAGACTTTGTTGGCACAAACATTGGCGCGCACATTCGATGTGCCCTTCACCATGGCGGATGCAACAACGCTGACCGAAGCGGGCTATGTTGGCGAAGATGTTGAAAATATCATTTTGAAGCTGTTGCAGGCCGCCGACTATAATGTCGAGAAGGCGCAGCGCGGCATTGTGTACATCGACGAGATCGACAAAATCAGCCGCAAGGCCGAAAACCCCTCAATTACGCGTGATGTCTCGGGCGAAGGTGTGCAGCAGGCGCTGCTCAAAATGATGGAGGGCACCATCGCGAGCGTGCCGCCACAGGGCGGGCGTAAGCACCCGCAGCAAGAGTTTTTGCAGGTTGATACGACTAACATTTTGTTCATTTGCGGCGGTGCTTTTTCCGGACTCGAAAAGATTATCGGCGACCGATTGCAGGGTAAATCGATTGGCTTTGGCGCGCATGTCGCAGGGCCAGACGAACGCAAGACTGGCGAAGTGCTCAAACATGTTGAGCCCGAAGATTTACTCAAATTCGGGTTGATCCCGGAATTTGTCGGTCGCTTGCCGGTCATTGCGACGCTTGAAGATTTGGATGAGCCAGCGCTGATCAAAATCCTTTCTGAACCCAAGAACGCGCTCGCCAAACAGTATCGCAAATTGTTTGAACTTGAAGAAGTTGGCTTGAGCTTCACCGAGGACGCGCTGGGTGCGATCGCGCGAAAGGCGATCAAGCGCAAGACTGGCGCACGCGGGCTGCGCTCGATTGTCGAGGCGATCCTGCTCGACACGATGTTTGAACTGCCTGGTCTCGAAGGGGTCAGCGAAGTGGTTATCGACAAGGATGTTGTCGAAGGCCGCAAAGAACCGATTCGCGTTTTTTCGGATATTCCACGCGTCGAAGCGGGTGATGCAGCCTAAGGACGTTAGAATCTTTCAAGCTGTTGCATTTTTGCACCGCCGATGAATCCCAGATTCCCGCGTGTTTTATGCGTGGCGGCATATTCCATCCACAGGCAATTTTCTGCTTGGCGGTGACGTCGCGATTTTCTCGGACTAGAGGAAAACTATTGTAACAAAACAGTCGCGTTCGCTCGCCATAGGGGCAAGCGATTGTGAAGGGTTTGTCTGCACAATGGGCTAAGTGTGAACGCCGCAAAGCGGCGGAGCGAGCTGCATTGGGTGATGAGGTCGGGTGGAGCGTGTTTGCGTTCCACTATGGTGTGACATTCGAATGCGCAGCTTCATGCGCTAAGGGGATTCCAATATGAATTTGCGTTATTATCTTGCCGCCAGTGTTGCTGGCCTGTCGCTCGCCACAGCCATTGCGACGCCCGTTGCGGCACAGGAAACCTCCGCTGCTGTACGCGGCACGGTTGAGGGCAATGGTGCGCCAGTGGCTGGTGCAACCGTTGTAGTGACACACGAACCATCGGGGACTGTAGCACGAGCCGTGACGGGTGCAGACGGTGGATTTAACGCCAACGGTCTTCGTGTCGGCGGCCCGTTCACAGTATCGGTTGATGCGCCAGGATTTGAAAATACTCAGGTTACAGATCTTTTCCTGCAAGCGGGCCAACCTTTCCGTTTGCCGATCATGCTTCAGAGCAGCGACGACATCGTCGTGACCGCGTCTTCGCTGGGCGGAGCTCTCGAAACCTCTACAGGGCCGATTACCGCTTTGAGCCGTGAGGAAATTGATGGCGTAGCCTCAATCAACCGCGACGTTCGCGATTTGGCGCGCCGCGACCCGTTCGCTACCATCGACCTTTCCAACAGCCGCACGATTGAAATTGCAGGTCAGAATGGCCGCCTCAACCGCTTTTCGGTCGATGGCGTGGCCTTTGGCGATGATTTTGGCCTCAACAATGGCGGCTTGCCAACCAACCGTGGTCCGGTGCCACTCGATGCAATCGATCAATTCTCGGTCAAGGTCGCGCCGTTTGACATTAGCGAAGGTAATTTTCAGGGCGGGGCGATCAACGTCATCCTGCGTTCGGGCGGCAACCGCTTCCACGGTAGCGCTTTCTATGCCTACACCGACGACAGCCTGACCGGCGATACCACCTATGGCGTCGGACCGCTCAATATCGAGCTGAGTTCCAAGCAATATGGTGCACATATTTCGGGTCCAATCATCCGTGACCGACTGTTTTTTGCGGTGACCTATGAACGCACCGAAGAAAGTATCCCGTTCGACAGTGGCCCACAGGGCTTGGGCTTTGCTTCACCGATCCCCAATCTGACACAGGCCACGGTTGATGTGGTTTCTGGCATTGCCTCGTCGCGCTTTCGCTATGATACGCTGGGCGTCATCCGCAATGCCGAGGAAGGCGATGAAAAGCTGTCGGTTAAGCTCGACTGGAACGTTTCCGATGATCACCGCGCGGCGCTGACTTTTTTCCACAGCGTTGGTAACAATGGTTTCCAGCGCAATACATCGACTAGCAATACATCGCCATCGCTTGGCCTGTTCTCGACGGGCTATGAGCTGACCGAAGAGATTAACTCGGGCGTGTTCCAGCTCAACTCGCGTTGGTCCGATGCATTCTCGACCGAATTGCGCGCTAGCTACCGTGACTATAATCGTGGACAGACCCCGTTTGGGGCGCTGACTGCGGGTCAGATTTCGGTGTGCACCGAGGCAACATCGACGAGCAGCACGACATCCTGTGCAACTGGCGTGCCACGTGTTGTCTTTGGCCCCGATCAGTTCCGCCATTCGAACGCGCTCAACACCGACAATCTCAACGTTGAGTTCAAGGCGACATTGGAAGCAGGCGCGCATGTCTTCAAAATGCTCGCGGGCTATAACGACCTTGATACCTTCAACCTGTTTGTTCCCAACAGCCTCGGCACCTATTATTTTGACTCGATTGCCGATTTCACAGCGGGTCGTGCCGGGAGTCTGACGATTGCCAACGCAGTGCCAAGCCTTGACCCGAATGATGGGGCGGCCAATTTCACCGCACAAACCTATACTTTCGGGGTTCAGGATGACTGGCAAGTTACCGACAGCCTGCTGGTAACGCTGGGTGTGCGCTATGACTTGCTTGGTGACGATGGTTCGCCGACGCTCAACACCAATTTCCTCGCGCGGCATGGTTTTTCCAATCGCGCGACCTTTGGCGGGCGCGGGGTGTGGCAACCACGAATTGGCTTTAACTGGGAAGCAACCGATCGCCTAATCGTGCGCGGTGGTGTCGGCGTCTTTGCCGGTGGCTCACCCAATGTGTTCCTGTCGAACAGCTATTCGAATACAGGGCAACTCACCAACTCAATCTTCATCAGCCGCAATTCAACGTGCGACACGACCGCGCTGTGTGCTGCTGCATTGACTGGTATTACCAATTTGGCAACCTTCTCGCCACTCGTGACGACCGAACTTTCGACCAATATCGCATCGCTGGCGCTGGCGCCGGTTAATGCAATCGACCCTGATCTTAAACTGGCGAGCCAGCTTCGGGCGACACTGTCGATCGATTATGAGGCGGACCTTGGTCCTTTGGGTGATGGCTGGCTGTTCGGCGCGAACGTCCTTTATGGCAATGTCTTACAGGCCTATCAGTGGACTGACATCCGTTCGGCGCAGATCGGCACTTTGCCCGATGGTCGCCCACGTTATGGCAATCTGGCCGGCACCACGGGGACCAACCAGGACCTGTTGATGACCAATGACTCGCGCGGTCGTTCCTATATTGGGGTGCTGCGCTTCGACAAGCGGTGGGACTGGGGTCTGCGTATCGGCGGCAGCTACACCCGCTCTGACATCAATGATGTCAACGCGATTACGTCTGCGACCGCAAGCTCGCTATACAGCGCCAACGCGATGATCGGCACCAATGGCGCTGCTTATGGCCGCTCAATCTATGAAATCCGCGACCAGTGGAAGTTCAACGTCAATTATAGCACCGAATTGTTCGGCGACAACGAAACGCGCTTTTCGCTGTTCGGCGAATATCGTTCGGGCCGCCCGTACAGCATCACCCTGCTCGATGCGACCGGCGGACGTTCGCCAGTGTTCGGCACGGTTGGCACCAGTGGTCAGGCGCTGCTTTATATCCCGACATTGAATGATCCGCGCGTGTCATTCAATACGACGGCATCGGAAACCGCGTTCAATACCCTGATCACGCAATTAGGCTTGGACGGTCAGCGCGGCAGCATCGTAGCGAAAAACTCACAAACATCACCTGACTTCTTCAAAGTTGATTTGCACGTCAGTCAGGAATTGCCGCTGTTTGTCGGCGGAGCGAAGCTGCAACTGTTTGCGGACATCGAAAATGTCCTCAACCTGATCGACAGCGATTGGGGAGCTTTGCGCCAGGTGCCGTTCAACTACAATGCGGGTGTCGCGACGGTGGAATGTCTCAGCGTGGCAACACCGACTGGCACCACTCCGGGCGCAGGCGTCGTCAATACCGCATCGACCGGGACATGCGCGCAATATCGCTATTCTGGCGTGCGTGACCCCAACGTCAATCTGGTCTCGCGCCAGTCGCTCTATGGCATTCGTGTCGGGGTGCGGGTTCGCTTCTGATCGCCATCTAGTCTGATTAGGGAAGGGCGTGGGGTTTCGGCTCCGCGCCTTTTTCTTTACCGCAAGCAGCTATCGAGCCCATCGCGCTGAACGACGCGAATACGCGCGGCTATGCTGTTACCATAGCGCCGCGTAAAACCGCGCGGGTCAATCGCACCGCGATGTTTGGGTAGCGGTAAAATTGCCGCAATGCGCGCAGCTTCGTTACGGCTCATCTGGCTGGCGTCGTGGCCAAAATAACGCTGCGCCCCGGCGTTGACACCATAGGTGCCGATGCCGGTTTCTGCGACGTTGAGGTAGACTTCCATAATTCGCCGCTTGCCCCAGATATTCTCGATCAGCAGGGTGAACCATGCTTCGGGGACTTTGCGCGCATAGCGGCTAAGAGCGCTGCTACCTTGCCACAGGAAAACGTTTTTGGCGACCTGTTGGCTGATGGTTGATCCGCCGCGCATACGCCCGCCACGCGCGTTGCGGGCCAAGGCGGCGGTGATGGCTTCGCCATCAAAGCCTCCATGCTCACAAAACTTGCCATCCTCTGCGGCGATGGCCGCGCGCGCCATATTGGGGTCTATGTCACTAAGCACCATCCAGTCGCGCGTCGCGCCATTACTGTCGAACAGCATGGTTGGCGTTATCGGTGGCGGAATGACCGCATAGAGCAGCACCCATGCCAGTGACAAGCCGACAAACCATAGTAACGACAAGAAGAACCAACGAATGAGGCGGCGCATTACGCTATCGTGCCCCGAATATGGGGGCGATTGCAAGCGGTTCGATTCAACCTGTCGGCAATAATTTACGTTCACCCGCCACCGCAAGGATCGCCTTTTGCAGCTTTTCGAACGCGCGCACCTCAATCTGGCGGATGCGTTCGCGGCTGACATTATAGATATGGCTCAAATCTTCGAGCGTTTTTGGATCGTCCACCAAGCGGCGCTGAGTCAAAATATCGCGTTCGCGCTCATTAAGCCGCGCCATCGCTTCACCCAGCAATTCGTGTCGCTGGCTTTGTTCCTGTGCTTCGGCAACGCGTTCGTCTTGCAACGCTCCATTGTCTTGGAGCATATCCTGCCACTGGCCGTCGCCATCCTCGCGCATCGGCACGTTAAGCGATGTATCACCGCCCATCGCCATACGGCGGTTCATCGAAATCACATCGTCTTCGCTCACACCCAAGTCGGTGGCGATTTTGGTCAGTGTTTCGGGGGTTAAATCGCCATCCTCGAACGCGGCAAGGTTGTTTTTCATCCGTCGCAGGTTGAAGAATAGTTTTTTCTGGGCTGCTGTCGTGCCGAGTTTGACCAGGCTCCAGCTGCGCAGGATAAACTCCTGTATCGACGCCCTGATCCACCACATCGCGTAGGTGGCAAGTCGGAACCCGCGATCAGGGTCAAACTTTTTAACGCCCTGCATCAGGCCGATATTGCCCTCGGAGATCAATTCACTGACCGGCAGACCATAGCCGCGATACCCCATCGCAATTTTGGCCACCAATCGCAGGTGCGATGTGACGAGCTGTGCCGCAGCATCCTGGTCCTGATGTTCCTGATACCGCTTGGCGAGCATGAACTCCTGTTCCGGCGTTAATAGCGGGAACTTGCGTATTTCGGATAGGTAGCGGTTAAGCCCCGCTTCCCCGCCAAGGGCGGGCATCGTTGCCGGAACATTGCTACGCGATGTCTTTTGAAGGCGTGCCATTGAAACTTTGTCTTCCCTGAACATAGTTGGGAGATGCTATCCGTCTTATATGTGCGGATTATAGCGTCAGCCGGGTGAACAAATCCTGCATATCATTCGGCATATCGGTGTCGAAAGTGACACTTTTGCCTGTAATGGGGTGAATAAACCCCAGTCGCGCAGCATGCAATGCCTGTCGTGCAAAGCCGAGTTCCTTTAGCAGCGCGTTGTGACGTGTGGCGCGACCATATAACTGGTCGCCGAGCAGGCTATGCCCGATGTGCGTCATGTGGACGCGGACTTGGTGCGTGCGCCCAGTTTCCAGTCGACATTCGACGAGTGCAGCATTGTGAAGTGGCTGTAACATGCGGAAATGCGTCACTGCGCGTTTGCCGCGACCGCCCATAGTGACGGCAATCTTCTTTCGATCGCTGGTCGATCTGGCGAGAGGAGCGTCGATTTTTCCTGTGGGTGGAATAGGCACGCCGCCAACTATGCACAGATAGATTCTCTCTATGCTGTGATCGAAAAATTGCTGGGCCAGCCCCTCATGTGCGGCATTGGTTTTGGCAGCAACGATCAACCCTGAGGTATCCTTGTCGATGCGATGGACGATGCCGGGGCGTGCGACACCACCGATTCCCGACAATTGCCCAGCGCAATGGTGCAGCAATGCGTTGACCAATGTCCCGTCAGGATTGCCGTTTGCGGGGTGAACCACCATCCCCGCAGGCTTGTTGATGACAATCAAATGCTCGTCTTCATATGCAATGACGAGCGGCAATGCCTGCGCCTGAGCAACGGCAGAGCGTAACAAGGGAATTGCTATGGTGACGGACATTGGATGGGTGATCTTTGCCGATGCTGACGACAGGGGAATGCTATCCGCACTGATGGCACCTTCACCAAGTAGCGCCTTCACCCGCTCCCGCGATAACGAGGGCACCGCGTCCGCAACCGCACGGTCGAGGCGCATACCAATATGCTGCGCACCGAGCATAACGTTAATCTTGTCGTTCCCCCGCTCCATTGACGTATAAGATGGGACGGATTGTCGGACTATCAAGAGCCGTTAGGCTTGCCACTGGTGATAGTGCGCCCTAACAGCCTCGAAACATTTGGAATGTCATTACGGGGCACAGAATATGGCGGATGAGACAATAGACTTTGCCAGCATGCTGTGTTCGCGCTTGTGTCATGATTTACTAAGCCCCGTGGGTTCTTTCGGCAATGGGTTGGAGTTGCTCGCCGATGAACATGAACCTGAAATGCGTGCACGTTGCATAGAGTTGCTCGAATCGTCGGCGCGTATTGCGATTAACCGACTGAAATATTTCCGTTTAGCCTTTGGCTCAGCCGGCGGCTATGGTGATAGCTTGAACGTGGCAGATTTGCGTGAGGCACTGGCCGGACAGGTGCCGGACGGACGTGATGTGGCGATCAACTGGATTGGTGATGACACGCCGCTCCCCAAACCGGCGGCGCGGGTACTGTTGCTGCTGGGGATGAGTGTCGTGGATGCTCTGGTGCGTGGCGGGCGAATTGATGTCGCAGTTGAACGGCGCGGCACAACATTGGAACTGGCCTTGCGTGGCGAAGGGCCGCGCGTGGTCATCGACAGTGCGTCGGTCGCAATGTTCGCTTCCGATGTCGAAGCCATTGCGCCAAAGACCGTGCCCATCGCGCTGGCACGAAAAATGGCCAGGCAGCATGGGGGGGACGTCATGATGTCACGGCCAGGTGATAATGAACTCGTCGTTGGCGCCATTTTGACGAGCTGAGTTTTTCCTAACCAAATCTTAACCATGAATGCCGCATTGCGTGCTGTGAAAACCAGCGGGCGCGGACATTATGGACGATCTATTACGTGAATTTGTAGGCGAAACGCTCGACATGATGGAAGAGGTGTCGAGCGACCTCGTTACGTGGGAAGCCAATCCATCGGATCGCGGAAGTTTGGATCGGATTTTCCGCACCGTCCATACTGCAAAGGGCAGTAGTGGCTTTTTTGACTTGCCTCGCGTTAGCGCCATCGCCCACGCTGCAGAAAATGTGCTCGATGTCCTTCGGTCGCGACAAAGTGACCCCGATGGCAAATCGGTGGCAGCCATCCTGACGGCATTTGATCAAATTCGTATGCTGGTTCAGTCGATCGCCGCCACAGGAAGCGAGCCCGTTGGCGATGATTCCGCTCTAGTTGCTGCTTTGGCGGATAATGTCCAATTGCATGATCGGACTGTTGTGGCCGAGGAGGTCGCAGGCGACAGCTCTGGCTGCATTGCCAAGCCGGATGATTCACCCATCGTTCCGCCGGAGTGGCGATCAGTTCGTGTGCCACTCGTGCTACTTGACGAAGTAATGGCCGGATTTTCCGACCTCGTTCTGGCGCGAAACGAGGTCGCGCTACAGCTGCGTGCTCGCGGGGTTGATTTGGATAATATGGCCGCCTTTGAGCGATTTTATGCCTTGCTAGGCGGATTACGTGGTTCGATCAGTCAGATGCGCATGGTTCCGTTGCGTCAAATGTTTGCGCCGATGCCACGGCTGGTTAGGCAGCTTAGTGACGAATTGGGTAAGAAAGCGGTTTTAAAAACTTATGGCGGCGAAGTAGAAATCGACCGGGAAGTGATTGAGGCATTGCGTGACCCGATCGTCCATATTTTGCGCAATGCCATAGGTCATGGTGTCGAGAACGAGGAGGCACGCGCCGACTGCGGCAAGTCTGCTGAAGCACAAATATCCATTGGTGCACGCCAATCAGGAAACAGGATATTGATTAGAATCGAAGATGACGGTTCTGGTTTGAACGAGCCGGCATTGCTCGAACGCGTCATTGCCGCCGGGCATTATTCACGTGATCAGGCGTTAGCGCTTTCAGGCGCGCAGATTACAAACCTGATTTTCCTTCCCGGGCTTTCAACGGCATCGTCCGTGACCGACATTTCCGGTCGCGGGGTCGGTATGGATGTGGTCAAGGCTAACGTGGAAAAACTTGGCGGGACCGTGAGTATTGAAAACCGACCAGGGCAAGGCATGTCTGTCATAATTGATGTTCCGATGACGCTGACCATCATTTCTGCATTAGCCATCGAATTGGGGGGACAGGGTTTCGCCATACCGCGTAGTGCGGTGGATGAGGTTGTGCTGGTGTCAAATGACGCTGTGCAATTGATTGATGCTGGCGGCGCACAAATGGTGCGCGTGCGTGGACGCATGCATGCGTTAGTGCATCTCGAAGCTTTACTTGGCCAACAGATTACGCATGTCGAGAGCGAGGATCGCGCGTTGATTTTGTGCCGTCTAACAGGATCGCGTTCGTTTGCGCTGGGTGTTCCTGATATTCGCGATCATGATGAGCTCGTGATAAAACCATTACCGCCAATGCTGGCGTCTATTGGACTCTATAACGGTTTCAGTCTGCCCGACAGTGGCAGGCCCATGCTGGTGCTGGATGTCGAAGGCATTGCCAATCACGCTGCTGTAGAGAGATCTGGAGTCGAGAGCACAGAACAAGTTCAGGAAAATATTGAACATGGACGCGGTGATATGGATCGTTGGCTGTGTTTCACGCCATGGGGCCGAAATACTATGTCTGCGGTGCCGATGTCGACCGTCGACAGGCTGATTGATGTGGAGCATAATCATTTGCAATTGACGGATGGGCGCATTGTTGCTTGCATCAATGGTCAATTGACGCGTGTGGAAAGTGACGATTTCGCTATTCCCCAAGAAGGCAGCGTCAGGATGATTTGTGTGAGCATGGATGCTCAGACGTCGTTGATTCCATGTCGCGATATTGCTCACCTTGTTCCTCTGACGATGCAATTGCCAGCACCAGACCTCGATAGCGTTGTTGTTGGTTTGGCCATGCATGACAATAATCTCGTCGAGATGATCGACGTATCGCATATGCTGAACCGCCCGTCCGCTGCATCGCGGGGTAGAGGAGCGACTACCAAAACACGAGTTGAAGTCACTAAGAAGAGGCGCGCAAATGGCCGGTGAAGCATTTCTTGTCGGCAGGGTCGGCGAAACATGGATCGGGCTTCACGCCGGGTTTATCGAAGCGATCGTTCCGGTGAGCGATATTGTGCCTGTGCCGCATGCTCCGCCCGCAGTGCGCGGCCTTGTTGCCGTTCGCAGCCGTCTGCTGACCCTGATAGATAGCGCCGAGGTCGCCGGTTGCGGCGTAGATGCGCCATCGGCTTTGATGGTTATCGTGTCGATTGATGGCCATGCCTATGGCCTCACTCTGGACCAAGCGGATGATGTGGTGACGTTTGACATGTTGCACGCCGTTCCGGTCGCACTGGCGAATGGCTGGCAGGCGCTTGCCGATCAGATGGCCGACCATGATGGGCGCGTTGTTTTGATTGTGTCGCCAACGCGTCTGGTCGCCGCAGCGCAAACAACATTGTCCATCGCAGCTTAACCACTCGTCTACTTATCGGTGTTACTACGAGCAGAAATATTACAGGGGTCATTTATGGCACATTGTCTAGTAGTTGACGACAGCAAGGTCATCCGCAAGGTTGCCCGTCACATCCTTGAGGGGTTGGGACTGGACGTCGAAGAAGCGGAAGATGGCAGCATTGCTTTGCAAGCATGCCAGACGCAAAAGTTCGACGTTGTCGTCCTTGACTGGAATATGCCGGTCATGAACGGGATGGAGTTCCTGACCGCGCTCAATGAATTGGGTTTATCCCATCGCCCGAAAATTATGTTCTGTACCACTGAAAATGGAACCGCGCATATTCGCGCAGCGATAGAAAACGGTGCCGACGAATATATCATGAAGCCGTTTGATCGCGAGACATTAGAGCGCAAGCTTCAACTTATTGGTATCGTTTAAGCTCGTCTGATGAGCGCGCTGGTGCGATCAGATGTTGAACAAAGACATCGTGGTGCTAAGGCGCGCAAATGCGGCGGCTCCATCCGCGTCATGTTGGTCGATGACAGCATCGTTGCGCGCGCCATTCTTGAGCGTATCATAGAAAGCGACAGCAATTTTACCATCGTAGCATCAATGCCGTCGGCAGCAGACGCGATAGATGCATTGGCGCACGCGACACCTGATATTATTATACTCGACATTGATATGCCCGGCATGAGCGGGTTGACGGCCTTGCCAATCATCCTTGACAAAGCGCAAGGCGCACGTGTGCTCATTCTGTCCGCCAACTGCGCAGCCGGCGGTCCGGCAGCGGTGGAAGCATTGGCGCACGGGGCGGCCGATACAATGCTCAAACCTGGGCGTGGCGCATTTGCCGGAACTTTTGGCAAGACGTTGGTCGAGCGTCTCCATGCGCTATCCGACGAAGAAGCCGCGATTGCGAGGGTGCCACAGGCTTCCGTCTCTAATGCGCAACAGCAGTCAAACATTTTGCCGCATCACGCCTGCGGGATCTCGGCGATCGGTATTGGCGCTTCTACGGGCGGCATTATGGCAATTAACGCCTTTTTAGGGGCGTTGCCGCCAGAGCTTGACTGCCCCATTTTCATTACACAGCATCTTCCAAGTGGCTTCATGCCCTTTTTCGCCGAGCAGCTACACCGCTTAGTAGCGCGCCCCGTCTGTGTGGTGAACGACGGCATGCCTGTGGCCCATGGCACAATCTATCTGGCGTCCGGGGAAGGGCATATCGCACTAGCGCACAATGCTGGGCGCACCCGCATCATGATCGACCGCAGCGTATCGGCGTCTGGTGCTACACCGTCGGTGGATCCGATGCTGGTGACGATGGCGGCTGTTTATGGGCGGCGTGCCTGTGGAGTCATGCTATCTGGTATGGGGCGAGACGGGCTGGATGGCGCTCGCAGTTTGCGTGCCGCTGGCGGGTTAATTCTTGCTCAAGACATGGAAAGTTGCGTTGTGTGGGGAATGCCGGGTGCGGTCGTGCGCGAAGGGTTGGCAGATTCTGTGCAAAACCCAATCTCGCTCGCTAAAATTGCAATCGCAGCATATCGTAACAGCGCAACAGAAGCCGCATGAGCGAGAGAGATGTCCTGGGTGCGCCAGAGCGGATACTGGCCTCGTTGCTTGAGGCGAGAGCAGGGCATAAATTGTCGCCTGAGCGGATGTGGCGGATTGAAACGGTGTTGAATCCCATTATGCGTGAGAGGGGCTATCCCTCGCTTGAAGCACTGGTTGTGGCGCTAGCAAGCAATGCGGATCGAAAATTGGTGGACATTGTTGTCGACGCCCTCATCAATCACGAGACCTATTTCTTTCGCGACGTTGAACAGTTCCGCGATCTGGACCGGATAGCGCTGGAATGTTTGCGGCAACGCGCCCGTGACAGGCGCACTTTGTCCATCTGGTCGGTCGGTTGCAGCACGGGTCAGGAACCCTATTCGCTGGCTATGCTTATCGCAGAAAATCCCGAACGATGGGCTGGTTGGGATGTGCGTATTGTCGCTAGCGACATTAGCCCGTCTGTCATCGCCGCCGCGCGCGCTGGCCGCTATTCGCATTTCGAGATACAACGCGGTTTGCCCACGCATTCGATGCTCGATTGGTTCGAACAGGATGGCGGTGACTGGTTGCTGCGCGGCGCAATTCGCGATCGCGTGCGGTTCGTCGAACATAATATATTATCAGATGCCCTGCCGCCCGGACCGTTTGATCTGCTTTTATGCCGCAACCTGTTATTCTATTTGACACCAGAGCATCGCGCTGCCGCTGTCGGGCGGCTGACGGGGGCATTGGCGAGCGATGGATTGCTCATGCTAGGAGCATTTGAAACCATGATCGGGCATGGAAAATTATTGCAACCAGATCCTGCCGCAAAGGGTTTTTACGGTCTCGCCACTGCGCCAAGTCGCGGCTATGGTCGGCTAAGCGCTGGTTGAGCGCTTGCCACGCGGTCTGTGCAATGGCATTTACTGTCAAAGCACTGGATAGCCATGGGTCAGGAACGGAATAGTATGTCTGCATGCCACCATGTCTGAGATGATAGAACATTGGTCGCCCAATTTTGACGAGCGGACTTTGCCTGTCTCGATTATCGTCATCCATTATACGGGGATGATCGACGGGCCGAGCGCGATTGATCGCCTGTCCAGCGCAGATTCAGGCGTGTCATCGCATTATGTCGTTAGCGAAGACGGCACCATCCATATATTAGTGCCAGAGGATAAGCGCGCATGGCACGCGGGGCGCAGCTATTGGCGCGGCGTCGTCGATGTCAATTCGGCAAGCGTCGGCATTGAAATCGTTAATCCCGGCGTCGAATATGGCTATCGCCCCTTTCCCGATGCGCAGATCGACAGTGTCATTCGTCTGGTCCACGGCATTAAGGACCGCCACAATATCACGCGCGGCAATGTGGTGGGCCATTCGGATATTGCACCGCAACGCAAGCAAGACCCGGGCGAATTGTTCCCGTGGGAGCGTCTTGCGCGGATGCGGCTTGCGCTGCCACGGCCAACGCGCCATTTGACCGATCCTCTATGGTCCGATGCCGGGTTTCTGCTCGCGCTCGAACGCTTTGGCTATGATGTGACCGACGGGCTGGCGGCGACGGTGGCATTTCAGCGACGTTTCCGCCCTGAACTGGTCGATGGCACGATAGATGGCGAGTGCCGCGCGATTTTGCTGAGCCTGTTACTGCCCCAACCGCAGGGGGATTGAAGCTTTTTCGCTTTGCCCCTACATTGGCAAAGCCAGAGGGCTGGGCGGCCGCCGGTCGCGCCGAAGGGCGTGGCGGGAGGAAAGTCCGGGCTCCATAGTGAACGGTGCCGGGTAACCCCCGGCGAAGGTGACTTCAGGGAAAGTGCCACAGAGAGCAAACCGCCGACGACCCTTTCGGGGGAACGGGCAAGGGTGAAAGGGTGCGGTAAGAGCGCACCGCGCGGCTGGTAACAGGCGCGGCATGGCAAACCCCACCGGGAGCAAGACCGAATAGGGATGGCGCGGGTCCGCTTGCGGGCTCAGGGTGGACACTCACCCAGTCGTCCGGGTTGGTTGCTTGACCCTGTCGGTAACGGCAGGGCTAGAGGAATGGTCGCCCATCCGCTGAAGCCCCGCAAGGGGTCCAGGCGGGGGACAGAACCCGGCTTACAGGCCCTCTGGCAATTATAGTGAAGCACCGCTATGGCGCGCTCCATGGGACGCGCAACACGAACAGATAATTGGGGATTTCCGCGTTGGGGGAGCTATGGCTCCTCGCGCGAGGCGGTGCAGATGCGCACCTGCGACCGTCATGGTTGCACGCAGGCGGGCACTTGCCCCGCGCCTAAATCGCCCAACAGCCCCGACCGCTGGATGTTTTGCCCCGACCATGCGGGCGAATATAATCGCGGTTGGAATTATTTCGAAGGGCTAACCGCAGAGGAAGCGGCGGAGAGGGAACAGCGCGAACGCGCCGATGCGGGGGGGTATACCACGTCGAAGCATCAGCAATGGGCAGATCGCGGTGACGAGGGACGCACAGCCGACGAAATGCGTGCGCTCGATATATTTGACCTCGCGCCCGATTGCAGCATCGACGATATTCGCAAGGCGTGGCGCGCGCTGGCCAAGGAAACCCACCCCGACGTCTGCCCTAATGATGCCGCCGCAGCAAAACGTTTCCATGCGGGTCAAACCGCGTTTGAGGTGCTTCGCCAATCCGAAGAGCGGCGCAGCTGGAAGGGGTAGGTTGACACGAAACAGGGGGTGAATCGATTCACGAATCCCAGTTTTGCGTGGTTTTTTGGTCATGCCCCAACTGTGGTGTCAACTTAATACAGTCCATCCCATTGCTGTCATTGCGAGGAGCCGCAGGCCCCGCAGCAATCCAGCGAAAGACTGGATTGCTTCGTCGGGTTAAACCCTTCTCACAATGACGAAGTTTCTCTGTGTCGCCGCGCCTTCGCGTGAACATATCTCCGTCCGCGTGCATTATGCCATGAGACGTAGCCTGTAGGAAAGCGCGAAGTTCAGTGCGCAGCGTCTCTCTCTGGCCTTCCCCTAGGCAAGCCTAGCGGCGTCGGCGTAACGCCCGGCGCTTTCTTTAATCAGCGCGATCATATTGGGAATGCCCTGCGTCCGGTTGCTCGACAATTGATTCGATAGGTCGAACGGCGCGAGCGCGGCCATGATGTCGGCCTCGACCACTTCCATCGGCATTTTATCCTGTACCGCGCTCAGCACTAGCGCAACGATGCCCTTGGTGATCGCGGCGTTGCTGTCCGCCAGGTAGTGGAGCGCGCTATTATCCGCCTGGGTGGGGTAGAGCCAAACTGACGCCGAACAGCCCGCTACCCGCGTCGCGTCGGTTTTCAAGGCATCGGGCATGGGTTCCAGCGCGCGGCCCAAATCAATCAACAGGCGGTAACGATCATCGGCATCGAGCAAGGCATAGTCTTCGGCGATGTCGGCGAGGGTTTGGATGGTCATGGTAGAGGGGTAGCAGGTGATGCGGCGGGGCAAAACCCCCCTCTGCATGTCAGCGTGTCACCACGTAATAGAGGACATAGAGCCACGAGAATACACCATGGAGGACCGCCCAGATAATCGACTTGTACAGACTCCAGGAAATGGTGATTGCAAGTGCACTGCCAAAACCTATGCCCGCACGTGTGGCGGAATGTGAAACAACGCGATAGTCGGCCATCGTCAGGTTCCTCAATGTTGGTAGCTTGTCAGAGGTCTACCCCGGCGGCAATCGCTTCCAATTTACGCACCCGTTCGCGCAGGTCGGCAAGCTCGATGCGGCTGCCGGTGTTGGCGGGCGGCATGTCGTCATGCATGACCGCCATCGCAGGCCGCACGTCGATTTCGTGACGGCGCAATTCGACCCACAGCCGCCAGCCGCGCAATGTTATCAGGCTGACGATCGTGAGGGCGGTGAGCGCAATTGCGCCGGACATCAAGGTGAGAGAAAGATCAGTCATGGCTGGTTGCCTTCCTTTTCTATTGGAGGTGAGGGCGGTGATTAACGGTCGCGCAGGCTGCTTGTTGTCGCCTCGCGCTGGTCGCGCAGGCTTTCGATTTCCTGGTCAAGGCGCGCAGTGCTGTGGTTGTCGGTGGTGATACGTTCGAGCACCGCAATACGGTCTTTCAGCGCCCTGACTTCCTGACGCAGTGCGATCGCTTCGGCATCGTCGTGCGGGATGGCATTACCCATGTGACGCCCAACACGCTCCATACTGCGGCGGCTAAGCCCGTGCTTGTCGCGGTAAATACGACCGAAGGTGGTGATCGCGACGATGGCGACGATCATGAAAACAAGGTTGCTAGACATGGGGGTTTCTTTCAGTTTGTGATGCGCCGCAGCGCGTCGATTTCGTCTGAGAGGCGCGCCGGGGCGTCGGTGATAATGCGCTCGACAGTGGCGAGGCGATCCTTGATCGAGCCGATTTCGGCGCGCAGCTGGGCATTTTCCTGGCTGAGCAGGCGGATGCGCTCCATCTCTTCATCGGCGGATTTGGGATAGACGGCTTTGCCCCAAGCGTTTTCGAGCGGGTAGCCGTTCTTGATCTTCATCCGCGTGACGATGACCCAGCAGATCGGCAATACAAAGGCCAACACGCCAAATATGGGTGCCAAGGCGTTTGCGGTATTTGAGTCCATTGTCTCTACTCCCCTTTGTCGCTCTGCGTTACCGCAGGCATATTCTCTGCGCTCTGCGTTACCGCAGGCTGTCAATTTCGTCCGACAGGCGATGGCTCTTGTCGGTGGCGATGCGTTCGAGCACCGCGACGCGTTCCTCCATCCGCAATATTTTGCCCTTTAGGTCAGCATTCTCGTTGGTCAGCAGTGCGACCTGTCGATCAGCTTCGATATTGCCTGGCTGGGTCTTGCCGCTCCACTCATCTTCAAGCGCATAGCCGTGACGCGCGCGGATCCAGTTGTTGACTACCCAGCCGATTGTGCTGATCGCAATGATGATGAGGACAAATGAAGGTCCACCCCAAGACATGATATTTTCTCCTCCGTGGTGCTGCGATTTGCCGCAGCGCAATAAACCAATTCCGTTCGCCCTGAGCCTGTCGAAGGGCCGTATTTTCTTAACCGAGGTAAGAAGGACAGTGCTTCGACAGGCTCAGCACGAACGGATCGATGATATGTCATCATGCGTTACCGCAGGCTCTCAATTTCATCGGCCAAGCTGGTGTTGCGGCTGGTGTAGAACAACTCAACATCTGCCAAGCGGCGGTCGAGGTCGCGGAAAGAAGCGCGGACATCGCGGGTGGAGCGTGCCGGGTTGGCGCGGACGCCCTGCCAGAAGCGGCTTTCCTCGGCATCAACATAAAGATCCGTTGGTTTGGGTTTAGCCATCATCCCAGCCGCGACATAGGCGATGAGCGTCCAGGGAAATCCACCCATCAGCGTCAATAACACGGTGCCTAGGCGAACCCACATGACGTCGATGCCGGTATAGTCGGCCAGACCCGAACAGACGCCCATCCATTTGGCATTTTGTTTGTCGAGATAATATTTGGTGCGGCGCGGTTCCATCTTACTTGCTCCTCTCATACGGTGTGCCAATGCGCGGGTCGCTTTCGATGTCGCGGTCGCTGCGGATCGCGGGGCGCCACTCTGGGTTGTCGGCAGCGATAATCCGCTCGACCGTGTGCATGCGATCCTCCAGCCTGCGCGCAAACTCATAGAGGTCGTCGAGCAGGCGCTCATCTTCTACGGGGAGCGATGCCGATGTTTTCCATTTGGTTACATGGTGGAGGATGAGCCACGGCAGCCCGATGAATAGAATACCTAGGACAATCGCTGGGATCAGAATATCTTCCATCTTATGTATCCTTCTTGGCCGCAGCCGCCTTCATCGCGGCCAATTCTGCATCAACCGAGTCGGACGAAGCCAGATCAGCAAACTCGTCGTCGAGCGTGCGCGGAGGTGCCCCCATCTGCATCGCGTCGGCGCGCCCTTCGGCCAGATCAACGCGGCGCTCCATCTCGTCAAAGCGCGAGAAGGCCTCCTTGGTGCGTTCGCCATGTGTCATTTCACGCAGGCGGAACTTATTTTCCGCCGACTCCAGCCGGGTGTTGATGCTCGACTGACGGGTGCGCGCCTCGCGCAGCTTGGCCTGCAATTTGGCGATGTCGATCTCATAGCCTTTGAGCGCGTCATCGAGCACTGTCATTTCGGCGGATAAGCGCTCGGCCATATCGCCGGCCTTTTGCTTTTCGATGAGCGCGGCCTTGGCAAGGTCTTCGCGGTCCTTGGACAGCGCCAGTTCCGCTTTCTCGCGCCAGCTATCCTGCATGCCGTTCAGCTTGGTGATGTGGCGGCGCATTTCCTTTTGATCGGCAATGGTGCGCGCGGCAGACGCGCGGACCTCGACCAATGTTTCATTCATTTCAAAAATGATCATGCGGATCATCTTTGCCGGATCTTCGGACCGGTCGAGAAGGTCGGTCACATTCGCCGCAATAATGTCGGCTGTGCGCGAAAATATGCCCATGGGATTTTGTCCTGTTGAACGAAGTGCGGTTGTAAAAAAAGACGACGCCGGGGCTGGGCAAGGGGGGGGAAGTGCCCCGGCGCCGTCATTGGTCAGGTGCGTCAAACGACCTGACCGGCGGAGACCCCGATATTGGCTTGCGCCGCCTCCGGAGTAAGGAGTTGGGCCCGAAAGGGCTGGGAGATTGATTGATTGAAGCCGATAATCAGCAC
>CXWL01121693.1_pt1 | contig 37574 bp, 35 predicted proteins | sample 590931 | NCBI WGS metagenome assembly CXWL01 (sample SAMEA3498368, study PRJEB10139) | groundwater metagenome | biome: water well; material: biofilm material | place: Germany | collected 2015-04-27 | reverse complement strand
CAAGGGAGGGGGTGGAGTTTTGCAAATAGCTTCCCAGTTTGGTTCCGGCTCGCCCGGCTTAGGTTTACCACGCTCACCCTGTTGTGCCCGCCCATCTATTGCCGGCCAGCCGCAGCAGCACCCGTTTTGCCATTTCCTGTATCGGAACCACCTCGTCTACCGCGCCCACCGCAATCGCTTCGCGCGGCATGCCGAACACCACGCAGGTCGCCTCGTCCTGCGCCAGGTTGTACGCTCCTGCCCGGCGCATTTCCAACATGCCGGTTGCACCATCTTTGCCCATTCCGGTCAACATCACGCCGACGACATTTTTCCCGCCGTGCAGGGCGGCGGAGCGGAACAGCACTTCCACCGACGGGCGGTGGTGGTTGACCGGATCGGCCTGGCTCAACTCGGTCATGTAGTTCGCCCCGCTGCGCTTGAGCAGCAGGTGCGAATGGCCCGGCGCGACATAGGCGTGTCCTGGCAGCACGCGCTCGTTGCCTGCCGCTTCCGTCACCCTGATCTTGCACAGGCCGTCCAGGCGGGCGGCGAAGGATTTGGTGAAAGCCTCCGGCATGTGTTGCGTGACCAATATGCCGGGCGCATCGGTCGGCATCCTGACGAGAAGCTCCCTGACCGCTTCGGTGCCGCCGGTAGAGGCGCCCACCACGATGATTTTCTCGTTGGTGGCGAAGCGGTTGGCCAGCGCCGGTAGCTCGCTCTGCGTGGCGGGCGCCGCAACTACCCGTCTGGCCGGTTTGGAAACGAACGCCGTGCGGATCTTTTCCGCGATCTCGTCGCTATAACCCTGCAAGCCGCCAGCGATACCCATCTTGGGTTTGGCCACAAAGTCAATCGCACCCAGCTCCAGCGCGCGCAACGCCATGTCCGACCCCTGCTGGGTCAGGCTGGAAACCATCAGCACCGGCATGGGGCGCAGACGCATCAGCTTGTCCAGAAAGGTCAGCCCGTCCATTTCCGGCATTTCCACATCCAGCGTCAGCACATCGGGGTTGAGGGTTTTGATCATCTCGCGCGCTTGCAGCGGGTTCGATGCCGCGCCTACCGCTTCCATGTCCGGGTAGCTGTTGATGATTTCCCGGAGCATGCTGCGGATCAGCGCCGAATCGTCAACGATCAACACTCCGATTTTGCGCGCGGGGACAGCTTGGTTCATATCGGCTCCACTCTAAACATGGCGACATAAATACTGCCGCATATACAGCCGTTCGCCCTGAGCCCTTCGGTAAACTCAGGGCAGGCTTGTCGAAGGGTGAGCGGCCTTCCGAAAGCCGTTTATGGTTCGACAGGCTCACCACGAACGGCTCTTAAAGTTGCCATCTCAATTTTGACCCCCTGTTAAAACAATTCCACCTCGCCCTGCATGTCGGCCACCCTGATGCGCGACTTGTATTCCTGCTCGCGCTCGATGATGGTGTCGTTGTGCAGATTGCGCAACTGTTTCACCCGCACCCTGCCGCTCTCCGGAAAGAAATAGACTTTGCGCGGATAAATATCTAGCAAGTCCTGTGCCACGACCGCGATTTTTTCGTTGCGCAGGTACTGGATGGCAAATTCGGCGTTGCGTTCGCCCACGTTCGCCACTGTGAACCCGCGCAACACGTTGCCGCCGCCGAACAGTTTTGCCTCCAGGTTGCCGCGCCTGGCGCCCATCTTGAGCAGCTCGTTGATCAGCTTTTCCATGGCGTAGGCGCCGTAGCGCGCCGAGCTGCTCAACAGGTCACCACTTTCGCCCGGCAACATGAAGTGGTTCATGCCGCCGATGCCGCTGGAGCGATCGCGGATGCACGCCGCGACACACGAGCCCAGCACCGTCACCAGCACCATGTCGCGCGCGGTCACATAATATTCGCCGGGAAGCAGCTTGACCGCCTCGACGCCAAAGTTCTTGTCGAAATACAGGTTGGGCGACAGAACTTCTTCAAAAGCCGCGCGGTTTCCGGTCATGCCGCCCCCGCCTTGATTTTTTGTTTGGCGTGGGGCGACAACTGGTACACCGTCTTGCCGCGCAACCTGAAATAGTCTTCCGCGTGGTAAAAGCTTTCCGAGTGTCCGGCAAACAGCAGCCCGCTGTCATGCATAAGCGGCGCGAATTTCTTCAGTATGGCCAGTTGCGTCGCCTTGTCGAAATAGATCATCACGTTGCGGCAGAAAACGGCGTCGAACGGCGGGCGCAGCGGCCAGTTTTTATCCAGCAGGTTCAACTGGCGGAAAACGATCATGTCGCGCAATTCCTGGCGCACCCTGACATGCCCGGCCTGGCTGCCGGTGCCGCGCAGGAAAAAACGCTTGACCAGCCCCGGATCCAGCTTGGCGACCCGGTCTTCCGGGTAGATGCCCTCCCTGGCCGTCGCCAGTACGCCGGTATCGAGATCGGTGGCGATGATGGTGACCGGCGGGGTGAAACTGCCGAAAGCGTCCACCGCCGTCATCGCCATGGAATAGGGTTCCTCGCCGGTGGAAGAAGCCGAGCACCACAACGCGATCGGCTCCTTGCCCCTGCGCTGGAGCAGATGCTCGGCGAGGATGGGAAAGTGGTGCTGCTCGCGGAAGAACGAGGTCAGGTTGGTCGTCAGCGAATTGGTGAACGCTTCCCATTCCGACGCATCGCCGCGCTCCAGCAGGTTGAGGTACTCCTCGAACGAGCGGATACCGGTGGCGCGCAAACGCCGCGACAAGCGGCTGTATACGAGCTCCTGCTTGCTGTCGCTCAGGGAGATTCCGGCATGGTCGTAAATCAGCCTGCGCGCACGCTCGAAATCCCTGGCGGTAAAGTGGAATTCGCGCCCGTTTTTATCCCGGAAGGTTTCTTCGTTTGCCATGCTCTCTATTCTTAACTGTGCCCTTGAAAACCTCAGATCGCAGTTCATGTAGGGTGCAATAAGCGTAGCGCATTGCACCGGATGAGACGAATCATGCGGCGCAATGCCCGTTGGTTATTGCGCCCTACTCGCTGCCTGTCAGAATTCCTTCCACTCCTCTTCCTCTTCGCCTGCGGGCAGCGCCTTGGTCCTGGCTGCCACTTTTTTGGCTGGCGTTGCCGGTGCTGGTCTGGCCGCCTGCTTGGCCACCAGGCGCGGGGGAGGAAGAGCGGCGCGCGCGGGCGGCGGCGCTGCACGCGCCGGGCCATCCAGCTTGAATGCGCCCGCCGCAGCAGACAGGTGCTGCGCTTCCTCCTCCAGCGATTCCGCCGCCGCCGCAGCCTGTTCCACCAGCGCCGCGTTCTGCTGGGTCGCCTCGTCCATCTGCGTGATGGCCCGGTTCACCTGCTCGATGCCCGCGCTCTGCTCGCTCGACGCGGCGGAAATTTCCGCCATGATGTCGGTCACGTGTGTCACCGCGCCCACGATTTCTTCCATGGTCTTCCCGGCGGCGGCCACCAGCCTGGCGCCGTTTTCCACCTTGGCCGCCGAATCTCCGATCAGCGCCTTGATTTCCTTCGCCGCCGCCGCGCTCCGCTGCGCCAGGTTGCGCACCTCGGAAGCCACCACCGCGAAACCGCGCCCCTGCTCGCCCGCCCGCGCCGCCTCCACCGCAGCGTTGAGCGCCAGGATGTTGGTCTGGAAGGCGATGCCGTCTATCACCGAGATGATGTCCACGATCTTTTTCGAACTCTCGCTGATCGAGCCCATGGTGCCCACCACCTGGCCCACCACCTGCCCGCCCTTCGCGGCGATCTCGCTGGCGCCCTTCGTCAGTTGGCGTGCGTGCATGGCGTTCCCGGCGTTCTGTTTCACGGCGGTGGTCAGCTCCTCCATGCTGGCCGCAGTTTCTTCCAGCGAGGCGGCCTGTTCCTGGGTGCGCCGCGACAGGTCATTGTTGCCAGCCGCGATTTCGCTGGCGCCGGTGCGGATGGAATCCGCGCTGGCGCGAACGTTTCCGGCCAACCCGGACAACTGGTCATTCATCCCTTTCAGCGCCAGCATCAAATGGCCGATTTCATCTGTTGTGGCAACCTCGATTTTGCCGGTCAAGTCGCCGGATGCCACCGCATCGGCGACCGCCACCGCTTCGTTGATCGGGCGGACGACTGCGCGCATGAGCAGAAAGCCGATCCAGGCGGCCAGGCTCACGCCGAACAGGATGGAGGCGATGGAAATAGCGCGAAAGGTTTCGTAGCGCTCTTTTGCCATGCCATATTCACTTTTGGCGCCATCGAGCTGCGCGTTATCGAGCGCGCTGATGTCCTCGCCGACGGGCTGATAAAGAGCGTGTACCTTCTCGGCGATGCGCGCGGCTTCCTTCAAGTCGCGCGCGCGCAGTGCGGTAACTGCGGGCAGCAGCCCCTCGGCGACGAACTTTCCCCGGCTCTCGGCAAACCGTTCCGCCAACCTCTTTTCTTCCGGCTCCCAACCGTGCCCGCCGCCTCCGGCTCCGCCGGCGCCGGTAAGCGCATAGCTTTCCCAAATCCGGCTGATTTCAACGATATTTTTCTCAACCTCCCCCGTTCTTCCGGCAATAACTTCCGGCGCGGGATTTGCCAGCGCGGCGGCAATCGCCAGCCGGTTCCGCAACATCAGCGCGCGGATGTCGCTGATCTGCGAAAGGCCGACCGCGTGCATTTCGTAGATGTTGCTCATGTTTTCGTTCGCCTTGCCCATGCCGGACATTCCCAGCATCCCGATGCCTGCCAGCAGCAGGGACAGGAAAGCGATGACAAAGATCAAACGCGCTTTGATGGTTAAATTTTTTAACATGCCGAATTTCCCGTATGAACCGGCTTGGCCGGGCTGCATTTCTTTTCCTGCATTCATACGGCGGTACAGCCCGGACGCTTCCTCGATCTGGGCGCGGCTGGGCTTGCGGCGCACGGATATGTATCCGGTGATTTCCCCGCCTTCCATGGTCGGGGTCACGGTGGCGCTCACCCAGTAAAAGTCGCCATTCTTGCAGCGGTTTTTGACCATGCCCACCCAGGTCCTGCCGCTTTTCACGGTGTTCCACAAAGCGGCGAAAGCGGCGGGCGGCATGTCCGGATGGCGCACCACATTGTGCGGTTTGCCAACGAGCTCCTCCTTGCTGAAGCCGCTGATCTCGACAAAAGCGCGGTTGGCATACGTGATGATGCCTTTGAGGTCAGTTTTTGAAGTCGGCGCCTGCCGGTCATCCAACACGCGCTCGATATCCGTTACCGGCAGATTGATCTTCACTTTGCCTTACCCTCATTCCTTCTATCTATCGGATTACATCTGCAGGGGCGAACGAATTCGCGCCGACCAAACCGCCAACCTTTACCGGACTCAAGCCGACGCTTCGTCCACCAGCTCCATGTCGCGGCTGGTCATCAGCCGCTCGATATCCACCAGAATAATCATGCGCTGCTCCACCGCGCCCAGCCCGGTGATGTATCGGGTATCCAGCGCGGCGCCGAATTCCGGCGCCGCCTTGACCTGTTCCGGCGCAAGCGTAATCACATCCGACACACCGTCCACCACCACGCCCACCACCCGCTGCCCGAGGCGCAGGATAATGACTACCGTGAACGGGCCGTATTCCGCTGTGCCCAAGCTGAACTTGATGCGCAGATCCACGATGGGCACGATGATGCCGCGCAGGTTGATTACTCCCTTGATGAAAGCGGGCGTGTTGGCGATGGCGGTGACGGCGTCATAGCCTCGTATTTCCTGCACCTTCAGGATGTCCAGCCCATACTCCTCGCCGCCCAGCGTGAAGGTGAGGAATTCGCCGCCCCTTGCCGCCACCGTGTTTTCGTTTGCCATCCTTGCTCCTTCCGTTCTGTTCACCCCCTCCCTTGACGGGAGGGGGAAGGGGGTGGGTGAACTTGCAAACACGCACAACACCCAGAGTTCACCCCCACCCCAGCCCTCCCCCGTCAAGGGGGAGGGAGCCCGTGTGCCATGCCCTCACGCCGCCAGCTTCGCGGCCTGCGCCTGCTGTGCGACCAGCGCCGCCACATCCAGAATCAGCGCCACCTTGCCATCCCCCATGATGGTCGCGCCGGAAACGTAAGGCACTTTGCGGAAATTGGATTCCAGGTTCTTGAGGACAACCTGGTGCTGGCCGGTCAGCTCGTCCACAAACAGCGCGATTTTCCTGCCATCCGCTTCCAGCAGAACCAGTATGCCCCGCTCCGGATCCGTAATCCCGGTCTCGATGCCGAACACCTTGTGCAACGCGATGATCGGCAAATGCTCGCCGCGCACGCGCAACAGGCGCGCCTCGCCGCCCACCGCCTTGATGTCGGCGGCGTACCCCGGAAGCGATTCGACGATGGCGCCCAGCGGCACGATGTAGGTTTCATGCCCGACCGAAACCGAAAACCCGTCCAGGATGGCCAGCGTCAACGGCAGGCGGATGATAACGCGCGTGCCCAGACCTTCTGCGGAGTCGAGCTCGATGCGCCCGCCGATCCCGGCGATATTGCGCCTGACCACGTCCATGCCCACGCCGCGCCCCGACACGTCGGTTATCACTTCCGCCGTAGAGAATCCCGGCTCCATAACCAGCGCCCACACTTCCTGGTCCGACATCCCTTCGCGCAACGGCAACCCGCGCTCCCTGGCTTTCTGCAATATCTTGCCCCGGTTCAGGCCGCCGCCATCGTCGGACACCTCGATCACCACGTTGCCGCTCCGATGAAACGCCTTGAGGGTGATCGTGCCGCGCGGGGACTTGCCTGCCGCAGCGCGTTTCTCGGGCGATTCGATGCCGTGATCCAGGCTGTTGCGCACCAAGTGGGTCAAGGGGTCGGAAATCTTTTCGATCAAGCCCTTGTCCAGCTCGGTGTTTTCGCCCACCATTTTGATTTCGACCTGTTTGCCCAGCTTGTCGGCCAAGTCATGCACCAGGCGGGGAAAGCGGCTGAACACGAAGGAAACCGGCATCATGCGGATAGACATCACCGCCTCCTGCAAATCTCGCGTATTGCGCTCGAGCTGGTGCAGGTTGCGCTGCAAGTTTTCGTTGGCGGCCCCGTCGTTTTGCGAGGCGGATTGCGCCAGCATGGCATGGGTGATGACCAGTTCGCCCATCAGGTTGACCAATTGATCCACTTTCTCCACACTCACCCGGATGGAGGATGCTTCGGCCTGTTGCGACCCCGGATTGTGATCGGTGGCGCGCCTGCCGAAGGGCGCGCTTTCCGCGCCGGAAGCGGGCGGCTCGCCCGCGTGGCGGGCCGCATCCTGCGGTGGCGCAACCGGCTCTGCCGCAGTCGCGGTTTCTGGTTCCAGAGCCTGCGGTTCCCCAAAAAAATCGTAGCCTTGATCCGCCTCGCGCGCGGCCTTCTCCGCCGGTGTTTCCATAAAAAACCCGTACCCCGGATTGGCTTCCTGTCCGGCCGCATCACCCTCACCCGCCTTCGGCGCCCGTGATAACGCCATCTCCCCCTGTGAGAGGGCGGGGTGAGGGAGCGCCTGTTGCACCGAAGTCAACCGCTCGAGCTTTTCGCGCACCGCGCGCACCGCCTCGGCATCCGCCTCGCCCTCGCCGCGATGTGCGGCCAACTGCATGGAGATGGCATCGCCCGCTTCGAGAAACGTGCAGACCATGTCGTCGGTAAGCGCCATTTCCCGCTTGCGCAGCTTGTCGAGCAGCGTCTCCACGGTGTGCGTCACTTCGGCCATATCGTTGAAACCGAAAGTGCCCGCCCCCCCCTTTATGGAATGCGCCGCACGAAAAATTGCATTGAGATCATCCGCGGAGGGGCTGGATATATCCAGGCCGAGCAAAAGGGATTCCATTGCCGCGAGGTGCTCTGCGGTTTCCTCGAAAAAAATATGGTGGAACTGGGCCAGGTCTATGGTCATAGCTTGTAGCGGATAGCTTGTGGCTGGTAGTTGGTAGCGGAACCGTTCGGCTACCAGCTACCCGCTACGAGCTACTGGCTAGAGTTTCATCCAATCACCTTTCTCACCACTTCCAGCAGCTTCTGCGGATCGAATGGTTTAATCATCCATCCGGTCGCACCGGACGCCTTTCCCTGCATTTTCATTTCGTCGCCGGATTCGGTGGTCAGAATCAGGATGGGCACCTCGCGGTAGGAAGGCATGGCCCGCAAGGCTTTGACCAGCGCCAAGCCGTTCATGCGCGGCATGTTCAGGTCGGTCAGCACCAGGTCCACCGTCTTCGCCCTTGCGACGTCCAACCCTTCCTGCCCATCTGCGGCCTCTATCACCTCATAGCCCGCGCCCTTGAGAGTAAGAACCACCATCTGCCGGATAGAAGTGGAGTCGTCAACATTGAGAATTGTTTTTGTCATGATCGAGACCCGTTATAAACCCGGATTGTCCATTAGCCAAAATACCCCCTCCCCCTTCCCCCCTTGCGGGGGCAAGGGGAAGGAACTGGTTTGGTTCTAATGGATTATCTGGGATAAATTTTTCATGCGAACACCGTTCTGTTTCTTCCAGATTCTTTTGATTGGTACAGGGCCGCATCGGCCTGTCTGAATGCGTTGGCAATGGTTGCTCCGCTGGCCGGGGCGGACAGGCTGACACCGATGGAAACTGTCACGACCCCGTACTCCCCGTTCATCTCGTGCGCCATTTTCAGCGCCTTCAAGGCATCGTGGATGGCCTGCGCGCAGCCAGTCGCGGCGGCATCGGAGCCGTTTGGGATAATCACGGCGAATTCTTCGCCGCCGTATCTGGCTGCGAACGCTTCTTCTCCGGAGCGCGACGAATTGAAGTCGGCCACCGATGAGGCGATCGCTTTCGCCACGTTGGCCAGGCAATCGTCGCCCGCCTGGTGGCCGTAGCGGTCGTTGTATTTCTTGAAATTATCCACGTCTATCATCAACACGCCCATGCTGTCGCCACTCTTTGCCGATATGCCCCAGAGCGTGTCAACCTGCGGATCCATATACCGGCGGTTGTAAAGGCCGGTCAGGCGGTCGTGGGTGGCCACCTCCTCCAGTTTGCGGTTGGCGATGCTGAGTTCTTCCCTCAGGCGCGCAATCCGGGACATGGCTTTCATCTTGGCGTGCAGGATCGGCTCCGGGACTTTTTTCAGAATGAAGTCGTCCCCGCCCGCTTCGATGGCCGTCAGCAGGTTGTCCTGCGTGTCGGATGCGGTCAGGAAAATGATCGGCGTCCACGCCCACTTGTGCGTCGCCTCCTCGGCGCGGATCCGGGCCGTCGCTTCAAAGCCATTCATCACCGGCATCTCGATATCCATAAGGATAAGGTCTGGCGCCATTTTCTTGAACAGTTCAACGGCCACCTGCCCATCGAGCGCATGGGCCACTTCATGCCCCAGCGAGGACAAACGGGACAACATGACGGCAGCGATGGACCTGGAGTCATCAACGAGAAGAATTTTCAATGTCGCTCCCTATTAGCCTCTTATGGATCAACTCGCCCCATAAAACGCAGTTGGTGGTTTTGTAGATGCGAATTTACCTCGTAGAGGTTAGCTTTGCATAGCCGTCTGACTAAACTGGCAAACAACGCCAGCAAGTCATCGGTTAGCTTTGCATAGCCGTCTGACTAAGCTGGCAAACAACGCCAGCAAGTCATCGGTTATTGCACCCTCTGGGTGTTCGCACGAACAACCGGTTATGTGCGAATGAATTCGCACCTACAGCCCATGCGGCGGAACCGCGATGCGTTCCACCCTTCGTTTTGATTCCGGCTTGTCCGGCTTAATTCATCCCAAAAATATTGGGAAGATTTTTTGGGGTTGCGCAAATACCGCGCGCTTCAGGCGCCCGCGCCCCGGTTGCCACTGTATTTTTCCTTTATCATCAGGTCTATCAGGCTGATCACTTCCTTGCTCGCCTCCTCGCCTTTTTTCAGCTCCTGCACCAGTTGGTTGCGCAGTTCCACGCTGTTTTCCCAATTGCCCCCGGAAAGCTGCACGGAGCGGTGAACGCTGGAGTGAACTTCGGAATGCGGTTTTTCCAGGTGTGCGTACGCTGTCGTTTTGCCAAACACTTCCTTGCCCGCACCCTCGTACCACTTGCCGAGGCGGCAGCTGCGGTGATCGATCCTGACGGCAACGGCCTCTTCGCAATCCTGCGCTTTTTCCACCGCCATATAAGCGTTTTGCATATAAATGATGTGATCCATCTTGGCCAGCGACCCGAAAGAGCGATCCTTGGTCAGAGAAACGCTGCTGATGGTTGTTTCCGCCGATTTGGCAAACTCCGAGAAGCTGCTTCTGAAGTCCTTCATCCGCTCGTTCACGCTGGCCGTCAGACCGCTCGCTTCGCCGGTTTCTTTGACCATGACTCCCACTTGGTTCTTGAAGCGGCCCACGGTAACATCAATGTCCCGCGTGGCGGTCTTGGTGCGCTCCGCAAGCTTGCGCACCTCGTCGGCAACCACCGCGAAACCGCGCCCTGACTCGCCCGCCCGCGCGGCCTCGATCGCCGCATTCAGAGCGAGCAGATTGGTTTGATCCGCAATCTCGGCGATGATTTGAACGGCCGCGTTGATCGCGGTGCTTTCGCCCCCCAGCGCCTGCGCTGCCTGTGCCATTTCCTGGACGCGGTTCGTCATGGCGGAGAGCTCCTCGCTGATGAGGTTTGCCACAGCCATGCTGGATACTGCGCCTTCCCGGTTGGAATGGGCAATCCTTTCCACCTCGTCCATTTCGCCGCTGATGCTGACCAGATCGTTCTGGTTCAGCTTGAGTTTATGCAAAAGATTCTCCGTGTTCATCGTGTGGAGGCGGAAGGCCAACTCGTTCCGGGAAATATATTGGCTGTTCTTTTCCATCGCCTGGATGGATAAATTTATTTTTTTCAGCGATTCCGCGAATTGCCCCGGCAAGCCGCTCGGGATGGCTTTCCGGAAATACTTGCCTTCCGATACCAGGCGGAAGCAGGTGTTGACCTCCTTGAAATACGTTTCGATCATGTCGAGAAACTCGTTCAGCTCCCACGCTGCCTTGCCCACCTCGCCCAGGCCGACGGTATCTGTTACCCGGTGATGGAGCTGGCCCTTGCTGGAGTTCTTCAGCACTTCCTGCATGCGCTCGATCGTTTCGATCAGCTTGTGAAAATTGATCCAGACAAAATACGAGAAGCCGATTGCCAGCGCGGGGAAAATCCAGTTCGTCCACTCGAAGTCGTGCTGGTAGGTGACCTGGGCCGCCATGGCGCAGGAAAGCAGGGGGAATACCGCGCAGACCAGCAAAACCTGGCCTCTGATGAAGGGGATATTGCGGCTGGCGTTGCTGCGGTTTGATGTGGCAGACATGATTGCGTTACCTCAAAGGTCGAGTATGAAGCGTTCGTAGGTGGTTCCCAGGCTTTGCAGCTTGTTGGTCAGCAGCGCGACGGATGCCGCCACCGCCCTGGCCGGCCCCGCCTGGCGCTCCGCTTCCAGCATCTCCCGGTATATGGGCTGGATCGCCGCAATGGCGGAAGGCTTGGGCTTGCGGCGCACAGAGAAATAGCCCGCCACCCGGCCCTGCTCATCCATGTCCGGGGTGACATTGGCGTACACCCAGTAGAAATGTCCTTCCGATGTCAGGTTTTTCACGTAAGCGAAAAATTCCTGCTTGGCCTCTATCGTGTCCCACAGCAATTTGAACGCGCCCCTCGGCATGTCCGGGTGGCGGACGATGTTGTGCTGCTGGTGCAGCAGGCCCTTTTCCGAATAGTTCGCTATCCGCATGAACACGCGGTTGGCGTAGGTGATGCGCCCTTTCAGGTCGGTCTTCGAGACGATGATGTCGCTGTCGTCGAGCACGATCTCTTGCTGGGTCGGCGTGATCTTCGCCTTCATGGTTTATTTCTCCCGCGCATTGGGAGCTTAAAAAATTGCATCCAGACAATGCTGTGGTTTATTGTGGCAAACATGATGGCGTCACCTCAAAGGTCAATGATGAAACGTTCGTAGGTGGTTCCCAGGCTTTTCATCCTGGTGTTCAGCAAGGCGACGGACGCCTCCACCGCTCTGGTCGGCCCCGCCTGGCGCTCCGCTTCCAGCATCTCCCGGTAAATGGGTTGGATCGCCGCAATGGCGGAAGACTTGGGCTTGCGGCGCACCGAGAAATAGCCCGCCACCCGGCCCTGCTCGTCCATGTCCGGGGTGACATTGGCGTACACCCAGTAGAAATGTCCTTCCGCTGTCAGGTTTTTCACGTAAGCGAAAAACTCCTGCCCCGCTTCGAGCGTACTCCAGAGCAGCTTGAACGCCCCCCTCGGCATGTCCGGGTGGCGGATGATGTTGTGCTGCTGGAGCAGCAGGCTTCTCTCCGGGAAGTTCGTTATCCGCATGAACACGCGGTTTACATAAGTGATGCGCCCTTTCAGATCGGTTTTCGAGACGATGATGTCGCTGTCGTCGAGCGCGACCTCGTGCTGGGTGGGCTGGATTCTCGCTTTCATGGGTTTCTCTCTCCTGTTACCTCTGTTTTTTTCGCGGCATTCAGTAGGTAGGGCGCAGCACCCGCAAGGGGTAGGCCGTGGTTGTAAAGCCGCTAAAGCGGCAACAACCACGCACTAACTAACGGGCATTGCGCCGTATGTACGGCTGTTCATCCGGCGCAATGCGCTCCGCTTATTGACGCCCTACGTCTCCCCTTCAACGGGCGGGAAGGGACACCTCAACCGCGCAGCTCGCTCAATAGTTCCTTGACGTCCAGGATCAGCACGATATCTCCTTCGCTAGACATGGTGGCGCCCGCCACCCCCTTGGGCCGGAAGGTGTCCAGCGATTTGATCACCACGTCGTCGTGACCAACGAAGCCGTCAACGGCCAAAATAAAGCTGTTTGCGCCCAACTGCATCAGCACGCCGACTGTCGGCGGTTGCGGCTGCTCCCATCCGATCAGTGCGGACAGCGACAGCACCGGCAGCACTTCCCCGCGCACCACCATGGTGGCCTTGCCGGAAATCTGTTGCAGCTCTTCGGGGGTGATCGAGAGAATTTCGCGCACCATGGAAAGCGGCACGGCGAATGTCTGGCTGCCAAGCCGCAGCAGCAGCACCGGCAAGATGGCCAGGGTGAGCGGCAGCGAAATGGTGAACTCGCTCCCCTTGCCGGGAACGGAAACAATGCCGATGGAGCCATTTAATTTCTGGATGTTGGTCTTCACCACATCCATGCCTACGCCACGCCCGGAGACGCTGGAAACTTGTTCGCTGGTAGAGAATCCGGGCAGCATGATGAGATCGAGGCTTTGCTCGTCGCTCAAGTTGCTGGCCGCTTCCTTGGTAATGATGCCTTTCTCGATCGCCTTGTTGCGGATCGCTTCCGGGCGCATGCCCTTGCCGTCGTCAGTGATGCTGAGAATGACGTGATCCCCTTCCTGGCGCGCCCCAAGATGGATCACACTCCCGGGCGGCTTGCCTGCCGCTTTGCGCTGTTCCGGGTTTTCCACACCGTGATCCACCGCGTTGCGAATCAAGTGCACCAGTGGGTCGTTCAGATCCTCGATCATGGTTTTGTCTATCTCGGTTTCCTCGCCTGACAGCACCAGTTCCACGTCCTTGCCGAGCTGACGCGCCAGGTCTCGCGCCAGACGCGGGTACTTGTTGAACAGCCTGCCGATCGGCTGCATCCGCGTTTTCATCACGGCGTTTTGCAGGCTTACCACCAGCATGTCGAGCTGGCTGACCGATTCGTCCAGCGCGCGCAGCGTGGACGCATCCTGCTGCCCTTGCAGAATATTGCTGCGAAGCTGGTTGAGGCGGTTTTTGGTCAAACCGATCTCTCCGGAGAGTGTGAGCACTTGGTCCAGGCGGTCGGTGTCCACCCGGATGGTATTGTCCTTGCCCGCGTCGCTGTCGCGGCGCGCTGCGGGCGGCGCCTTGCTGCCGGGAACGTCTGAGTTGCGGCGCCCGAACGCGCTGGACTTGAGTTTTTCTTCGTCAATTTCCTGCTCGGCGGCGGGCGTAACGGTGGGAGTCCCCGGGGCGGGGTTGACACCCGTGATAGCCTGGTACAGGGCGTTCCAGTCGGGGTCGGATTCCGGGTTCCGGGTTTCGGGTTGCGGGTTGGCGGTTCCAAGATGCGATTTCGCCGGTTCCTGATTCCCGGTTCCCGATCCCTGGTTCCCTTCAAGCGCGGCGTGCAGCGCAGCGATCAGGTGCGCGGGGGCTGCGGCGGGTTGCAGGTTTTGCGACAGCGAACCGAACATCCGCTGCACTTCGCCGGTCGCCGCGAAAATTGTGTCCATGATCTCCGAATCGAGCTCCAGCTCGCCGTTGCGCAGCTTGTCGAGCAGATTTTCGGTGAGGTGGCACAAGGTGACCAATTCGGTCGCATTGAGAAACCCTGCGCCGCCTTTGATGGTGTGAAAGCCGCGGAATATGACATTGAGCAGGTCACGGTCGCCGGGCGACTTTTCCAGCTCCATCAGCTTGCTGTCCACGTCAGACAACATATCGCTGGCTTCTGTGAGAAAGTCCTGCATCAATTCTTCCATGCCGGCGAAATCGTTCATGATTAACTCCAGTTGTCAGTCGTTAGTCGCCAGCCGTTAGTTAGAATCGCGCAGCACAACGCCAACTAACGACTGGCGACTTACGTCTGCCTTTAACTGCTTCAAAACCCCAAACTCTCCAGCAACTCGTCTACCTGATCCTGGTTGGTCACCACATCGCTACGCCCGTCCGCCTTGATGACCGGCCCGTTCAGCAGCCCGGAACAAGAACCGGGGTTGGCGGTGGAAGGCGGATTCTCGACCAGCAGATCGACCAGTTGCTTTTCCATCTGCTGCGTCACTTCCACAATCTTCTTGATGACCTGGCCGGTTAGATCGTGGAAATCTTGAGCCATCATGATTTCTGTCAGGTGGGCATTCGTAACCCTGGCCTGCTTGGGCGCTTCCGCCAGGAAAGCCTGCGTCTGCATCACCAGATTCTTGAACTGCCCGACATCGAGCTGGCGGTCGAGCAGTTTCTGCCATTCCCGCGACAGCCGCTGCGACTCGATCTCGATTTTTTCCACTACCGGCTGCGCCGCGTCGGTGGCGTTCAGCACCCGCTCGGCCGCTCTCTCGGTCAATGTGGCGATATAGTTGAGGCGGTCGCGCGCATCGGGTATCGTGGAGGCCGTCTTTTCAAGCTTCTTGTCGTACCCCAGTTCGCGCAAAGTATCGTGCAGCGTGCGGGTCATCTGCCCGATCTTGTTGATCACCTTGTCCGCCGCCTTGCCTTCCTCCGTGGCTGGCCTGGATGGAGCCGCCGCGTTGCTCGCCTCGACGAGGCTATCGAACAGCGCTTCCAGTTCTTCCGAATCCCGCGTTCCATCCGCATGGTTGGCCATGGCATCCCTCACTTCGGCATTTTTTCGAAAATCTTCTTCAGCTTCTCGTCCAGCGTGGCGGCGGTAAACGGCTTGACGATGTAGCCGCTGGCGCCCGCCTGCGCCGCCGCGATGATGTTCTCTTTTTTGGCTTCGGCCGTTATCATCAGCACCGGGAGATGTTTGAGTCCGGCATCCGTGCGTATCGCCTTGAGCAGTTCGATGCCGGTCATATTGGGCATGTTCCAGTCCGTCACCACAAACCCGAACGCTTCGCCGCGCAGTTTGTTCAGCGCGTCCCCCCCGTCTTCGGCTTCCTGCACATTGGAAAAGCCCAGCTCCTTGAGCAGGTTGCGCACGATGCGCCGCATGGTGGAAAAATCGTCCACGACCAGAAATTTCATGTTTGTATCTGCCACAATTAACCTCCAAATTCAGTTGTTAGTCGCCAGGCGCCGGCGTTAGATAGAAAACCCGCGCAGCGGACAACCCCAACTACCAACTAACGACTAACGACTAACGGCTGCTTTTACTGCACCAGCAGCGGTCTCAACGTGCCGGCCAGTATCCCGCCATCAAACTTCGCCACGTAATGATCCACCCCCACCCGTTTCCCCATGGCGCGGTTGGCCTCGGACGAAAGCGATGAGTGCATGACTACCGGGATGCCGTCAAAACGCCTGTCCGCCTTGATGTGCTGGGTCAGCACGTACCCGTCCATTTCCGGCATTTCCGCGTCCACCAGCACTACCTTTATAGAGTCGTGCAGGGCTGCGCCCGCGTTCTGCGCCGTATCCGCCAGCGCCTTCAGGCGCGTCCAAGCTTCCAGCCCGTTATTCGCCTGCATATGCTTGACGCCCATCTTGTCCAGCACTTCGCTTATTTTTTTGCGCGCCACCACCGAGTCGTCCACGAAAAAAACGCACAATTCCTGCGCACTCTCCACTTTCTCCACGCTCCCCACCACGGCTTCGCCGAAGGCGCTGGCAAGAACCTGCTCGACGTCCAGGATTGAAACCAGCTTGCCGTTCGGCATCTCGGTGATGGCGGTGATCATGTCCCGGTTGTTCGACAGCATGCCATCTGCGGGGCGCACTTTGTCCCAGTCCACCCGGATAATGCGATCCACGCCGTGAACCATGAAGCCGAGAACGTGGCGGCTGTATTCGGTCACCATCATGGTGGATTGTGCGCCCGCCTCCTGGGTACTCATTCCCATAAACTTGCCCAGCGACAGCACAGGCAGGATGCGACCGCGCAACGATACGATGCCTTCCACGCCGCTCGGCATATTGGGGGTCTTGGTGATCGGCATCGCGCGGCAGATTTCCTTGACCTTGAACACGTTAATGCCGAACGATTCCAGTGTGCCGAGCGAGAACAGCAGGATTTCCATCTTGTTGGAGCCGGCCAAGCCGGTTCGCGCGTCCACCGCCCCCAGCAAATCGCCATCTTCGCTTTCAGGAAAATCCTCCTGTTCACGAGACTGTAGTTCCGTATAAGCCATGGCTGTTCCCTTTCGCTTTGCGCGGGCTTCAGCCCGCAACCGGCTGCGATTTGTCTACCGCCAGCAGGCGGCTCAATGTTTGCGCCAGCCTCTGCGGCTCGAACTTGGACACGTACTCGTCCACCCCGACCGCCTTGCCGAGCTGCTGGTTGGAGATGCTGGAAAGCGAGGAGTGCATCAGCACCGGAATGCCGGAAAAACGCTTGTCTTCCTTGACCTTGCGGGTGAGCATGTAGCCGTCCATTTCCGGCATCTCCACATCGGTCAAGATAACTTGCACCATCTCGTTCACCTTGGTCCCGTTCGCTTCGGCCTGATCGGCCAATCTGCGCAATTCCTCCCATGCCTGGCGACCATTGATGGCGGAAATGTAATTTACCTGCATCGCCTCCAGCGTGCCGGCGATCTGCTTGCGCGCCACCGAGGAGTCGTCGGCAAAAAACACCGTGCGCCCGGATACCCCGAGCGGCTTGACGTTCTTGATCGCGGAATCCTCGTAAAACTGCCCGGTCTCGGCCAGCACTTTTTCCACGTCCATCATCATCACCAGATTGCCGTTTGCCAGCTCGGTGACGGCGGTTACCAGCCCGCCCATCTGGGCGTTGAGCATGTCCGGCGGCACCTTCATGGCGGACCAGTCGAGGCGCAGGATGGTGTCCACCGCCTCGACCAGAAAACCTTGAGTATGGCCGTTGTATTCGGTGACGATCATGATTCCCGGTTTGGTGTCAGTCCGGATCCCGGCATATTTCGCCAGATCAATCACCGGCACCAGCGTCTTGCGCAAGCTCACCATACCTTCCACGGCGGTCGGCATTTCCGGCGCTTGAGTGATGGGCGGGATGCGCATCACCTCGCGCACCTTGAACACATTGATCCCGAAAATTTCGCGGCGCCCGCTGCGGCTATCCTGGCCGAGCGTGAACATCAGGATTTCCAGCTTGTTGGTTCCTGCCAGCCTGGTGCGCTCGTCTATGTTTTTGAGCAATTCTGGCATTGCGCCCCCTTGAGTTTTAGACGCCCGCAGCCCGCACCTTGTGGTGCGCCATGGCGGCCTGCCTTTCGTTCGCAAGTCGCTCAAGCTGCGCGATGTTCAGGCCGACATGCCCGATTGCCTCGTGGTTCTTTTCGATCATTTGGGCGATGTTTTCGACGCGGTGCGCGATTTCGGCGCCGACTTTGTTCTGCGCGCTGGCGTGCGTGGCCTTGATCGCCGCATTCAGCGCCATCAGGTTGGCCTGGCCGGCAATACCCCTCGCTTGCCAGACCGTGGTGACGATGGCGGGGGGGGTAGGGGGGGTGGGCAACCGATTTTCTGCCAGCTTCGATTCGATGCTGCTCAACCGGTCAACCGGAATGATGCAGCCCTTGTAAACCGTTCTCACACCTTCACCGGCGTTGACCATGCCGAGCAGCCCGGCAAACCCGATGGCCCCCAGCGGTAGGGGCAAGAGGCCGATGACATCGGCCAGGTGCGATTTGACGGTCAAATTTTTAATCATGTTGTTTATCGCTGCTTCGTTATGCTGGCGGCGCAACTACGGCGCAACCCTCCGTAGTATTTGCGGCAGCGCGGCAAAAAACTTTAACTTTGGAAACGTGCTGATCCGGTACGAAGAAACAGATATTGATCTGGCAGAGTTGCCGTGTGCTGTTTTATCCACTCTGCCGATACTACCGATGTCCGCCGACCTTACATGCCGGTTCATGCATGATGCGACACTATTGAGGTGATTCAGAATCAGGTTGCTGTAGGGAAGAAAAAGCGCAGCGTTTCCACCAATGGATTGTCTCGGTGGGTCGGTGGATACGCGCTACATTTCTGGTTCCGGCTCGTCCGGTTCAGGGATGATGGGCTGCTCTTGGGCGGTTCGTTTCCAATTAAGGTATGGGATTAAGCGCCGAGTCGGCTCGCCGCTTTTTGTGCGGACAACTCCGCATATACATTCTCGCGCAGCGGCGAATCCATTTGCCTGTATTGCGCGGATGAGCAGCACCTACACCCTGAACTGGCTTGCCGCGCCCTGCAATTCCATGGCCAACTGCTCCAGGCGCGCGATGCCCCGTGCGTTCGACTCCACCGCCGCATGATTTTCTTCCGACATCCGCGCGATCCTCTCCACGTTGCACGCAATTTCGGTGCTGGCTTTGCCCTGTTCGTTGACCGAGGCGGCGATGTCGCTTACGCCGCCGCTGGATTGCGATACCGATTCGCCCGCCTCGGTCAGCACCGCCGAGACACGCCCGACCTGCTCCTGCGTCGTCTGCAGGGAGCGCAGTCCGGCCTGCACGGTCGCTTCGACATGGGCCGATTTCTGGTTCAGTGAGCCGGTCACACGATCAATCTCGTTGGCAGACTGCGCGGATTTCTCCGCCAGCTTGCGCACTTCGTCCGCTACCACCGCGAAGCCGCGCCCCTGCTCCCCGGCGCGCGCCGCTTCGATCGCCGCGTTCAGCGCCAGCAGGTTGGTCTGGTCGGCGATTTCCTTCACCTGCTGGGTCATGCCGGCGATGGCGCGCGTGCTGTCAACAAACTCCTTGACCGAAACGGCGATCTGGTTGACCGCTTCCTGCACGCACCCGATCTCGCCGATCATGGCCGTAACGCTCTGGTTGCCCTGCCGGGTCTGGCTCAAGCTCTTCTCTGACAGTTTGCGCACGGCCTCGGTGTTATCTGCGACCGAATGGATGCTCACCGTGATTTGCTCCACCGCCGCCGCCGTGGAGGCGGCCGCCTCGCTCTGCGCCTGCGAGCTTTGCGCGATCTGCAACGAGGAGGCAGACAATTGCGCAGCCGTGCCGGATACGGTGCCTGCGCTGCCGATCACCTGCCGGATAATGTCGGCGAAACCGTCCATCAGCCCGTTGAACGCCGTCGCCGCCTGCCCGATTTCATCCCGCCCATATACGGTGGCACGCGCCCTCAAGTCACCGTCCGCCGACATCTTGACCATCACGCCGCGCAGCTCGCCCACCGAGCGGGCGATGCCGCGCACGATGGAGAACCCCAGCGCGCCGCCCGCTATCGCGCACAGCAGGATCAGCGCGATGGACGCCACGCGCATGACCCCGAAGGCGTCAACCGTTTGTTCGTGCAGTTTTTCGGCATCGCGCCGCTGCATCTCGACCAGCGCATCCAGCGCCTCGTTCATCGGCGCATTCAGGACGATGATGGGATCCAGTTGCACCCGCTTGAGTTCGGCCAGGTTATTGGCGCGCATCGCGGCCTGCGCCGGCTTGATGCCGCCCTCGACAAAGCGACCGCGCACCTCGGCAAATTTTGCCGCCAGAATTTTGTCCTCCTCGTCGAGCAGGGATCGCTGGTAGGCCTCCCATTGCTTGTCTATAACGGCCTTGTTGTCCGCTATTTTCTGGATATATTTCGGCATCTCCTCCGGCTGCGAGATCGCATAGGCGATGGCGAGCTGGTTGTTCAGGTTTGCCCGGGCGATGGCATCCAGTTGGATGAGAGGGATCATCTTGTCGTCGTAGACCGACTCCAGCGCGCTGTTCGCTTTGCTTGAGGCGTACAAGCCCATCGCGCCGATCACCACCGTGCCCGCCAGCAGGAAAGCCAGCAGAAAAGTTAGCCGTGTACTGATTTTCATGTTATGCAACATGGCCGATTCCCCTCCGCGCCAATTTCATTAAGCCCCGGTTTAGACATGCCGCCCGGCCAAACCGGATCGCGGCCAGCACCGCAAAACCCAGCGTCCTACCCGATAACGACAACGTGGAGTAAAACTTTAACGTGTAGGGCAAAGTCCTACTGATGACGCGCTGCGGTTCCGCAGAATGGTTTTTGAATTGCAGTGTAACTTCCGCAGCGGAAGGGTGGCAGCGAAGCTGCCGGGTAGCGGACGCCTGCCTTTGGTGTACCCATTGCGGGTGCAAGGGGGTTCCCATCGGGTGTTTCTTTAATGTTTGGCTTCTTGCGGCAATGCCACTACGCCGCTGATGATCGGCTGCATGGCATCAACGGCACTGGCCTCCACTTCAACTGTGCCACCATCGTTACGCGCGGATTCTTCGGCTTTTTTGTTCATCACGATAATGCTGATGCGCCGGTTGATCGGGTTGAGCGGGTCGCTCTTGTCGAACAGCACGGCAGAGGACAGACCGACCACGCGCACGATCTTGTCGTCGCTCATGCCGCCCGCGATCAGTTCGCGGCGCGAAGCGTTGGAGCGATCTGCCGACAGCTCCCAGTTGCTGTAGCCCTTGCCGCCGGACGAATAGGCCAGCGCATCGGTATGCCCGGAGAGGCTCACCTTGTTTGGCACCTGGTTCAGCGTGTTGCCGATTTCGTGAAGGATTTCGCGGGTATGCGGCTCCAGCTCGGCGCGCCCGCTTTGAAACATGGGGCGGTTCAACTCGTCCACGATCTGGATGCGCAGGCCCTCGCTGGTGATGTCCAGCAGAATCTGTTTCTTGAACGGGGCCAGCTTGGTATTGGCATCAATGGCTTTCTCGATGTTGAGCTTCAGCTCTTTGAGTTTGAGCAACTCCTGGCGCAGGAACTCTTCCTGGGCCGCTTTGATGTTGATGGTTTTTTTTACGGTTGGCAGTTCGCCCTGCTTTACCTGCCCTTCGCTGCGCGTCAAATCCTTGCCGCCTCCCTTGATGATGCTGGAGCTGTCACCGCTCCCGGAACCCCCGGCCAGCGCAACCTTGAGCGGGGTTTTGAAGTATTCCGCAATTCCATTCAGGTCACCCTTGGCGGTTGAACCCAGCAGCCACATCAGCAGGAAAAATGCCATCATTGCAGTGACGAAATCCGCGTAGGCGATTTTCCATGCCCCACCGTGATGGCCGCCCGCCACCTTTTTGATGCGCTTGATTACGATAGGCCGTTTTTCGTCGCTCGCCATAGTGCCGCACCTGCTGTCCGGTCAGCGTTTTTGTTTGACGTGTTCTTCAAGCTCGAGAAAGCCCGGGCGTTCAGAGGAGTACAGCGCCTTGCGCCCAAACTCCACCGCCATCGCCGGGGCATAGCCGTTCAGGTTGGCGAGCAGGGTGACCTTGACGGTCTGAAACATCTTGCTGGATTCTTCCGCCTTCTGCTCCAGCAGGGTCGCCAGCGGCCCGACAAATCCGTAAGCCAGCAAAATGCCGAGGAAAGTGCCCACCAGCGCGTGTGCAATCAGTATCCCCAGCTCGGCAGGGGGAAGGCCGACCGATTCCATGGTGTGAACCACCCCCATCACCGCCGCGACAATGCCGAAGGCCGGCATGCCGTCTCCCAGCTTGGCGACTACATGCGAAGGCACCATGGCCTCGTGGTGGTGGGTTTCGATTTCCACATCCATCAGGTTTTCGATTTCCATCGCATTGAGGTTGCCGCTAACCATAATGCGGAGGTAATCGGTCATGAACTCGACCACGTGATGATCGGCGAGCACCTTCGGATATTTGGTGAAGATCGGGCTTTCTTCCGGTTTCTCGACATCACCTTCAACGGACATCAGCCCTTCCTTGCGGATTTTCCCAAGCAGTTCGTAGAGCAACGCCATGAGCTCCATGTAGTTGGCTTTGGTGTACTTGGCACCCTTAAGCACAGAAGGCAGCGCCTTGAGGGTGGCTTTGATGGTCTTGCCGCTGTTTCCCACGAAGAAGGCGCCGAGGGCGCCTCCGCCTATCATTAGCAGCTCCAGCGGCTGAAACAGCGCTCCCATATGCCCACCCGCAAGAGCGAATCCGCCAAACACCGAAGCCGACACGACCACGTATCCGATTATTACCAACATGATCCGATTCCCTGAAGTTGTCTGCCCCGCCCGTTATGCGACGAAGGTGAGGTCCAACTATTGACGAACTGATGGGCTTTGCGAAACCAATCCGCTACAGCACCACATGCTGCAATAGCGACAGGAAAGGAGGGAACTTTAGCGGTGCAACGAAAGCTGCCGCACTCGCGCGGCAAAGCCGTTACCGATCGGCTGGCAGTAATTCCTGGGGAGCTGCGGAAGCCATTTTTTGTTTTGTTTTTCCGGCGCGGGAAGGGGGGTGGCAAATACCACAGATATAGTCGTCATACAGCTCGTTGGAATGCACGACAAATTGGCCGCCGCATTCGGTGCAAACAGCCAACTGCAGCATCTTTGCATTGTAAAAGCGGATTAGAAACCATGCGCGTGTGATACTTAAAACAGGCTCGTCACCGCTGACGCCAATTTGTTCGAGATACAAACGGTAGCTTTTGATCAGCATCTCTACGCCTGAAAGCCCGGCGTGCTTCTGCAAGAACTGATAAATTCCCATGAACAGCGAGGAATGGATGTTGGGCGACCAGCTCATAAACCAGTCAGTCGAGTAAGGCAGCATCCCCTTGGACGGCGAAGCGCCCTTTAATTCCTTGTAGAGCTTGAGCAGGCGCTCGCGGCTCAAAGACGTTTCTTCCTGCAACAACTGCAAGCGGGCGCCCAGTTCGATCAGGTCTGCTGCGACCCGTATCTGTTGAGCTTCGCTGACTACGCTCCTATTGCGCATTGTGAATTCTTCCAGCCGACAACGCGGATCAGGATGCCAGCGCCTCTGCCGGCCTGGCCGCCATGAGAATGGCGGCGTGAGCCTGCGACATCATCCGGTCTTTGCTGTAATCGGTAACCATGTTGAGCAACAGCTTCTCATCTAGCCGGAAGCGGCATAGCAGCATATTGGATGATGCCATCTTGAGCAGTTGCGCAGGACTCAAACCGGCGATGAGATCGGCCATCTCCTCGCTGATGCCGAGCCGGAACAGGGATGCAGCCTTGTCTTCCTGAATCATCTGCTTCGCCAGCAGCATGTAAGATAGATTGGCTTCTTTGATTTCTTCATGCAATTGCGCTGAATTCATGGCTCGTCCCTTTAGCAGGTTAGCTGCGGACTATCTTTTCCGACAGTCACATCTTGCCGTACGAACGAACAGACAGAAATCGGAAATATTCCGATTTCTTTGTAGGAATTTCCCTTACGCAAACAGCAAAACCCTGCCGCATGGTGCGGAAGGGTATGATTTACGAGCTAATTCTGGATTGAATATGCACCAGTAGCAACGCTCTGGCTTTTGTTATCGGCGGCATTTAAAAAAACTTTAGGGTGCTTCTAAAAATTGTCCGTTCATGCTTTGCCAGGCACGAACGGGTAACTTGCTGACTTGTAATAATGGCTGAACCAAGCAAGCCCCGCATTCGCGCGGTAAGACGTGAGTGGTGAACAGGTTTTCATGCCTCCGGGATACTGCTTGAAGACTTTTGTTATTTCATAACACATTGATAAATTTACATATAAAAACTGTTCCTTGAGAGCTTGCTCGAGCGCTCAAGCTGCACCCCGCACCTTTGCGTTATCCCGCAGACCTTGTTGCCACTATGGCGAGAGCCACGACAAGCGGGATGGATACCCAATGATTCTGTCCTTGATTGCGAATATTGATCTTCATCGCCAGCATGAAAGGGATGGACAGCAAGCAGGTGCGCTGCACGGACTGTAAAACAGCGGCAGATATTTGCAAGTCTTCCAGCGCCACAAACGGAATGAACCAGGAGACGAACAATATCAACAGTTCGAAACTGGAGGCAAAAATTATTTCGCTATGCCTGGAGAAAAACAGCTTCAGCACCACCCATCCCAAGGTGGCAGCCGACAATGTGCTGATATACCAATCCAGCCAGGATGGATTGTATTGCGCAGAAAGGTTGTAAATCAGCAACAGCGCGAATATCGTTAAATACAAAGTGCCGTGCAGGATGCCTTGGTCCGCTGCGCGCCGGGTGCGGAAGGAAAAATACACCAGCAGCGCAGCCGCACAATAGAGCGCCAACACCCGGTTGCCGTTCAAGGTGAGCAGGGGCGCAAACATGGCCGGGAGCAGCAAGGCGGCAAGAATTGCAATCCCGACCGGACTTGCGGTCACCTTGAGCCAGTGAGATGCGCGCTTGAAAGCGTCTGTTTGCCGGATCGAATCCAGCCGTTTGCTGGTTTTTGCTTTGTAACGGAAGCCGGTTTGCTGGGCTAGTGTGACGCCGGAAAATATCAGCAATCCAGCGCCCACCAGGTTCGAGAAGATCACCAGATCCGGCCTGTCATGCAGCGCAACCGCAAGCAGGCCAAAACCGAGCATCAAGGAATAAATTACCGCCACAACTGCGGGATGGGGAAATCCCAGTTCCAACAAACGATGGTGCAAATGCGTCCGGTCAGGATGAAACGGATTGCGCCCGTAGCGCACCCGCCGCGCCATCACCAGCAACGTGTCTATCAGCGGTAATGCCACGACCATCGCCAGGGCGGGAACCGGCAAGCGCGGCGCGTCATGGCTTAATGTAATCAGCAGCACCGCAACGACATACCCCAGCATCATGCTGCCGCTATCGCCCATGAACACCCTGGCCGGATAGCTGTTGTAGCGCAGGAAGCCGAGAATCGCACCGATCAGCGCAACCGCGATAATCAGCAGTTCTCTGCCTTGTACGCTCCATGCAAAATAAGCAAAGAAGACGGAGGCGATCAGCGATATTCCGCCAGCTAGACCGTCCAACCCGTCCGCGAGGTTGAGTGCATTGATCGCACCAACCAGGCAAAATACGGTAAACACAAACGATGCGCCACCCAGCCAGACATCGCCCATGCCCGCTATATCGCCGATATGTTCTATCTCCATGCCGCTCAAATAGACAAATAAGGACGCTCCCAGGATTTGCCCCGAAAATTTCCAGCGCGGCGAAATCTCGACCATGTCATCAACCACTCCCGTCATGACGATCACGATCAACCCAGACAAAAAAGCCACGATAAAAGCATTCGGCGGCAGAAAGGCCAGGCAAGCGATCACCAGGCTCAACGACATCGCCAGCCCACCCATGCGCGGTTTGGGTATGGTATGCGTGCTACGGCTTTTGGGAATATCTATTGCCCCGACCTTATGCGCCAGACTGGAGGCGATAGGCATCAGCAGCATGGACAGGAAGATTGTCGTGCATAAGATGAGCCCGATAGATTCGAGAGAAATTTCAATCATGCGCGTTACCGGTCATTCGTGTCCCGAGTCGGATCCTGTCTCCATCATCATGTCGGGCGTGAGCGCAGGTCAACCAGCGGAGCGGTATCCCAGTTTACGAGCTTGTCCGCTGTTTCAATGTCAACAAATTTGTTCTCGCTTAACCACCGATCCAGTTTATTGTGCGCGCCTTTCAAGCCGACGTAGGATTTAAACCGCCGGTGTAGCGGCAAGTCCAGCACCGGCTGGTCGGCGTCGAAATCGCGCGGATGGAAGTAGGTCATCACATAATCGGAGCGTTCGGTCAAGCCCTGGATCATCCGGTACGGCAGCAACCTGAAATAGCCTCCTCCGGAAAAAACAATATTCTTCCCCAATACCCGCCCGAGGCTGATCGGAAATTCTTTGAGTTTTCCCGTCGCACAATCCAGGACGGAGGGTTGGGCTCGCCCAAAATTCTCGTAGCCACCGTGCCCCCTTTCGGCGGGAAAAATAGAGCTGTCTCTTTCTATGCCGTGTTCGATAAGCGCCTCGATCGCCCAGGAGTGTCCCCTGACAAAGGAAAATCCGGGAGCGCGGTAGGTTTTGACTTTCTTGCCGGTAATGTCCTCAAGGGCATGGATCGAGCGCTTCAAGTCTTCCCGGAATTGCTCCCGGGTCTGCTGGTAAACCAACTGATGCATGTATGAGTGAGATGCAATCTCAAAACCGAGCGCATCTATCCGGCGGATAATTTCCGGATATTGTTCGGCCACCCATCCGAGGCAAAAGAACGTCGCCTTGTGCCCGTGCCGCAAGGTTGTTTCCAGCAAACGCTCGACATTGGCATGGATGCGCGGCTTGAAATTGCACCATTCGGCTTCGGTGGCGGTGCATTTGATATCCAGCAGGTGAAACCAGTCTTCAATGTCGAATGTCAGGATATTCATTTGATCCAACTGTTTCACGGGCCTCGCGAAATTCGGGTGTCATTCCTTTCCGCCAGCAGGGAAGCGGGGTATTACGGATTTGCGGAGAGCCGTGCATTCTAGCAGAAACGCGCCTTCAGACTTCCCGCAAGAAGAGCTTCTTGTTGGCCCCAAGCGGTAATGAGCTTCCCCAACCAGATGAGCGTGCGATCTCCCGCCCGGGTGTTTAGCTTCACCCATTGGGTGAGTCTATTCGATAAAAATCAGCGCCCAGATTGCCTCAACGGCGCATTCTCGGCATTCAACTGTAGCAAATAGATTATCCAGTTGGTGCGGCAGCATTCCGTGCCAGCATATCCATCCGCGCGCCTTCCGCATCCAGCAACTCCACCTCCAGCGGCATCTTGCCCAGCGCGTGGGTGGCGCAGGAGAGGCAGGGATCAAAAGCGCGGATTGCCACCTCGATGTGGTTGAGTAAGCCCTCGGTGAGTTTGCGCCCGTCCAGGTATTGCCGCGCCACGGCGCGGATCGCCTCGTTCATCGCCTGGTTGTTGTGGGTGGTGGAGACGATCAGGTTGCAGCGCACGATCTGGTCGTGCTCGTCCACCTTGTAATGGTGAATCAGCGTGCCGCGCGGCGCTTCGATCACGCCGACGCCGCGCTCCTGGCGCTGACCAGTGTTGACCAGATCGCCGCCTTGCAGGTCTGGGTCATGCAGCAGCTCGCGGATCAGTTCGGCAGCGTGCAACATCTCGATCATGCGCGCCCAGTGGAAGCCCAGCGTCGCGCCCGCCGCCGTGCCGCCGTTGAAAGCAAGGAAGACCATGCGCGCCTGGTTGGCGAGCGGCGTGGGGATGAAGTCGCACTGCGTCACCCGCGTCAGCGGCCCGACGCGGTACCAACCCTGCTCCGACCCAAGGCTGCGCAGGAAAGGAAACTTCATGTATGACCACGGCTTCACGTCCTCGAAAATCACGTCCCAGTAGTGGCGGTAATCGTAGTGGTCGAACAGCGTTTCGCCGTCCATGTCGCGCGCGCGCAGGCCGCCGTGGTAAAAATCCAGCGCGCCGTCCGCGCGCACCAGGTTCAGCGTGTGCGCCCGGAAACGTCCGAACTCGTTGTAAAGATCTGGGTTCTGCTCGAACAACTGGCGTGCGATGCCGATCGCGCCGACGCTCCACGCCACCATTTGCTCGATGTCCTGCAACAGATAATCGCGCTCGGTGATGGTGACGCTCTTGTTCACTCCGCCCGGTATCGAGCCGGTGCCATGCACGCGCTTGCCCGCCGTGACGCGGATCACCTCCTGCCCGTATTTGCGCAGCAGCACGCCTTGTTTTGCCAGCTCCGGATAGGCGGCGGCAATGCCGACGATGTTGCGCTTCGCCACGTCCGAATCGAAGCCGAACAGCAGGTCGGGCGAGGAAAGATGGAAGAAATGCAGCGCGTGCGATTGCAGGATCTGGCCGTAGTGCATCAGCCGCCGCACCTTCTCCGCAGTCGGCGTCAGCGTCGCGCCTACGATCATGTCCATCGCCTTGGAGGCCGCGATGTGATGCGACACCGGGCAGATGCCGCACAAGCGCTGCACCATCACCGGCGCTTCCCAATACGGGCGTCCCTGGATGAATTTCTCGAAGCCGCGAAACTCGACGATATGCAGCCGCACCTGATGCACGCGGTCGTTCTCGTCCAGCAGCAGCGTCACCTTGCCGTGCCCTTCGACGCGCGACACCGGCTCGATGGCGACGCGGCGGAGACCTTCGGGGTGGGAGGCGGTTTCCAGGTCAAGGTTGGTCATGGTTCATTCTCGTAGAGGGTGGATAAAGCGCAAAGCGCGTATCCACCCTACCTGTTTTTTGTAGAGATCAATCATATTTGATCAACCCATGCCCCAGTTCCGGCGTCTTGCCCGCGATCAGGTCGGTGAGAAATTTCCAGATCGCGTCGCCTGAAGGTGGGCAGCCGGGGATGAAATAATCTATCTTCACCACTTCGTGCAGCGGGTGCACCTTGTCCAGCGGCAGCGGCAGTTCCGGGTCGTTCGGAATGTGACCGTGCGCCAGCCCCGGCTCGGTGAGATACACCTCGGTCAGGCAACTGGCCAGATCCAGATGGTTGCGCTGCGCGGGCAGGCCGCCGGTGATGGCGCACGATCCGATGGCGATGAGTATCTTGCAGTGGGTGCGGAACTCGCGCAGCACATGCACGTTCTCTGCATTGCAGATGCCGCCCTCGATCAGGCCGATGTCGCACGGCCCGCAGTGCTTGATGTCGGTAATCGGCGAGCGGTCGAACTCCACCTGTTCGAGCAGGGTCAGGATGCGCTCGTCTATGTCGAGCAGCGACATGTGGCAGCCGAAGCAGCCGGCGAGCGAGGTGGTGGCGACGCGCAGTTTTTTGCTCATAATCCCACACTCACATCCGGCAACGATAAATCCGTTCGTCCTGAGCCTGCGGAAGGGTCGCCGCGTAGCGGCGGGGTACCCACCGGCGTACTCCTTGCGGGTGATGTCGAAGGATGAGCGGATTTATCAATGGACACATGTGGTTCGACAAGCTCACCACGAACGGCTTTGGTATTTTGTCCTTCGACAAACTCAGGACGAACGGGGGGCTTGCTTTGCGTTAAGCGTGAAACTTCGCCCCAGTCGCCACGCATCATCGCTTCTTTCTTCTTGCGGCCCCAGCCCTTGATTTGTTGCTCTGCGGACAAAGCTTCTTGTCGCGAAGCACATTCTTGTGACCAAATTAGTTTCACCGGGCGATGCGCGGCAACGTAACCATCGCACTCGCCTGCATGATGCTGGCCCATGCGTTTATCAAGGTTATCGGTGTGTCCGGTGTAGTAGCTGCCATCAGCACACTGAAGAATGTAAACCCAGAACATTTCATTGGTCCTCGGTTAGTCGTCCGTTCATCCTTCGACAAGCTCAGGGCGAACGGGTGTTGTAAATGTTGCTCATGGCGTTCCCTCGCAGGCAGGGCACGCTCCTCCGGCTTCAGGCTGGCGCGGCGCATCATCGAGTGCCTGCGCGCTGATCGGGCGCTGGTCATAACGCCGCTTGCCGATGGGTTGGCTGAAACCCACTCGTTTTTTCAGGATCACGCCCACCGGGCAAACCTGCATCGCCTTGTCGGTCAGCGCGATGTCGGTGTCCTTCAACAATCCGGAGCTTGCGTTGACGATGAGATGCTTGGTGATGCCGCGCCCGGACAGCGCGAACACGTTCTTGCCATCCACTTCTCCCGATGCGCGCACGCACAGCTCGCACAGGATGCAGCGGTTGAAGTCGAGCAGGATGTCGGGATGCGAGGCGTCTAGCGGGCGATCCGGATAGAGGTGGCGAAAGCCGGCGGTATGCACTTCGAGATCGTAGCCCAGCGCCTGCAGCATGCAATTGCCGCTCTTCTCGCATGAGGGGCAGAAGTGGTTGCCCTCCGCGAACAGCATCTGCACCAGCGTGCGGCGCAGGCCGTTCATTTCCTCGATGTTGCTTTCCACATTCAGCCCCGCTTCGGCTGGCATGGTGCAGGAAGCGGCGGTGCGACCGGCGACTTTGACCGTACACAGCTTGCAACTGCCATGCGGCTTGAATTCCGGGTGGTAGCACAGGTGCGGGATGTAATGCCCGGCAGCCAGAGCGGCCTGCATCACGGTCTGGCCTTCGGTGTAAGGAATTTCTGCGCCGTCGAGATGGAAAGTTGGGATGGCGTTCATTGAATTGGGAATCCGGGTCGGCAGATTGGTAGGTGCGAATTTATTCGCACATAATTCGTTACGCGTGCGAATAAATTCGCACCTACACCGAAGATCATGTTTCCTCCGTTTTCAGGTGTGCCCCGGCATCGTCGCGCCCGGTCATCTGGCGCGCGCGCGCCAGCGCGCCATCCAGATCAAATGCCGGTTCAAAGTCCAGCGACTTCAGGCGGTTCTCGTAGGCCGGGCGGAAATGTTTAAGCGTATGCAGCACCGGGTTGCAGGCGGTGCGCCCGAGGCCGCAATGCGAAGCGGTTTGCAGCACGCGATCCAGGTGTTCGATTTCGTTGATGTCGTAGCGTGTGCCATGCCCGGCGGCGATTTTATCCATGGTCTGCTTCAGCATCGAGGTACCGACGCGGCAAGGCGTACAAAAGCCGCAGCTCTCGTGGGCGAAGAAATGCACGAAATTGCGCGCCACCTCGAACAGATCGCGGCTGTCATCAAACACCATGAACGCCCCGGCGGTAGGCAAATCCTCGAAGCACAGTTTCCGCCCGAATTCGCTTTCCGCGACACAGGTTCCGGACGGCCCGCTAATCTGCACCGCGCGCGCTTTCGCCGCGCCGCAATCCTCCAGCACTTCGCGCACCGACACACCGAACGGATATTCGTAGATGCCGGGGCGCGGGCAGTCGCCTGACACCGAGATCAATTTGCTGCCGGAAGATTTCGGCGTGCCGATGGTGCAGTAGTTGTCGGCGCCTATGTGGATTGCCAGCGCCGCCTGACAGAAGGTCTCGACGTTGTCCACAGCGGTCGGCTGCTGCAGGTAACCGTGCGTCACCGGGAATGGCGGGCGGCTGCGCGGCACGCCACGCTTGCCTTCCAGCGATTCAATCAGCGCCGACTCTTCGCCGCAGATGTAGGCGCCCGCGCCAAGATGGATGGCGATGTCAAAATTGAAACCGGGCTGGCCGAGGATGCTGGCGCCCAGCAGGTTATTTTCGCGGCGGCGTTGCAGCGCGGCCTGCAAGGGTTCGAGCAGATAGCGGTATTCGCCTCGCAAATAGAGAAAACCTTTTCCTGCGCCAATAGCCAGAGCGCACAGCGTCATGCCCTCAAACACCAGATCGGCATACGATGCAAGCAGCACGCGATCCTTGAAGGTGCCGGGCTCGCCCTCGTCGGCGTTGCACACCACATAATGCTCCGCACCCTGCGCATTGCGGCAGGCTTCCCATTTCAGCCCGGTCGGGAACCCTGCGCCGCCGCGCCCGCGCAGGCCGGATTGCTTGATGGCCTCGACGATGTCATTGCCGCCGTGTGCCAGCGCCGCGCGCAACACATCACCTGGCGCGAGATCGCTGTCGAGCAGCAAGCCCTTGCGTTGGATGTTGTCCTCGACACGAAAGAAATCGGCAGGCCAGTCTGTCAGCGGTGTACGGTTGCGGATCAGGTGGGCAATTTCCTGCACGCGCTGATGGGTGAGCTGCGTGATAGTACGCCCGTTAACCAGCATAGCCGGCCCCTGGTCGCACATCCCGATGCAGGAAGTGGTGCCGACGCTGACCAGGCCATCTTCCGACATCTTGCACGGCTCGACCCACAGTTGCTGGCACATCTGTTCCATCAACGCCTTGCTGCCCAACATGCGGTCGGTGATGTTGTCGGAAAACAGCACGCGGTATTCGCCGCGAGGTTGCAGGCAGAGAAAGGAATAAAACCCGGCCACGCCTTCGATCCGCGCTCGGGGAAGCCGGAGTTGTGCGCCGAGGTAATCCACGGCATCGCCGTGGATGTAGCCATAGTGTTCCTGCGCCTCGCGCAGGATTTGCAGCAGGCTGGCGGCATCGTGCCCGTGACGTTCGAGTATCGGATCCAGATAGGTGGCATGAGGGCCGAAAACTGGTACCATCAAAACGCTCCCTGAACACTGCATCATCTTGCCGGAAACGGTATGGTTGCTGCGCTCCGGTGCCGGTTGATTAAGCAATCGTAGCCCGATTCAAAACAAAAGCAAAGCGGGATTTGAGCAGTTTTCCGGAAAAAGCACCATGCACGAAATGTCGCTGGCAGAAAGCGTACTGCAAATCATCGAGGAATCGGCGCGCGTGCAGAATTTCCGGCGCGTGCGCGCGGTCGTGCTGGAGATCGGAGAGCTTGCCGCAGTGGAGCCGGACGCCATGCGCTTCTGCTTTGATGCCGTAACCAGCGGCAGCATCGCCGAAGGTGCGCGGCTGGAGATTTCCGGCAAGCCCGGCGCAGGATGGTGCGGGAAGTGCAACAAGACCGTGCTGTTGCAGGAGCGGTTCGGCCTTTGCCCGGAATGCGGCAGCGAGCGCGTGGAAATTACCGGCGGCGACGAAATGCGCGTCAAGGAACTGGAGGTCGAGTAACCAAACCCCATTGCGTTTAATTTCCCGCTCCACCCCATTTTTTAATTTCCGCGATGCCGTGCTGTGTGCCGGGATTTGGCGCCGACCTGGTGGCGACACCCGGAAACCCGGATGCACACCTTGCAGTTTTATGCCACAGTTAAGCCTGTTCGGCATCCGGATAGAGACTTCCTTGAACCATATCGTTACCCTCAAGCTCGCGGCATATCTGCCCCGTTCCCGCGCCAATGGCCCCGGTCTGCGCTCGGTGTTGTGGGTGCAGGGTTGCGCATTGCGTTGCGAGGGTTGCTTCAATCAGGATTTCCGGGCATTCAAGGGCGGATATAGCGCAACAGTGGCCGAGATGGTTGCGCTGTTGCTGGCGCAGCCCAATACCGAAGGCGTGAGCTTTTCTGGGGGCGAGCCTTTCACCCAGGCCGCAGCACTGGCCGAGGTGGCGGAGGCGATGCACGCTGCCGGAAAAGGGGTACTGATTTTTACCGGCCACGAAGCCTGGGCGCTACGAACGAGCCGCAGCTCCGGCGTGCGGCGGCTGCTCTCTGCCACCGACCTGCTGGTCGCTGGCCCATACCGTAGCGATTTGCCACAATCGCACCCGTTGCTCGCCAGCGCCAACCAGGAGCTGGTGTATTTGACCGAGCGCTACCGGTGCATGGAGCTTGGGTTGCGCCGCAGCGAGTTTCGTATCAGCGCCGGCGGCATGGTGTCGGCAACGGGCTTTCCTTTTCCCGTATATCCGGCAGAAAACCGAGGAGCGTCACATGTCGCTGCAAGATGAACTGAAATTGCATTTCGATGCGCGCATTGCGGTGGTCAACGTGGTCAGCACCGAGGAGGCGCGGGTGCTGCGCGAGCTTGCGGCGCTGGCCGACCGGCCCGGCTGGCCCGACGGTGAGGGGCTCTACATCTGGGACATCAGCGACCAGTTCGTCTGCCTCAAGAAGGCGCGCGAGCCGTTCGACGACAAGCGCGAGGCCACTGCCGACACGATCCTGCGCATGATCCGCGATTACAAGGGCAGCGCGACTTTCGTGCTCAAGGATTTCCACCAGATATGGGAAGCCAAGCGCGGCGCGCTACGCAGCCTGCGCAACCTCGCGGCGCATTTGCCGGAAACCTTGCCGCGTAAAAATATTGTCATTCTTACGCCGGAATACTGTCTGCCGCTGGAGCTGAAGCACGACGTGCCGGTGCTGGAGCTGGCTAAGCCCGATGTCGGCGAAATGGATGCCTTGCTGGAACGGGTTGCCGGCCCGAGCGGCGCCCTCGCAGAAGTTGAGTCCGCGCTGCGCGCAAAGCTGGTGGAAGCGGCGCTCGGACTGACCAGCACGCAGGCCGAACGGGTGTTCCGCAAGGCGGTGGTGGCGGCGAGCCGGGGGCGAGCCTGCGCGCGCCTGGACGAACGCTGCGCCGACCTGATCACCGAGGAGAAATGCGCCATCATCCGCGAGAGCGGCGCGCTGGAGCTTTACCCATATGTGGAAAACGCCGACCGCATCGGTGGCCTCGATGAACTCAAAAGCTGGCTGGAGTTGCGCCGCATGGCTTTTTCGGAGGAGGCGCGCAGCTACGGCCTGTCGCAACCGCGCGGCCTGGCGCTGATCGGCATATCCGGCACCGGCAAGAGCCTGTGCGCCAAGGTGGCGGCAGGAATATGGGCGCAGCCGCTGTTGCGCCTGGATATGGGCGCGGTGTTTGGCGGCATACTCGGCGCTTCGGAAAAAAATATCCGCGAGGCGATGCACATCGCCGAAGTGATCGCGCCGTGCGTGCTGTGGGTGGACGAAATCGAAAAGGCTTTCGCCGGGTCGTCCGGAGACAGCGGGACCGCCGCCCGCGTGCTCGCCACTTTTTTGAACTGGATGCAGGAAAAACAGGCGCCAGTGTCCGTTTTCGCCACGGCCAACAACACCAAATTTCTGCCGCCGGAGTTTTTGCGCAAGGGTCGCTTCGACGAAGTGTTTTTCCTCGATCTCCCCACGCTGGCCGAGCGGGAGCAGATTCTGGAAGTGCTGCTCCGGCAAACGCGCATCACCGATATCCGCAACAAATTCGACCTGTCGCAGGTCGCGCGGGCGACCGAGGGTTTTGTCGGCGCCGAACTGGAAGCGGTGGTTGCCGACGCCCAGTTCCCGGCCTTCATGGATGGCGGACGAGAAATCGAAACCGCCGACCTGCTCAATGCCGCCAGAACCATGGTGCCTCTCGCCAGATCACACCGCGACCACATCGAGGAGCTGCGCAAGCTGGTACTGTTCGGCCAGGCGCGCAACGCTTCGCGCAGCACCAAGGCCGAGGAAGTGAATATCGAGAACCTGCGCGACCAGCGTGCATCCGACGAGCCCGGCGCGCGCAAGATGGAACGCAAGCTGGATTTATAGGGGTCAGGGCAACGGTTGTTTCGGTTACAGCTACCGTTCGCCTGCACTCAATCCGTTTTTCCTGCGCAGCGACATGCGCCCCATCAAGCCATCTTTCAAAAAAAACTGGTGCATAATTGCCCCCAGGATATGCGCTGCCACCACAATCATCAGCACGTTCATCAGGATTTCGTGGGCCACATGAGGGACCATTGCGGGGCCGGTAAATTTTGCCGGTAGCAGGATTGCGTTGGCTTTCAGCAAGGCAGTGCCCACACCGCTCGTCAGTGCAGTCATTAACCCGGTTGTTGCGAGCAGCACCAGCAGGATGTACAGCACATAGTGAACACCTCTGGCTGCCAGATCCGTCAGCGAATGGCCGATAGGCGGCGGTGCTCCGTCCACGCTGCGAAAAGTCCAGCGCAGCAACGTCAGGATCAGCACGGCGCCGCCTGTCAGCGTGTGCGCGTAGTACCCGATCAGCGTTGCGCTATTCTCGTTTCTGGCATCAGCCAGCATGTCGCCAAGGTACCAACCCGCGACCAATATCACCACGGTCAACCAATGAATAATCACGATGCGCCTGCTGTAGTGCCCCGTGATTTTTTCATCGAATTCCGCATCCGGATCATCCTCGCGTTGTTCTTTCAGAATAGCCCACAGATTGCGAATCGAATGAATACTGTAATAAATGCCGGCGCCAATCAGCGCAGCCAGCAAAAATGTCCAATACCAAGCCTCAATAACATTGTTGACCATTTATCCTTAATCCCTCGATCACGGCAAGCGCCGCCGCAGCGTGCGACCTGCACGCAAACCCCTCTTTGATCAGACGAGAGCCGTATCGGAACCCGCGCGGCGAGCGCATGCCATAACATGGAAAATTCAGCAGCGAGGATTCTTCCGTTACAATTATGGCGTGTTCGGTTCAGATGAGCCAGAAATGTATTTCAAACCACTGCTGTCCGGTTAAACGAGAAGGCGAATCGCTGAAAGCCATGATTGACACAGGATTCCAAGCAATGAAGGGTGTCTCCGATTTGAACGGCGAAGGGCGGTTCTGGCAGTCTTCCGGTTTTTCTTCCGGAGGCTGCCATGAACATCGGCAAAACGCTGTTCGCTCAACTCATGGACTTCCTCCCCTGGAAGACCTTCCATCGCATCGTCGAGCGCTACGACGGCGACCGCTACATGAAGTCCATGACATGCGCCGACCAATTCCGCGTGATGGCCTTCGCTCAACTGACGTACCGCGAGAGCCTGCGCGACATCGAGGTCTGCCTTTCGGCGCAGTCGGCCAAGCTCTACCACATGGGTTTGCGGCAGAAGACCAAACGCTCGACGACTATCGATCTGTGCCTGTCGCTTTTTCCGTGGGCGTTGTTTCGCACCACCAAGTCGGCGGTGAAGATGCATACGCTGCTCGACTTGCGCGGCAACATTCCCAGCTTCATCCACATCTCCGACGGCAAACTGGGCGACGTGAATGTCCTCGATGTGCTCGAGACAGAACCCGGGGCGATCTATGTCATGGATCGGGGCTACCTCGACTTCGCACGGCTTTACACGATGCATCGGGCACCAGCCTTCTTCGTCACCCGCGCCAAGTCGAACACCCGGCTCAAGCGCGTCTATTCGGCTGTGGTGGATCGCAGCGCAGGTATCATCTGCGATCAGACCGTCGCACTCACCGGAACCACCAGCCGCAAGGGCTATCCGGAGCATCTGCGTCGCATCCGATTCAACGATCCCGATACCGGCAAGACGCTGGTGTTTCTCACCAACAACTTCGCGTTTCCGGCAGCCACGATCTGCGCGCTCTACAAACGTCGCTGGCAGGTGGAACTGTTCTTCAAGTGGATCAAGCAGCATCTGCGTATCAAAAAATTCTACGGCAACTCAGAGAATGCGGTGAAGTCGCAAATCTGGATCGCCATATCGGTCTATGTCCTCGTCGCCATCATCAAGAAGCGCCTCAATCTGGGCGCTTCGCTCTACACTTTGTTACAGATATTTTCGCTCACCCTTTTCGAAAAAATGCCCATCCAGCAAGCGTTTGCGGGCAGCGACTACAAATCAGAACATGGGGAAGCTTGCAACCAGATGAATCTATTCGCGTTTTAACCGGACAGCAATGATTTCAAACAGGAGATATTAAATGGGCAAGCCAGCAAAACACGTATTCGTCTGCACACAATTTCGCCCGCCGGATCATCCGCGCGGCTCGTGCGCGGCAAAAGGCAGCCTGGTAGTGTTGCAGGAATTCGTACAGCAACTGGATCAAAGGCAGTTATGGGGGCGCTTCGCGGTGACCGGCAGCGGTTGCCTCGGCACCTGCGGCACCGGCCCCAGCGTGCTGGTTTATCCGGAAGGCGTGATGTACGGCGGCGTGGCTAAAGATGACGTCGCCGCCATTATCGAAGAGCACCTGCTGGGCGGCAAACCGGTGGAAAGATTGCAATTGCCTCCCGAGATCTGGGGCTGATTGTGGCTAGCAGCCTGTCGGACTTAACTCATCAGCCGAGCAAAAGCGGGGCAGATTTGGCCGAATTG
>CXWL01119871.1_pt1 | contig 37577 bp, 39 predicted proteins | sample 590931 | NCBI WGS metagenome assembly CXWL01 (sample SAMEA3498368, study PRJEB10139) | groundwater metagenome | biome: water well; material: biofilm material | place: Germany | collected 2015-04-27 | reverse complement strand
GCGATGCGGATCTGTTCCTGGACGATGTCTATGCCGGTGATGGTCTCGGTGATGGTGTGCTCGACCTGGACGCGGGTGTTCATTTCCATGAAGTAGAAATGGTTGTCCTGATCCAGCAGGAACTCGATGGTGCCCGCGTTCTCGTAATTCACGGCGCGCGCGGCTTTAGCCGCGAGTTCGCCGATGTATTCGCGCTGCGCCTGGGTGATCTGCGGCGAGGGCGCGATCTCGATCAGTTTCTGGTTGCGGCGCTGAATGGAACAGTCGCGCTCGAACAGGTGGATCACGTTGCCGTGGCTGTCGCCCAGCACCTGTACTTCGATATGGCGCGGGTTGACCACGCACCTTTCCATGAAGACTTCCGGTTGGCCAAAAGCCTTGCTGGCCTCGGAAATCACGCGCTCGTAGTTGGCGATGAGGTCTTTTTCGTTGTCGCAGCGGCGGATGCCGCGCCCGCCGCCGCCGTTGGTGGCCTTGAGCATCACCGGGTAGCCGATCTTGCCGGCCAGCACGCGGGCTTCTTCCACGTCGGCGAGATTGCCCTCGCTGCCCGGCACGCAGGGAATGCCGGCGGAGATCATGGCGTTGCGCGCCCGCACCTTGTCGCCCATCTGGCGGATCACTTCGGCATTTGGCCCGATGAACCGGATGTCGCGGCGCGCGCAGATTTCGGCAAGCTCCGGGTTTTCCGCGAGGAAGCCGTAGCCCGGATGCAGGGCGTCGCAGCCGGAAGTGACGGCGATGTTGACGATGTTATGTGCATTCAGATAGCCGGCGACCGGCTCGGAGCCGATGTGATAGGCTTCGTCCGCTTTTTTTACGTGCAGCGCGTGGCGGTCGGCATCGGTGTAGATGGCGACCGACTTGATGCCCATTTCCGAGCAGGCACGCACGATGCGGACGGCAATTTCACCACGGTTGGCGACGAGTATTTTTTTAATCACGAGTATCCTGAACCAAGCTGTAACGATAATCGGGCCGCGTACTAGATTTATGAGCGCTTCTAACGGGCATGGCAAACGCCACCCCTGATTATGAAACACGCCACGCCCGCTTTCCCCACCCTGCACCCAGAGGGGGAGGGGGCAAGTCACGCTACGCGAGTTTCACGCTAAAAACTGTACCTTGACAAGCTCAATGGAACGGCCATTATTATAAATCAGCAAGTTATCCGTTCGCACTGAAGCTGTCGAAGCATGAACGGGTAATTTTTGAAGTGCCCTTATGCTGCGGTTCCGGCTTTCAAGCAGGGGCATTATAGCTGCATCATTCCGCCGCGCTCAACGACAATTCGAGAGTGAAGGCGCGGGCGGCGTTCATTGAGGGAAAATTCAAAAAGTTTTTTCTGAAAAATCCGGAATGTGTTCCTGCCCCTCGCCTGTACTGTGGTTGAGCCGGGAGAGTTGATAAACAGCGATGGAAGTCATGCTCGCACCTGTCGGGCACTGCAGCTTTGGTTTGACAGGTTTATACACCTGGTGCAGCAACCTCTGTATCAATCGTAGAATAGGCATTTTTCTTATCATGCTGATTGCGCTTGTAGTGATCGCGGTATTGAGCTTCATCGCCGCATTTGCCTTGCCTTGGGCGCGCCCGCTGCTCCCTGCTGCCCATATCCACCTCGCGCTGGCGGTGGGCGTCATGCCGCTGATCTTCGGCGCAATGATGCATTTTGTGCCGGTGCTGACGCGCAGCAAATCCCCATCCGGCAGGATTCAGCTCGTTCCGGCCTTCATGATGTCGTCGGGTGCGCTGGCGGTTTATGCCTTTGCTGCCGCAAACGGGGTTTATTATCTGGCGGCGATCCTCGCGCTCGCTGCGGCAGCGGTTTTTTCCGGTTGGATCACCCGTCGCACGGCGAATCCCCTGAACAAGCCCCACCCGTGTTTGTACTGGTATCTTGCCGCAGTCGCCTGCCTGATGCTGGCACTGGCCGCCGTGGCCGCTATGGCGCTCTTGCCGGAGCAGCGCCAGGCGTTCAAAAACCTGCACTCGCATCTCAACGCGCTGGGCTTCGTCGGCCTGACTGCGGTTGCCACCCTGCAAGTGCTGTTGCCCACAGTCGCCGGACGGTTCGATCCCCAGGCAGCAACCCGCTTGCGCGGCGACCTGAAGTGGGCGCTTGGCGGCACGCTGCTGGTCGCGTTCGGCGCCGCCTGGCTCAAGCCGCTGTCCTGGCTGGGAGCGCTGATGTGGGCGGTGCCGCTGGTGCGGATGGGCAAGGCGTGGCTCGCCCTTTACGCCAGCGAAATCCGGCAAATCCACGGTGCTGCGCCTTCGCTCGCCGCAGCACTGGCCGGATTTGCTGCCGCACTGCTGTTTGGCGCGCTGCATGGAGGCGGGATGCTGGGTGCGACAGGCACCGCCCACGCTTTTATTCTTGCGTTTCTTTTTCCGTTGGTCACTGGCGCGGTGAGCCAGCTTTTCCCGGTATGGGCCAGGCCAGGCCCGCAAACCGCATGGCACGCGCAAACCCGGCTGAAACTCGGGCTGGGCGGCGGGCTCCGGGGAGCGTTATTTTTTGCGGGGGGCATCCTGCTGGGGTTGGGCTGGCGCGGGGGCCTGTTGCTGGCGGTGGCGGCGCTCATCGCGTTCGTGGCCCAGTTTGCGTTTGCAGCCAGCGGATTGTTTGCCCGCACCGGGGCGGGCGGCGGCCATCCTGAAAGTTGAGCATGGGCTGGGCAAGGTGGTACAATGCGCGCCCCGTTTGTCCGGGGCAGGCAATAACAGCACGGACAAACGGAGATTTCACGCTCGTCCATGTTGGGGTGCCCGCAAGGGTCAAGCTGGCGAGCGTCTGACTTAACCCTTAACACACGGAGCAATGAGAATGGCTGTAACCATGCGGCAAATGCTGGAAGCGGGTGTCCATTTCGGACACCAGACCCGTTACTGGAATCCCAAGATGGCCCCTTACATTTTTGGCCATCGCAACAAAATCCACATCATCAATCTGGAAAAAACCGTTGCCATGTACAACGATGCCTTGAAGTTTGCGGGCAAGCTGGCCGCCAACAAGGGCACCATCCTGTTCGTGGCGACCAAGCGCCAGGCGCGCGAAATCATCAAGGAAGAAGCGACGCGCGCGGGCTGCTCATATGTGGATCAGCGCTGGCTGGGCGGCATGCTGACCAACTTCAAAACGGTGCAGCAATCCATCAAGCGCCTGCGCGACCTCGAAACGCAGGTGCAGGACAGCGCCGCAATGGAGAAGGTTTCCAAAAAAGAAGGCCTGCTGATGCAGCGCGAGCTGGAAAAGCTGGATCGCAGTCTGGGCGGCATCAAGGATATGAATGGCTTGCCTTCCGCGATCTTCGTCATTGATGTGGGCTATCAGAAAGGCGCCATCGTGGAGGCGCAGAAGCTGGGTATACCGGTGATCGGCGTGGTAGATACCAACCACAGTCCCCTCGGCGTGGATTATGTCATCCCCGGCAACGACGACTCCAGCCAGGCGATACGCCTGTATGCGCGCGGCATGGCCGACGCGGTGCTGGAAGGCCGCCAGCAGGCGCTCACCGAAGCAGTGGCGAAAGCCGAAGAACAGGTGGCGTAATCAGGCTGGTGGCTCGTAGCTTGTGGCAGGTAGCCAACCCCAGGTTTGCTGCAAGCTACCGGCTACCGGCTACAAGCTAAAAAGGGCGCGAGCCCTTTTTTTGTAAGTTACGAAATTTCAAGGAGCTGGAAAATGGCGGAAATTACCGCAAGCATGGTGAAGGAATTGCGCGAGGCGACCGGCCTCGGCATGATGGAATGCAAAAAGGCGCTGACGGAAACCGGCGGCGACTTCAAGGCCGCAGAAGAGCTGTTGCGCATCAAGAGCGGCGCCAAAGCGAGCAAGGCATCCTCGCGCGTGACCGCCGAAGGTGTGGTAGGCGTTTATATCGGCATGGATGGCAAGACCGGCGCGCTGGCTGAAGTGAATTGCGAAACTGATTTCGTGGCAAAAAATGAAGACCTGCTGGCATTCGCCAGAAATGTGGCGCAGGCTGCGGCGCAGCACAATCCCGCCGACGTTGCGGCGCTGTCCGCCGTCGCGTTGCCCGGCAGCGGAACCGTTGAAGAAACGCGCCAGGCTTTGATCATGAAGCTGGGCGAAAATATCGCCGTGCGCCGTTTTGCCCGCTGCGCCACCGCTGTCGGCAAGCTGTCTTCCTACCTGCACGGCAACAAAATCGGCGTGCTGTTGAGCTATGCCGGAGGCGATGATGTCTTGGGCAAGGATCTGGCGATGCACATTGCGGCCAGCAAACCGAAATCTATTGACGCCTCTGGCGTGAGCGCCGACGAGGTGGCAACCGAGCGCCGCATCGCGACCGAAAAGGCGCGCGAAGCGGGCAAACCGGATGCCATGCTGGAAAAGATTGCCGAAGGCTCGGTACAGAAATTCCTCAAGGAAGTGACGCTGCTAGGCCAAGTGTTTGTCAAAGCCGAGGACGGCAAGCAGACCATCGAGCAATTGTTGAAAAGCAAGGGCGCTTCCGTGGCCGCCTTCCAGTTGTTTGTGGTGGGCGAAGGTATCGAAAAGAAAACCGAAGATTACGCCGCCGAAGTGGCGGCTGCCGCCGCTGCCGCAAAAGGTTAGCCGGGGATGGCCGCACCCTACAAACGCATCCTGCTCAAGCTCTCTGGCGAAGCCCTGATGGGCGGCGACAGCTACGGCATCAACCGCGCCGTGGTCGAACGCATTGTCGGCGAAATCGGCGAGGTGGTGGCGCTGGGCGTACAGGTGGCGATTGTAATCGGCGGCGGCAACATTTTTCGCGGCATCGCACCCGCCGCAGAAGGCATGGATCGTGCCACCGCCGACTACATGGGCATGCTGGCTACGGTGATGAACGCCATGGCCTTGCAGGATGCCATGAGGCGGCAGGGGCTGGATTGCCGGGTGCAGTCTGCGCTCAACCTCGAACAGGTGGCAGAGCCGTTCATACGCGGCAAAGCCCTGCGCTACCTGGAAGAAGGCAAGGTGGTGATATTCGGCGCCGGCACCGGCAACCCGTTCTTCACCACCGATACCGCCGCCGCCCTGCGCGGCGTGGAGATGGGCGCGGAAGTGGTTATCAAGGCCACCAAGGTGGATGGCGTTTACACCGCCGACCCGAACAAGGATGCAAGCGCCACCCGCTACCGGGAATTGAGTTTTGACGAGGCGATAGCCAGGAACCTCAAGGTGATGGACGCAACCGCGCTGACCCTTTGCCGCGACCAGAACCTGCCGCTCATCGTGTTCAGCATTTTCAAGCACGGCGCGCTGAAGCGTGTGGTAATGCGGGAAGACGAAGGAACGCTGGTGCGCTGCAATTGATGGAGGAAGAATGCGATGATTTCTGATGTCAGGAAAAATGCCGAGCAGAAAATGATCAAGACGCTGGAAGCGCTCAAAGCCGACTTTTCCAAGGTGCGCACCGGCAGGGCTCACACCGGGATACTGGATCACGTGATGGTGGATTATTACGGCAACCCTACGCTGCTCAGCCAGGTGGCCAGCGTGACTCTGATTGATGCGCGCACGATAGGCGTGCAGCCGTGGGAAAAAAACATGGTCGCGCCAGTGGAGAAAGCGATCCGCGATGCCGACCTCGGACTAAACCCCGCCACCAACGGTAGCGTGATCCGCGTACCGATGCCGATGCTGACCGAGGAGCGCCGCCGCGACCTGACCAAGGTGGTGCGCGGGGAAGCGGAAAATGCCAAGGTGGCGGTGCGCAACGTGCGCCGCGACTCCAACGAGTACATCAAAAAGCTGCTTAAGGACAAGAAAATCGGTGAAGACGAAGAACGCCGCGCCGAGGAAGACGTGCAAAAACTGACCGACCGCTTTATCGTAGAAATAGACAAGGCGTTGCATGTCAAGGAAGCGGATCTGATGGCAGTTTAGCTGGTAGCTGGTTGCTCGTAGCTTATAAAAGCGCGCGCTACGCGCGCGGCACCTGAAGCTACCGGCTACCCGCTACGAGCTACCAGCTTTAAGGGTTCACCATGGCGTTATTCCAAAGCTCCACCCGCACTATTCCCGATGCACCCGGTGTGCCGGGCCACATCGCCATCATCATGGACGGCAACGGGCGCTGGGCGAAGCAACGTTTCCTGCCGCGTGTGGCGGGGCACCAGCGCGGCGTGGAAACAGTGCGCGATGTGGTGGGCGCATGCCGCGAGCTGGGGATTGAATATCTCACCCTGTTCGCCTTCAGCAGCGAGAACTGGCGCCGCCCGGCGGAGGAAGTCTCGTTCCTGATGCAACTGTTCCTGAAAATGCTGGAGCGCGAGGTGGCCAGGCTGCACGACAATAACATTCGCCTGATCATCATCGGTGACCGTCGCCATTTCGACGACAAACTCAACGGGCGCATTGCCGAAGCAGAACAGCTTACCGCAAACAACACCAGCCTGACTCTTACCGTTGCCGCCAACTACGGCGGGCGCTGGGACATCATGCAGGCGGTGCAGGCGATGTTGCGGGTTCGCCCTGAACTCGCTGCCGGCTTTGGCGAGGCGGAGCTCGAACCTTACCTTTCCATGCACTATGCTCCGGAGCCTGACTTGTTCATCCGCACCGGCGGCGAGCAGCGCATCAGCAACTTTCTGCTGTGGCAAATGGCCTATACCGAGCTGTATTTCACCGATACGCTATGGCCGGCCTTCAACCGCGAAGCGCTGCAAGCCGCCATCCGCTCCTACCAGACGCGCGAGCGCCGCTTTGGCCGGACCAGCGAACAATTGCGGGGCGAGCAGTTGCAGAACGAGCAGGCGCAAGGCACGAAAGATCGCTGATGTTAAAGCAGCGCGTTATCACCGCGACTGTCCTGCTGGCGCTGTTCCTGTCTGCCTTGTTTTTGTTGCCTGCCGCAGGCTGGATGGTGCTGGTCAGCATCATGGTGCTGCAAGGGGTTTCTGAATGGGCTCGCCTCGCCAAATTACCGGCAACCGCAGCCAAGGCCTACTGGGGGATCACCCTGGTTGTCATGGCCGCCATAATATGGTCAGACTCAAGCCACACTCTGGCGCAAACCGCAACGCTGCATTTCGTGATTTATGCGGTATCCGTGCTGTTGTGGGTGATCGTAGTGCCGGCCTGGATGATCGCCGGCTGGCAGGTGCGGCAGCCGCTGTTGATGGCGCTGACCGGATGGGCGGTGCTGATCCCGACCGGGTTGGCGATGATGGACCTGCGCGCGGCCAACCCGTGGTGGCTGCTGGCCGTGATGGGGCTGGTCTGGGTGGCGGACATCGCGGCCTATTTTGCGGGGCGCAAATTTGGAAAAAACAAGCTCGCTCCCAGCATCAGCCCGGGGAAAACCTGGGAAGGCGTAGCCGGTGCGCTGATTGCCGTAACGCTCTACGCGCTGCTGGTCGCCTGGGCCAGCGGCTTGTTCACCGCCTTCCACTTGTTGCCCGGCCTGCTGCTGGCATCGTGGTGGTGGGTTGGGCTGGCGGTGATCGGCGATTTGTTCGAGTCGGCCGTCAAGCGCCAGGCCGGGGTAAAGGATAGCGGCGAGCTGTTGCCTGGCCACGGCGGCTTGCTGGATCGCATAGACGCGCTGACTTCCACCCTGCCGCTGGCGGCGCTGGCGATGATGCTGCGAGAATTGAGCTGACACTGATGTTTTATAAAATGTAACCTTCTCTGAATAATCGCCTTCCAAGGATGCCGTAAAATCTCGAATTCACTGGAAAGGAAGGAGGGCAACCATATGATTTCAGAACAAACCATACAGCAAGCCGCACATCTTTTAGGTGAGGCCGCCAAGCCCGCCAAGGTCATTCTATTTGGCTCGTATGCACGCGGCGATGCGCAGGAAAATTCAGACCTGGATTTCCTGGTCATCGAGCCGGAGCTACCCGACAAATTCAACGAGATGGTGCGTTTGAGGCAAGTGCTGCGCCCGTTAAGAGTGCCGGTAGATGTATTGGTCTATTCGCAAGAGGAAATTAACCAGCAACAAGGTGCCTGCTCCACCGCTGTCTATTGGGCATTGCGCGAAGGCCGGGTGTTATATGACACCGCCCATTGAACGCGCCCGCCGCCTGTTGGCGCTTGCCGAACGCGACATCGTCTCGTTTCGCGCGTTGGCCAGCCATCCCGAAGTTGATATTTCAGCAACGGGTTTTTTCGCCCAGCAAGCCGTGGAAAAATGCCTCAAGGCCGTTGCCGAATATCACGGTATCGTGTTTCGCAGAACGCATGATGTGGACGAACTGGTCGATCTGCTGTTGCAACACCGGGTAGCAATGCCATTTCCTTCCGACCAATTCAGTGTTCTCAACCCTTTTGCTGTTATCTTGCGCTATGAAGAAACACCCTATATCAGCATGCCGTTGGCAGAGATGAGCCAATTGGTTGATCTGGCCTATCAATGGGCGCGTGGCGTGATTGCCGTTAGAAGCGACACGAAAAAACCATAAGCAACTCCCCGAGGCGGTGGCGCGCAAAAAAGTGAAGCAGGGTTCATGAAAGATTCAGGCAAGAGAGCATGCAGCATCTGACCATCCTCGGCTCCACCGGCAGCATCGGCGCCAGCACGCTGGACGTGGTGGCGCGCCACCCCGCCCGGTACCGAGTGCTGGCGCTCGCCGCGCAGCGCCGGGACGATATTCTGTTCGAGCAATGCGTGCGCTTCCGACCGCGTTACGCGGTGTTGCTCGATGACGATGCGGCGGGCAGGCTGGCGCAGAAAATTACCGCTGCCGGTCTGGACGTGCAGGTATGGTGCGGGGCCGCTGCGCTCGACCGCGTCGCTTCCCTGCCCGAAGTGGATGCGGTAATGGCGGCCATCGTCGGTGCGGCCGGCCTGCGGCCAACACTGGCGGCGGCGCGCGCCGGAAAGAAAATCCTGCTGGCGAACAAGGAAACGCTGGTGATGGCCGGGCGCATTTTCATGGAGATGACCAGGCAGCACGGCGCCACGTTGCTGCCGATAGACAGCGAGCACAACGCGGTCTTCCAGGCGCTGCCCCGCAATTATGCGGGCGATCTCGCCGCCAGCGGCGTGCGCCGCATCCTGCTCACCGCATCCGGCGGCTCATTCCGCGACACCCCTTTATCGGATTTACAGCATGTCACGCCGGAACAGGCGTGCGCGCACCCGAACTGGGTGATGGGGCGAAAAATATCGGTGGACTCTTCCACCATGATGAACAAGGGGCTGGAAGTTATCGAGGCACACTGGCTGTTCAACGCGCCTGCCGATGCCATCCAGGTGGTGGTGCATCCGCAGAGCGTGATCCATTCGCTGGTGCAGTATGTTGACGGCTCGGTGCTGGCGCAGTTGGGCAACCCGGACATGCGCACCCCGATAGCGCACGCGCTGGCATATCCGGAGCGCATCGAAGCCGGGGTCGAGCCGCTCGACCTCATCAAGGTGGCCACACTCAATTTTGAAGCTCCAGACTTTGCCCGCTTTCCCTGTCTGGCGCTGGCTTACCGCGCCTTGCGCGCGGGCGGCACGGCACCGACCACACTGAACGCGGCGAACGAGGTCGCCGTGGCCGCCTTCCTTGACCGGAAGATTCCCTTTCTGGTCATCCCGCAGGTGATCGAACAGGCGCTGGATACTTTGCCGGTGACTCCTGTTGACACGCTGGAGGATGTGCTGAACGCGGATCAGGTTGCGCGTGAAGTGGCGCACGAGCAGGTGCTCCGCACCACCCCCTCAAACTTCCGGGCTTCCCCTCCCGCACCCCGCCAGCCATGACCACGCTATGGGCCTTCGCCCTCGCCCTCGCGCTGCTCGTGGTGTTTCACGAGTTGGGGCATTTCTGGGTGGCGCGCCGCTGCGGAGTGAAAGTGCTGCGCTTTTCGGTCGGGTTTGGCAAGCCGCTGGTCAAATGGCATTTTGGCAAGTCGCGCAACAGGGAAACCGAGTGGGTGATCTCCGCCATTCCGCTGGGCGGTTATGTCAGGATGCTGGACGAGCGCGAAGGGGATGTGGCCGAACACGAGCTGCACCGTTCCTTCAGCCGCCAGCCCGTGCTGTGGCGCATGGTCATCGTCGTTGCCGGGCCGGCAGCCAACCTGCTGCTGGCCATTGCCCTGTATTGGGCGCTGTTCCTGTATGGAATTCAGGGGGTCAAACCGGTGCTGGGGGAAATCGTCCCGGACTCGCCCGCCGCCATGGCGCAATTCCGGTCGAACGAAACGCTCCTCAACATCAACGGTGAATCGGTGCCGAGCTGGGAAGAAGTACGCTGGTCGGTGCTGAACCTGGCCCTGCAAGGCGCCGAGGCGCACATCGAGGGCCGCACGGAGCAGGGTGAAACGCTGCGGCACACGCTTGATTTGAGCGTGCTGGCACCCGCTGACCTGGATAGCGATTTCATGAGAAAACTGGGCCTGCAACTGTTCCAGCCCACGGTTAAACCTGTCATCGGCAAGCTGGTGGAAGGCGGGGTCGCGCAGCGCTCCGGGCTGAACGCGGGCGATCGCATCACCAGCGTGGGCGGGCGAGACATCGCGCAATGGGTCGAGTTGGTGGAGATCGTGCGCAACCATCCGGGCAAAACGGTGCGGTTTGAAATTGACCGGGGCGGGCATTTACTGGCGTTCGATCTGACACCCGAAGCCGTTACCGAAGCGGGCGCACAGGTCGGCAAGATCGGCGCCGGACCGCAGCTGGATAAAGCGGCGTTCGACGCACGGCTGACCGAAGTGCGCTACGGGTTTTACGCCGGGTTCGAACGGGCGGTACGCAAGACTTGGGAAACCGCCGCTGTGAGCCTGAAGATGATGGGTAAAATGGTGCTCGGCGATGTTTCGTTGAAGAACTTGAGCGGCCCGATCACGATTGCCGATTATGCCGGGCAATCCGCCAGGATGGGAGTGGCGGCCTATCTGGATTTCCTGGCGCTGATCAGTGTCAGCCTCGGGGTGCTGAACCTGCTGCCCATCCCGTTATTGGATGGGGGGCATTTGCTGTATTATATGGCCGAACTGGTAAAGGGGAGTCCCGTATCCGAAAGGGCATGGGAAATCGGGCAGCATGTGGGCATTGCGCTGCTTGCTACTTTGATGGCCTTCGCTCTATATAACGATATTAGTCGCCTGATTTTGGGTTGACCGCCAATGAAATTAAAACAACTCGCGGGTCTGATCCCGCTGCTGTACGCCACCTCCGCCACCGCCACCGAACCGTTTGTTGTCAAGGACATCCGGGTGGAAGGCATCCAGCGCACCGAAGCGGGAACAGTGTTCAGTTACCTGCCGGTCAAGGTCGGCGATACGCTGGACGACGAGCATGCCGCCCAGGCCATACACGCTTTGTTTGCCACCGGTTTTTTCAAGGACGTGCGCCTGGAAGTGGAGCAGGGGGTGCTGGTCGTGCTGGTGCATGAACGCCCCGCCATTGCCAGCATTGACGTCGAGGGAGTGAAAGACTTCCCGAAAGATCAGTTGCGCGACAACTTCAAGCTGGTCGGCCTGGCGGAAGGGCGCATTTTCGACCGCTCCGTGCTGGACAAGGCCGAGCAGGAACTCAAGCGCCAGTATGTGGCACGCGGCAAATACGGCGTAACGGTCAAGACATCCGTTACCGAACTGGAGCGTAACCGCGTCGCCGTCCGGCTCGATGTGGAAGAAGGCAAGGTCGCCAAGATCCGGCAGATCAACATCATCGGCCATCATGCTTACAGCGAGGCCGACCTGCGCGACATGATGAAGCTCGACACGCCCGGATGGCTGGGGTGGTTCGGCTCGAGCGACCAGTATTCCAAGCAGAAACTCTCGGCCGATCTGGAAACCCTGCGCTCGTTCTATCTGGATGGCGGCTATCTCGAGTTTTCCATAGATTCCACCCAGGTATCCATCACGCCGGACAAGAAGGACGTTTACATCACCATCAACCTCACCGAAGGGCCAAAATACACGGTTTCCACCATCAAGATGGCCGGGCCGGAGAATATTCTGCCGCACGAAGACATGCGCAAGCTGATCACGGTCAAGCCGGGTGACACCTTCTCGCGCAAGGAACTGACCGCGTCCACGACGAAAATCGGCGACCGCCTCGGCGACGATGGCTACGCCTTCGCCAACGTCAACGCCGTGCCGGAACTGGACAAGGAGAAGCACGACGTGGCGTTTACCTTCATGTTTGATCCGGGGCTGCGCGCCTATGTGCGGCGCATCAACATCGCGGGCAACACCAAGACGCGCGATGCGGTGATCCGGCGCGAACTCCGCCAGGCGGAAGGAGGGTGGTTTTCCGCCACCAAGGTTAAAAAGTCCAAGCAGAAAGTGGATCGCCTGGACTTCTTCAGCGAGGTGAATGTCGAGACGCCTCCCGTGCCCGGCACCAGCGACCAGATGGACGTCAACCTCTCGGTAAAGGAGAAGGCCACCGGTGATTTCTCCATCGGCGCCGGCATCTCCAGCGGCGAGGGGATGGTGCTCACCGCCTCGGTCACCGAGCGCAACCTGTTCGGAAGCGGTAACTATCTTTCCACGCAAGTCAACACCAGCAAGGTCAACAAGGTCTATTCGGTCTCCTACACCAACCCGTATTACACGGATGACGGGATGAGCCGCGGCTTTGACGTATACCAGCGCAATGTGGACTCGACCAGCACGGCGGTCACCCAGTACAAGTCTTCCACGATGGGCGCCGGGCTGCGCTTCGGCGTGCCGATCAGCGACGACGAAACCCTGCACTACGGGCTGGCTTCCGAACAAACCAAGCTCTCTCTCACCCCCACCAGCTCGCAGCGCTTCGTGGATTACGTCAACATATTCGGCACCGCCACAACCAACCTGGTCGGCACGGTAGGCTGGAGCCGCGATGGCCGCGATAGCGTGATCTACACCACGGAAGGGTTGGTGCAGCACGCCTTTGCCGAACTTGCCCTGCCGGTATCGAACCAGCGTTATTACAAGCTGAACTACCAGCAGCAGTGGTTTCGCCCACTGGGCCGCGACGTGACGCTGATGCTGAACGGCGAGGCTGGCATGGGGAACGGTTATGGCGGCAAACCGCTGCCGTTCTTCAAGAACTTCTACGCCGGCGGGCCGGGTTCGGTGCGCGGCTTCGAGCCCAGCTCGCTGGGGCCGCGCGACAGTTTCAATAACGCGCTGGGCGGCACCAAGCGCATCGTGGGAAATGCGGAACTGCTGTTTCCCATGCCGGGCATGACCAAGGAAAAATCGGTGCGCCTGAGCGCGTTTGCCGATACCGGTGCGGTATACGGGCAGGGAGATATGGCGGGAACTTCCGGCCTGCGCTATTCTGTCGGCCTCGCGTTCACTTGGCTATCCCCCGTCGGCCCGCTCAAGATCAGCTACGGAAAACCGGTCAGCCAGAAACCGACCGACAAGGTGCAGAAATTCCAGTTTACGCTGGGCTCGATATTCTGATGGGCGCGGCAAATATGCCGCCCCTGATAAAATTTGCCATGCCCGTTTTCCCGACTCCGCGCTGGAGGCAAACTGGGGAAAACGGATCGCTACGCGAATTTCACTTTTATTAAGGAGAATGAGATTGAAGACATCGAAAGCCTGGCTCGCTTGCATTATCCCGGCCTTGCTGTTGCTGGCAAGCGGCCAGGCGAGCGCCGCAGAATTCAGGGTCGGCGTGGTGGATACCGAACGCATTTTGCGCGAATCCGTGCCCGCGCTGAAAGCCGAAAAGAAAATCGAGAAGGAGTTTGCCGCGCGCGACCAGGAAATCAAAAAAATCACCCAGCAAATCCGGGATATCCAGACCTTTCTGGATAAGGAGGGCATGACCTTGCCGGATGCGGAGCGCCGCAACAAGGAGCGTGAGCTGGACAGCCTGAACGCCAATCTGCAACGCATGCAACGCGAGTTCCGCGAAGACTTGAACTTGCGCAAGAACGAGGAACTGGTGGTGGTGCTGGGGCTGGCCAACAAGGCCATACAGCAGATTGCGGAAAGCGAGAAATTCGATCTGGTGTTGCAGGAAGCGGTTTATCGCAACCCGAAAATAGATGTCACCGAAAAGGTTCTGAAGCATCTGGCGAACGAGAAATAATTTTATCGCGCAATATGGAGCGAACAGCGTATCGCCTGGCAGACATTGTTGCGCGGTTTGGCGGACGCGCACAGGGCAACGCCGACACCGAAATCAAGCAAATAGGCACGCTGGACAGCGCGCAAACCGGTCACCTCGCTTTTCTTGCCAGCGGCAAATATCGCGCACAGCTCGCTTCCACGCACGCCGCAGCCGTCATCCTGGGCGAAGCGGATGCTGGCGCCACCGACCTTCCCCGCATTGTGTGCGACAACCCCTACGCCTACTTTGCCAGGGTGTCGGCGTTCTTGAATCCTCCCGAGCAAGCAACGCCGGGCATCCATCCCAGCGCCGTCATCGGCGACGGTGCATACATCCACCCGACGGCGCACATCGGCCCGCATGTTGCGGTCGGTGCGGGCGCCCGGGTAGGGGCGCGTTGCACGATCATGGCGGGATGCGCCATCGGCGCAGATGCCAGCATCGGCGATGATGCGCGTTTATACCCGCGTGTAGTGGTGTACCACGGCTGCGTGCTGGGCAACCGGCTGATCATGCACTCGGGGGCGGTGATCGGCTCGGACGGCTTCGGCATGGCGGAAGACGAAGGGCGCTGGCTGAAAATTCCGCAGATCGGTCGGGTGGTGATTGGAGACGACGTGGAGATTGGTGCGAATACCACCATAGACCGCGGCGCGCTGGACGACACCGTGATCGAAGACGGGGTCAAGCTGGATAACCAGATCCAGGTGGCGCACAACGTGCGCATCGGTGCGCATACCGCGATTGCCGGTTGCGTCGGCATAGCGGGCAGCACGGCCATCGGGCGCTATTGCCGGATCGGCGGCAGCGCGGGCATTCTGGGGCATTTAAAAATTGCCGACCACGTGGAAATCGCCTCATTCACGCTGATCGGCAAATCCATACGCGAACCGGGAAGCTATACCGGAATCTTTCCGTTCAGCCCAAGCGAAGATTGGCGCAAAAACGCCGCCCATCTGCGCCATCTGGACGAACTCGCGGACAAGATCAAAACGCTGCAACACGAAATTGAAATTCTGAAAAGGAAAGACTGATGAGCAACCGCATGGACATCTACGAGATTCTCGAATATTTGCCACACCGCTATCCGTTCCTGCTGATAGATCGCGTGCTGTCCTGCGAGCCGGGCAAGGACATCGTGGCGCTGAAAAATGTCACCATCAACGAGCCATTCTTTGGCGGGCACTTCCCGCACCATCCGGTGATGCCGGGCGTGCTGGTGATCGAGGCCATGGCGCAGACTGCGGCCATCCTGTCGTTCAAGACGCTGGGCACCAAGCCGGATAAAAACTCGGTGTATTACTTTGTCGGAATTGACGAAGCGCGCTTCAAGAAACCGGTCAGCGCGGGCGACCAGATCATCTTTAAAGTGACCCTGTTGCGCAGATCGCGCGGCCTGTGGAAGTTTTCCGCCACTGCGGAAGTGGATGGGCAGATCGCCGCCGAAGCCGTGGTGATGTGCACCATACGGGATCTGTAATGCGCCACCCGACGGCACTGATCCACCCCGGCGCCAGGCTGGCGGACGATGTCGAGGTGGGGGCCTACTCCATCATCGGCGAGCATGTCGAAATCGGTGGCGGCACGCGCGTCGGCCCGCACGTGGTGATCGGCGGGCATACCCGCATCGGCAGGGACAACCGCATCTTCCAGTTCTGTTCGCTGGGCGAAATCCCGCAGGACATGAAATATGCGGGCGAGCCGACCCGGCTGGAAATCGGCGACGGCAACACCATCCGCGAATTCTGCACCTTCAACCTGGGTACGGCGCAGGATGTCGGCGTGACGCGGCTGGGCAACCACAACTGGATCATGGCCTACGTACACTTGGCGCACGACTGCCAGATCGGGAACCACACCATCTTCGCCAACAATGCGCAACTGGCCGGGCATGTGCTGGTAGGAGATCACGCCATCCTGGGCGGCTTCACGGTGGTGCACCAGTTCTGCCAGATCGGCGCGCACGTGATCACCGGCATGGGCACTATCCTGTTGCAGGATATTCCGCCCTACGTCACCGCTTCCGGCAATCCGGCTTCACCTTACGGCACAAACTCGGAAGGACTGAAGCGGCGCGGCTTTTCCGGCGATGCGGTGACGGCGATCAAGCGCGCTTACAAGACGCTCTACAAATCCGGGCTATCACTGGAAAAGGCAAGGGAAGCCATCCTCGAACAGACTGAAACGCACCCCGAACTTCGCGTCCTGACAGATTTTCTGGGTAGCTCCAAGCGCGGGGTAGTTCGCTGATTTGCGTTGGGCAACTTTTTAGGAGGCTCAATGAACCAGATACCACGTTTGTTTTTTTCCGTCCGTTTCTTCACGTCTTTTGGCGCAGTTGGTGCCACGCTGTGCCCAGACGGTTCTTGGACGACCGCACCCGGTTGCACTATTGCACCTGATGGATCATTCCAACCCGATTATGGCCGGGGCACCACAATGGCACCTGATGGCCGCTTCATTCCCAACACAGGAAGCACAGTGATGTGCCCCGATGATATTTTTATCCTGGCCGGTCATGCAGCATGCTTCCCGACGGCAGGTTTATTGGCGTCCAGTGAGCACAACTTGGAGTAGGTGGATTGGATTATTTTAGCGATAGAGAAAATGGCCCACGCCCAAGGATTGATGAGAGTATTTCTCCATTGGCATGGGGGGGCATCGTTGCAATTGTCCAAGCTTTAATTAGCTCAGGCGCTTTTGGCATTAAATACCCAGAAATGTGTCCAGATGGTGCCGGCCCTGTGGGCACTGATGAGAAGTCACTGTCTCTTGTCTTGCGGGCAGAAATTCCTGAACTAGATTGGCCTCTCAAAACAACTATTGAGTCACAAGAAGGTTTTTCCTTCTATCAAGAGCCTTTTGCTCCCGCGACATTAGCAATTCTTGATTTTATTGAGTTTTGCTTTCGTTCAATTGGCAAGCCAATTCAACACGATTATCACAAATTTTTCCAACATCACCACCTCTCATTTGATGAACAGGCAGGCCAAGAAGAATTCCGAACAAACGTCAATCGTATTTTTTCCCGTAACGACATTGCTTACGACTTGTCAGAGAGGGGTCGTGTTGAGCGGGTCGCTCCTCTCGTTTTACGCGAGGCGCTTTCCAATGCTGTCTTCATTTCTGGGGACGACACGCTTAACCGCATGTTAGAAGAAGCAAGACAGAAATTCCCAAGCCCAGATATGCGGATAAGGCGAGAAGCGCTAGAGCGCTTGTGGGACTGCTGGGAAAGGCTTAAATCTCAAATAGACCCGCACAATAAGAATAACTCCGTTGCAACACTGCTTGATCGGGCGGCTCCTGATGCTCCGTTCCGGGCTGTACTTGAAAAGGAAGCCCGAGAACTCACTGAGATCGGAAATTCATTTCACATTCGGCACTCTGAAGTATCCCAAACGCCGCTTACATCGTCGGCTCACGTCGACTATTTATTTCATAGGTTGTTTGCTTTAATTTTACTTCTGCTCCGCAAATGAAACCAAGTTGTCCAACCCTACATTCGAGCGGGGCTGCGCAAAAGCGGCGCAGCCCATCAGTTTGAACATTGAGGCTGTAGAAAAACTCATTATGCCAAAATTGCCACTCTACAAATCAATAAGTTGCGAAGCGATTTTCTCGAAAATTGGCTTTTGCAGCCTTGTTGGACTATAGAAGGAGGGTTCTCTTGAATGTTACCTGGACCAACAATAATCAAGAAGTGTTCCTCTTGCTTGAAGCCAATCGCGCAGGACACAATTGCTTCAGGTAACACCTTCGGAGCCACGTTCTGGACAGATGGCAAGCGAGAAGCTCCAATGCTTCCTGATCAGCCGTGGCTTGTAATGTGTCCACATTGTCACGCGCTATTGTGGATTGATGAGCTTGAAGAACTTGGCGAGATTGAACCTTGGGGAGAGCGGGATAGCAGATTCAAAGATGTTATCAAATATGAGTTGCCGTCTCATGACGAATACTGTGCTTTCTTGGAAAAAGACATAGAAACGCCCGACAAAGAACGATACGTTCGCTTGCGTGCTTGGTGGGCTGGAAACGATGCACGACGTACTAAGAAAACTGAAATGCAAATTTCTGACCGGGAAGCATCAAATTTGACGGCCTTCGCCCAATTGCTTGATGAAGCAGATCCCAATGACCTTGTTATGAAAGCCGAGATCATGCGTGAGCTTGGTCGTTTCGACAACGCTAGGGCGTTGCTCGCAAACTCTGACAATAGCAACATGTCGCAAGCTGTTTCAATCATCCAGTGCCTGGTCGAAAAAAGTGACCCCTATGTCAGGGAAATGCACTTCACATAGCCCAACAATGCGCTCCAGCGGACTCCGCAAACGCTCCGCCGAGCTTTAACGTTAGTTTTCACAATCACAGGAGATCGCGATGGCAACCGTTGTTTCTTTCATCAACTTCAAGGGCGGTGTCGGAAAGACAACTCTCTCAATGGAACTCGCCGCATCGCTCTATAAGAAATTCAATTCTCGAGTACTCATGGTTGATTTGGACCCGCAGTCCAATTGCACGCTGTACTGGTTGAATGAGGCAGATTGGGAGCGTCAAATCAACGACAAAGGCACCCTACTGTCATTCTTCGAGGCATGTTTGGAGGACAAGCCATTTGATATTTCATCAATTGTCGCCACACCAACGCGCTTCGCCAAGTCTCCTTGGTATAAGCAATTCGATTTACGTCTGAACCGCGGAATCAAGCTTGTTCCGTCAGATATGCAACTCTTTGGCGTTGATCTCAAGCTTGCTCAACGATTCGGGTTCGATAATCCCAAAGCGCAGCTCTTTCTCAAAAAAGCTTTGGCAGTTCTCGACAATCAATACGACTTTATCTTTATTGATTGTCCGCCCAACCTGTACCTCGCCACCCAAAACGGACTCTTTGCCAGTCAGTACTACGTCGTTGTTGCGCTCGCCGAGTACCTTTCAACGCTTGGTATCGCCCACATCCAGGCTTCAATCAATTCCGTTTTCTCAGCCGCAAATACCATTCTTGATTCCGAAGCGTTCAAGAAGCCGTCGCTCGCTGGCATCGTGTTCAACAAAGTTCGATATCTCTCAGGAGGAACCCAATCTCAAGAGGACTTCATGTCCCGCATTCGCGCGAAGTATCCTGATTCCGTTTTCAAGTCCTACGTCTCACAATCCGATAAGATTGCGCAGAGGCCCGCACAGAGTGAACCAATCGCACTGTCTGACTATGCCGTAGATCAAAAGTACGCCGACCAAATCCACGCCGTCGCGGAAGAGTTCTACGACCGCATTACACGTCCTTGAGGCTAAATCTTCCATGACCCCACAGCAGAAGAAAAAGCTTGAGAGGCTCTCGAAAGCACTCGAAGACGTGCAGTCCGTCATCCGGGAATTACTGCAAGAGCAAAATGCTGATGCGGAGCAAGAATCGCAGCCTGAGTTTGATGCCCGTACTTTTTTGGCGTCTTTGAAAGGTGTTGACAGAGTGGTCGCTGAGGAACAACTCGGGAGAATGAAACAACACGAGCTAGGGGCAGTATTTGTTGAGTCCGGTGGGCCATCGAGTGACAAGAAAAAGCCAAAGGTTTGGCTGGTCGAGCAGATACTTTGGAGAGTCTTCGATTTTGAGCGCGGGCATGAGGCAATTCGCAGCAAAGGTGCCGGTGAAAACTAACATGGCGGCCAACCGAACCTGCGCGAAAAGTCGCGAAGGCACCACTACGGTATAGCCTGCTCCAGCAGGACAAAACGCAACAACTCATATCTCATCAATTTAAGGATCATGTCGCAACCCACCAAAACCATAGCCATGGTCGCGGGCGAGGCATCGGGCGACCTGCTCGGCAGCCACCTGATGGAAGCGCTCCAGCAGGAAATCCCCGGCTTGCGCTTCGTCGGCATCGGCGGCCAGAAAATGCAGGCGGCAGGCATGGAGCTATGGTTTCCCATGGAAAAGCTCGCGGTGCGCGGCTATGTCGAGGTGCTGCGCCATTACCGCGAGATCACCGGCATCCGCCGTGCGCTACGTGCCAGGCTGCTGGCTGCTCCGCCGGATTTGTTCATCGGCGTGGACGCGCCGGATTTCAACCTTGACCTGGAGTTGGCGCTCAAGCAGAGCGGCATCCCTACCATGCACTACGTCAGCCCCTCCATCTGGGCATGGCGCGGCGAGCGCATCCACAAAATCAAGCAGGCCGTGTCGCACATCCTCGCGCTGTTCCCATTCGAGGCGCCGCTGTACGAAAAAGCCGGAGTCCCCGTGACCTACGTCGGCCACCCGCTGGCGGACATGCTGCCGGACGTGCCCAACCGCGCCGCGATGCGCGAGCAAATGCGTCTGCCAAAACAGAATAAAGTGTTCGCGCTGCTGCCGGGCAGCCGCCAGAGCGAGGTGCGGCAACTGGCGGCCACCTTCATTGAAACCGCCAGGCTGATTTTGCAGAAATTGCCCGATGCGCAATTTCTGGTGCCGATGGCCAGCCGGGAAACGCGCCTTATCTTCGAGGAAGTGCAATGGCGGCTGGATGCGCAAAACCTGCCCATCACCCTGCTGTTCGGCCACGCCCACGACGCCGTGATCGCGGCGGATGGCGTGCTGGTGGCCTCCGGCACTGCCACGCTGGAAGCCGCTTTGCTCAAGCGCCCGATGGTCATCACCTACAAAATGCCGGGCTTGACCTACTGGTTGAGCAAGCGCAAGAAATACCAGCCTTACGTCGGGCTACCCAATATTCTTGCCGGCAAGTTCCTGGTGCCAGAACTGTTGCAGGAAGACGCCACGCCAGAGAATCTGGCGCAGGCGCTGCTCAATCTGGTTGCGGATAAGCAGGCGGTGGCCGAGCTGGAGGGAATCTTTTCGGAGATGCACGCCACCCTCAAGCAGAACACTGCGCACAAGGCGGCGCAGGCGATCCTGCCGTACTTGAAAAAATGAACGCAACCTTGCTCATCTGCGGCGTGGACGAGGCAGGACGCGGCCCGCTGGCCGGGCCGGTGTATGCCGCTGCGGTGATACTCGACCCCGGCAGGCCGATTGCCGGGCTGGCGGATTCCAAAAAACTCAGCGAAAAACGGCGTGACCAACTGGCGCAGGAAATCAAGCAACATGCCGCTGCGTGGGCGATTGCCGAGGCCTCGGTAAATGAAATAGACACGCTCAACATCCTGCGCGCCAGCCTGCTGGCCATGCGCCGCGCGGTGGACATGCTGCCTGTGCGCCCGCAGGAGGTATGGGTGGACGGCCTGCACTGTCCGGACACCGGCCTGCCCAGCCGCGCCATCGTGCGCGGCGACAGCAGCGTGGCGGCCATCTCCGCCGCTTCTATTCTGGCCAAAACCGCGCGCGACGCCGCCATGCTGCTGCTGCACCAGCAGTATCCGCAATACGGTTTTGATGCCCACAAGGGCTACCCGACCGCAGCGCATATCGCTGCATTGCAAACGCACGGCGTATCCGATGTGCACCGGAAAAGCTTTCGCCCGGTGCGCGAGTTATGTCGCGGCTTCACGCCATCCTACGGGGGCTCTTGAAATTCGACTGCGGCAGGTTGCCCGGTATGGCGGTTGCCGGCAGGCAGGCTTGCCGAAGGCCATGAAGCCATTCATGTTCGACAAACTGAACGTGCGCTGTTAGGACTCATGCCCCGCGCAGCCGCAGCCTGCCCCTTGCGGGGGCAACACGAACGGCTTCATGCCTCAAGTTTTATTTTGCAGCGCGGTTAATCAGGAATTGCGCCAGCAGCGGCACGGGCCGCCCGGTTGCGCCTTTTTCCTTGCCGGATTTCCAGGCGGTACCGGCGATGTCGAGGTGCGCCCAGCGGTAATCCTTGGTGAAGCGCGACAGGAAGCAGGCGGCGGTGATGGTGCCGCCTGCCCGCCCGCCGATGTTCTGCATGTCGGCGAAATTGCTGTCCAGTTGCTGCTGGTATTCCTCGTACAGCGGCAACTGCCAGGCGCGATCATAAATCTGCTCGCCCGCAGCCAGCAGCTCTTTAGCCAGATCATCCCGGTTGCTGAGCAGGCCGCTGGTCACGTGGCCCAGCGCGATTACGCAGGCGCCGGTGAGCGTGGCGATATCCACCACGGTGTCGGGCTCGAACCTGGCGGCGTAGGTCAGCGCGTCGCACAGGATGAGGCGGCCTTCCGCGTCAGTGTTGAGGATTTCGATGGTTTGCCCGGACATGCTGGTGACGATGTCGCCGGGTTTGGTGGCCGTGCCGCTCGGCAGATTCTCGCAGGCGGGGATCACGCCGACCACGTTGAGCGGAAGCTTCATCTCGGCCACGGCTTGCAGCACACCCAGCACGCTGCCCGCTCCGCTCATGTCATATTTCATCTCGTCCATCTCGGCGCCGGGTTTGAGCGAAATGCCGCCGGAATCGAAGGTGATGCCTTTGCCGACCAGCACGATGGGCTTCTGCTTTTTGCCGCCGCCGCAATATTCGAGCGTAATGAGCTTGGCGGGCTGCGCGCTACCGCGCGTCACCGAGAGCAGCGAGCCCATGCCCAGCTTCTGCATGTCCTTCTCTTCCAGCACGGTGGTCTTGATCGTCTTGTGCGCCTTGGACAGCGCCCGGGCCTGCGCGGCAAGATAGGCCGGAGTGCAGATGTTGGGCGGCAGGTTGCCCAGCGTTTTGGTCAGATTCACGCCGCGCGCGATGGCGACGGCCTGATCCAGTGCAGCTTTAAGTGCGGCGGCAGGCTTGTCCGGCGTGACCAGCGCCACGCTTTTCAATTGCGCCGGTTTTTCCGGCTTGCTTTTCTGGCTATCCGGGCGATAGGCAGATTCGGCGGCGACGAGCACCGCTTGCCTGGCGACCCACGCCGCATCGCGCCCCATATCGCCGCAGCAAAACAGCGCGGCGTCTTTTGCCTGCGTGGCTTGCAGCGCGCGGAATGTTGCGCGCAATATTTCAAGCGCGGTCTTGTCGGTCGCTTCTTTGGGATTGCCCAGGCCGACCAGCAGCACGCGCTCGGCGATGATGCCGGGAACATTGTGCAGCAGCAGGGTGGAGGCGGCCTTGCCGCTCATGTCACCCCGCGCAATGATGCCGCCGAGATGGTGTTTGGACGCCTTGTCCAGCGCTTGCGCCGCGCCCGATAACTTGCCGCCCTCGAACACGCCGACCACCGCGCAGCCGCTGTGCAGTTTTTCCGGGTTACCTTGTTTTATGCTAAATTCCACACGCTTTCCTTTCAATAAAATTTCCAGGCTCATGCAGCGCCAAATGCCGGATTATCCACAAACTGACCGCCAAAAGTCAAAGCGGCGGGGGCCGTTGCGCGCAACTCTCTTTCACCAGGCACTGGTGCGCGAATTTGCCGGCATGGGTTTGCTGGTGTTTTCCATCCTGCTCGGAATCGTCGTTCTCTCCCAGTTGATCCGCCTGCTCGGCGAATCGGTCAGCGGCGTGCTTGCGGTGGAGGGGGTGCTGGCGCTGCTGGGTTTCAGCGCGCTGAACTATTTGCCGGTGCTGCTTTCCCTCAGCCTGTTCCTGTCGGTGCTGCTGACGCTGACCCGCAGCTACCGCGACAGCGAAATGGTGGTGTGGTTTTGTTCCGGGATCGGCCTGACGCAGTGGGTGCGCCCGGTGCTGGGGTACGCGCTGCCGGTGGTGGGCGTGATCTCGCTGTTGAGCCTGGTATTGTCGCCGTGGGCGCTGAACAAGGCGGACGAGTTCAAGCACCGGCTGAACAGCCGCGACGAGGTGGCCGCAGCCACCCCCGGCGCCTTCCGCGAATCCAAGCAGGATGACCGGGTGTATTTCATCGAGAACGTGGAAGTCGGCCAGAACCGCGTCGGCAATATCTTCGTGCAGTCGGTGCAGCACGGCAAGACCGGCATCATGGTGGCCAAGCAGGGCTTGCAGGAAACCGCACCCAACGGCGACCGTTTTCTGGTGTTGCTGGACGGCACGCGCTACGAAGGCACGCCCGGCCAGCGCGACTACAAGATCGTCGAGTTCGAGCGCTACGCTATGCGCATAGAAGAGGTAAAAGCGCGCAAGGAAAGCGCCTTGCCCAGAACTCTTTCCACCCTGCACCTGCTGCAGGACCCCACACCATGGAACATCGCGGATCTGGAATGGCGGATCGGGTTGCCGCTCAGCGCGCTGATTCTGTCGTTGCTGGCGATCCCGTTAAGCTTCGTCAACCCGCGCGCCGGGCGCTCGCTCAACCTAATTATGGCGCTGGTGATTTACATGATTTACAACAACATGATCAGCGTGACCAACTCCTGGGTGGGTCAGGAAAAAATGGGGCCGGTGGCCGGGTTGGTCGGCATCCACGCGCTGATGTTCGTGCTGATGCTGCTGTTTTTCTTCCGCAGGCTATCGGTGTTTTCCTTGCGGAGGCTGCGTAAGTGAAGCTGCTGGCGCGATATATGGCACGCGAGATTTACGCCAGCATCGCGCTGGTTTTCACCGCGCTGCTGATGCTGTTCGCTTTTCTGGATTTGATCCACGAGTTGAGCATGATGGGCCATGGAAGCTATAACCTGGGCTACGTGCTGCTGTTCGTGCTGCTGACCTTGCCCAGCCACATATACGACCTGTTCCCCGTGGCTATCCTGATCGGCTCCATATTTGCGCTGGTGCAGATGGCGGCAAATTCCGAGCTGACGGTTTATCGCGCCTCCGGCGCATCGCTGCAACAGATGGTGGGCGCCTTGTTAAAAATAGGGTTGCCGCTGATGCTGTTAAGCTACCTGTGCGGGGACGTGCTGGCGCCGTACAGCGAGCGCCTGGCGCAGAGCCTCAGGCTCAAGGCGCAGAATGCCGAGGTGACGCTGAAAGAATTCCGCTCCGGCGTGTGGGCGAAAGATGCGCGCAGCTTTGTCAACGCCAAGAACGTGCTACCCGACACCTCGCTGCTGAATGTCAGCATTTACGAGTTCGACGAGAGCTATCACTTGCGCTCTATCGTGGCGGCAAAGCGCGCCTTCTTTGTGGAAGATAACCGCTGGAACCTGGAAGAAGTCACGCAGACCCGGTTTGGCAAGGCGGAGGTGGCAGTAAACAATCTGGCCAGCATGGAATGGATATCCGCGCTCAACCCGGATCTGCTGGGCGTGTTGCTGGTGCTGCCGGAGCAGATGTCGGCCTGGAGCCTTTACCAGTACACCCAGCATCTGCGCGACAACCACCAGAAGACCGCGCGCTACGAAATCGCCATGTGGAACAAGCTGCTGTACCCGCTGGCGGTGCTGGTGATGCTGTTGCTGGCGCTGCCGTTTGCCGCGCACCACCGGCGCGAGGGCGGGATCAGCGGCAAGGTGTTCGCCGGTATCGTGTTAGGGCTGGTATTCCATTTTGTCGGGCGACTGTTCGGCAGCCTGGGCGCGCTGAACGAGTGGAACCCTTTCTTGAGTGCAATGGCCATGCCCGTGCTATTCCTGCTGCTGGCGGTGACGATGCTGTGGTGGACGGAGCGTCGCTAACTGCTTTCATGCGGTTTTGCCGCGCGGGGAGTTGCTTCTTGTAGATGGTGACAGGAGATGGCGGCGACTCACTGTGCCGGGGTGGCGGGAGGCGCCCCGCTCGCGGCGGTTTCGGTTTTTTTGGCCTCCTGTTGGCGTACCATCTGCTTGACCTCTTCGCGCTGTACTGCGGGCACTTTGCTGAAAGCCTGGAATTTCTCCCTGGCGCGCTTGCGCTGTTCAGGCGTCAGCTTGCTCCATTTTTCGAGCTTTTCCTTGAACCGCAGCTTTTCTTCCGGAGCGAGGCCGGGGTAGCGCTTGGCGGCGTGCAGCAGGTTTTTTTGCAGCTTGGGCGACAAGGTGTCCCACTGCGCGGCGACGGGTTGCAGGATTTCCTGTTTTTCCGGGCCGAGCTTGGCCCACGGTACGAGGGAAGCGGCTGCGGCCAGATTCGCTTGCAGCGACAGGACGATACAAAGCGCCAAACCTGAAAAACCTAGCCTCACCATTTGCGCTTAATCCACATACACTTCGATCGGCAGCTCATCGGTCAGGATGGCGACGTCAATTTCGCTGGCTTCATGCTCGTGGTGCCAGTAGGAGGTGCCGCCAAACAGGATCGCCGCGAGCAGCGCGGCGGCAGCAAAATAGCGGGACTTGTGGCCAGAAACTGCGGAATGCCAGTTACCCGCCCAGGCGAGAACGGGGGCGGACGCGCGCGCGTCATGGCGCGCCAGCGCCAGTAGGCGCGCATCGCGCAACCGGTCTAAAGCGGGTTGCTCGATCCGACTCAATGAACTGTTGAGCAGTTGCCGGATTTGTTCCGGGTTAAGTTTCTGGTTCATGATAAGTCAATGCCTTTTGCTTTTAACGCTGCGGCGAGGGTGTGGATGGCGCGGGAGCAGTGCTGTTTGACGCTGCCTTCCGTACACCCCATGGCCGCCGCCGTTTCTGCCGTATCCATGTTCTCCCAGTAACGCAGCAGGAAGGCTTCGCGTTGACGCGGCGCCAGATCCATCAAGGCTTTTTCAATCAGGGCAAGCACTTGCGATTGCTCCAGCAATGCGTCGGGAGTGGAAGCCCGGTTATTATTATCCTTGCTCTGCAGGGTGTCCAGCGGGTCATAATCCTCATCTTCGTGTTGCGGTACCAGCGAGGAAAACAGCGTGGTCCACGTCGAGCGCACCTTCTGCCTGCGGTAGTGATCGCGGATGGTGTTCAGCAGGATGCGCTGGAACAGCATGGGCAGTTCGCCTGGCGGTTTTGATGCGTATTTGTCGGCGAGCTTCAGCATGGCATCCTGCACAATATCCAGCGCCACGTGTTCGTTCCGAACCGCGAGTAGCGCCTGCTTGTACGCGCGGCGCTCGGTTTCGGCGAGAAATCTGGAAAGTTCTTCGCGGCTGGCCAGGTTGAATTGCTCCAGAAAATGGCGTTGCGGCAAATACTAACAAATAACCGCGCCTGTGGGTTGGCGAGAGATTCTGGCGGATGCGATTCAACCCGATGTGGAGCTTAAAAAATTGAGAGAAACTCTCCCCTTGCAGGGGGTTGGAGTGCGGGAGCTTGCTCCCGCTTTGAAAGCGGCGGGAAGGCGGCTCACCCCTGGCGTCCTCTTGCGGTTTCCGCCTCAGTCTCGTAAATACTGTTATCCCCGTCAACATCCATGCAACGTCGGGGCGAAGCACTTGCCTGACTTGAGCGCTCCTAAAGGGCCAAAATGCAGGATGCGGTGAGCTGGTGAACCGCATCCTACCGGCTGGGTTGGGCTGCCTGCCGACAGGCAGGGGTGAGGGTGTGTACCTGTACTTCAGTACAATTGACCATATTGGCAAAGCAGGCTATAAAGCGCGAACCGGCACTACCCGCGAACCGGCACTACCCGTCCCTGTCCTGCCACTACCACCAACCACGGAGGAATAAGAATGAGAACCAAGAACACCCTGCTCGCCGCAGCCCTCGGCGCAAGCCTGCTATCCGCCACCGGCGCCCACGCTGCTCTGACCGCCGCCCTCGGCGGTCAAGTCGTGAACGACACCGACCTCAACCTCACCTGGCTGGCCAACGCCAACCTCGCCGCCAGCAACACCTTCGGCGTGAGCGGCATCAACCCGCTTGGCTACATGACCTGGAACACCGCGCAAAGCTGGATCGGCGCGATGAACGCCGCCAACTATCTGGGTTTCAACGACTGGCGCCTGCCCACCACCTTACAGCCCGATGCAAGCTGCATCGGTCAAGCTGGAGGCGATTCATATGGCTATAACTGCACTGGCAGCGAGATGGGGCATTTGTTCTACACCGAACTGGGTGGGGTTGCGGGCACTTCGATCTTGAGCAGCAGCGATCCGGACTTGGCCCTGTTCCAGAACGTCCAGTCCTACTACTACTGGTCCGGTACGGAGTACGCGCCGTATACCGGCTACGCGTGGTACTTCGGTACGTACTACGGCTACCAGGACGCGGCCAGCAAGGGCAACAGTATGTTCGCGTGGGCTGTGCGCCCCGGACAAATCGCCGCCGTTCCCGAACCCGAAACCTACGCGATGCTGCTGGCCGGTCTGGGGCTGATGGGCTTTATAGGGCGGCGCAGGAAGCTGGGCGCTTGATCCGGTTTCTTATCCTTTTCCTCTCACAACCCCGCTGCGGCGGGGTTTGTTTTTGTTTTGCCAGAAACCTACAGCAATCGTAGGGTGCAATAACCAACGGGCATTGCGCCATAATGTGTTACGTCATCCGGTGCAATGCGCTACGCCCTTCGACTGCGCTCAGGGCAGGCTTATTGCACCCTACACGGAGCACTGCCGCTTCGCACGTGATGACGGTGGCATGAGCCTTGGTGTGTTCGGCGATCAGTTGTGCGGTGAGGTCGCCGCTGCCGATGTCTTCGTCGAGCGCTGCGCGGACATTTGCGCGGATATGTTGAGCGAGATGAGAGTGTGGCATGGCGCTTTTATTTTGCATTTTGAAACAAGCGGCATCACATCAGCCGCACAGTTGTCCCATAGCGGGTTAGGACTGCATCCGAAGTCAACAGCAGCAAAGGTTCTGTCATGCTTTGCGCCACGAGCAGGCGATCGAACGGGTCGCGGTGGTCTCCGATAAACGGAAGCACGGCAATTGCGCGGAGGTGGGCATCCTTGATTTCCAACCATTCGAAGCCATGCCGTTCTATGCTGTCGGAGAACTGGTCCACATCGAGTTTCAGCCGCCCCATTGAAACTTTGATGGCGATTTCCCACATCGAGGCGCGGCTGAAATGGACTGATTCTGCCGCATCGGCCAGTTTCTTGATCGCCTTTGGCAGGCGAGGATTTTTACCTGCCCACCACAACATCAGGTGCGTATCAAATAATAATCTCACGCCCGATCTTTCTTGTTCATGCAATCGAACAAGTTGTCCAGTGGAGCATCGAAATCATCCGCGATCCAAATTTTGTCTTTCAGGAAACCGGGTGGGGAGATTTTACGTTTTTGCGGGATGTAGGAAACCAGCCGTGCAATCTTGTGCCCGGCTTTGGCGATGATGACTTCCTCTCCAGCCTGCACCTGTTCCAGCAGTTTAGAGAGTTGTGTTTTTGCATCGTGGATATTCATTATTTGCATGGTGAACCCCGCCAAGTTTGTTAGCTAGATGTTAGTCTAGTGGCTGTCGGGCGGCAAAGCAAGCGGTTTGTCGGATGGCGGCATGGTTCTTGAAATTTGATTCAGAAACCCCATCTACAAGTGCAATAGAATATTTCTTTTGAGGAGTCATCATGCGTTTCGACAAATTCACCACCAAGTTGCAGCAGGCGCTGGCCGATGCGCAAAGCCTGGCAGTGGGGCAGGACAACCAGTTCATCGAGCCGCAGCACTTGCTGCTGGCCTTGCTCAACGACGCCGACAGCGGGGCAGGCTCGCTGCTGGCACGCGCGGGCGGCAACGTCAATGCGCTGAAGGCGGCGCTGACCAATGCCGTATCGCGCCTGTCCAAGGTGGAAGGCCACGGCGGAGAGGTGCAGGTGGGGCGCGATCTCGCCAACCTGTTCAACCTCACCGACAAGGAAGCGCAGAAGCGCGGCGACCAGTTCATCGCCTCCGAGATGTTCCTGCTGGCATTAACCTCTGACAAGGGCGAATGCGGGCGGCTGCTGAAGCAGCACGGGGTGGCGCGCACGCCGCTGGAAACCGCCATCAACGCCGTGCGTGGCGGCGAATCGGTCGGCTCGCAGGAAGCCGAAGGCCAGCGCGAGGCGCTGAAAAAATACTGCCTCGACCTCACCGAGCGCGCGCGTTCCGGCAAGCTCGACCCGGTGATCGGGCGCGATGACGAAATCCGCCGCGCCATCCAGGTGCTGCAGCGCCGCACCAAGAACAACCCGGTGCTGATCGGCGAACCGGGTGTTGGCAAGACTGCCATCGTGGAAGGCTTGGCGCAACGTATCGTCAACGAGGAAGTGCCGGAAACCCTGAAGGGCAAGAAGGTGCTGTCGCTGGACATGGCGGCGCTGCTGGCCGGGGCCAAGTATCGCGGCGAATTCGAGGAGCGCCTGAAATCCGTGCTCAAGGAAATCGCGCAGGAAGAAGGGCGCATCATCGTCTTCATAGATGAACTGCATACCATGGTCGGCGCGGGCAAGGCGGAGGGCGCGATAGACGCGGGCAACATGCTCAAGCCCGCCCTGGCGCGCGGCGAGCTGCACTGCATCGGCGCGACCACGCTGGACGAATACCGCAAATACATCGAAAAGGATGCCGCGCTGGAGCGCCGTTTCCAGAAAGTGCTGGTGGACGAACCTTCCGTCGAGGCGACCATCGCCATCCTGCGCGGCCTGCAGGAAAAATACGAGCTGCACCACGGCGTGGAAATTACCGACCCGGCCATCGTCGCGGCGGCGGAATTGTCGCATCGCTATATCACCGACCGCTTCCTGCCGGACAAGGCGATAGACCTGATAGACGAGGCCGCAGCGCGCATCAAGATGGAAATTGATTCCAAGCCGGAAGCGATGGACAAACTGGATCGCCGCCTGATCCAGCTCAAGATCGAGCGCGAGGCGATGAAGAAGGAAAAGGATGAAGCCTCGCAAAAACGCCTGCAACTGATCGAAGAAGAGATCAAGAAGATGGAGCGCGAATACGCCGACCTGGAAGAGGTGTGGAAGGCCGAGAAGGGCGCGGCGCAGGGTGCGGCGAACGTGAAGGAAGAAATTGATCGCGTCAAAGCCGATATCACGAAACTGCAACGCGAAGGTAAGCTGGAAAAAGTGGCCGAGCTGCAATACGGCAAGCTGCCGCAGCTCGAGGCGAAATTGAAAGAGGCCGCGCAGCGCGAGGCGGAAGGCGGACAGAAGAACAAGCTGCTGCGCACCCAGGTGGGCGCGGAAGAAATCGCCGAGGTGGTGAGCCGCGCCACCGGCATCCCGGTTTCCAGGATGATGCAGGGCGAACGCGACAAACTGCTCCGGATGGAAGACAGGATACACGAGCGCGTCGTAGGTCAGGACGAGGCCGTGCGCCTGGTGAGCGACGCCATCCGCCGTTCGCGCTCCGGCCTGTCCGACCCCAATCGCCCCTACGGCTCGTTCCTGTTTCTCGGGCCAACCGGCGTGGGCAAAACCGAGCTGTGCAAGGCGCTGGCCAATTTCCTGTTCGATTCGGAAGGCCACCTGATCCGCATAGACATGAGCGAATACATGGAGAAGCACTCCGTGGCGCGGCTGATCGGCGCGCCGCCCGGCTATGTTGGCTACGAAGAGGGCGGCGGCTTGACCGAGGCGGTGCGGCGCAAACCTTATTCCGTCATCCTGCTGGACGAGGTGGAAAAGGCGCACCCGGACGTGTTCAACGTGCTGCTGCAAGTGCTGGATGACGGGCGCATGACCGACGGACAAGGCCGCACCGTGGATTTCAAGAACACCGTGGTGGTGATGACCTCCAACCTCGGCAGCCAGATGATCCAGCAGATGGCGGGCGACGATTATCAGGTGATCAAGCTGGCGGTGATGGGGGAGGTGAAAACCCATTTCCGCCCAGAGTTCATCAATCGTATAGACGAGATCGTGGTGTTCCACGCGCTGGACGAAAAGCACATCAAATCCATCGCGCGCATCCAGTTGGGCTATCTGGAAAAACGTCTCGCCGCGATGGAGATGAAGCTAGGCGTCACCGATGCCGCGCTGGCGGAAATCGCCAATGCCGGCTTCGACCCGGTGTACGGCGCGCGCCCCTTGAAGCGCGCCATCCAGGCGCAGATCGAAAACCCGCTCGCCAGAGCCATCCTCGAAGGGCGCTTTGCCGCGAAAGATACGGTGAAGGTGGACTGCAAGGGCGGGGTGATGAAGTTCGAGCGGGGTTGAGTTTCGCAGCAAAAACCGACCGCGCTGATCCGGCTGTCACACCCATTCGCTGGTGTCGTGTTGCACGTTATTGGGACGTCTAACGGGCATGGCAAACGCCCCCTGATTATGAAGCTCGCCATGCCCGTTTCCCCCATCCGTGCCGGGAGCATGCCTGCAAATCGCACATCCGCAAAGCAGCGATTGCCGCCAAAGTGATCGCGTGGCGGGGCAGGAGTTTGCCATTGGAATAGACTGCGATTTGACAATCCAAACGGTTTGCCTAGAATTCGACTTTGTTTCCCCGTTTGGGTTGTTAGCTCAGTTGGTAGAGCAGCGGACTCTTAATCCGCGGGTCGAGTGTTCGAGCCACTCACAACCCACCAGAAAATTGCAGGCTTGCAGTAGTGCGGGCCTTTGATTGCCAACCGCAGTGTTTTAATGGATACGCCCGGAAAGCCGGTCGCAGGCCGATTAGCCGATCGAGCCCCGCAGATTCGGGCAAGACCCGGCCTGGGACGGTGAGCGGCTCGGATGATGGCGATTACCACCATGGGTAGCGTTGTAGAGAGCAGCATCGAAGTGCATTTGCGCGCCCGCTTTCCCCTTATCTGGCTACAAACTCACGAGGAAGAGCGTGCCCTTGTCTCGCTCCTGCGGGTGCGAGAAACCCTGGCGCAAAAAAAAGGCATCGGCTTCTATATCTGGAGCGCCACGCGCGGCCTGCACGACCCGGATGGCAAGGAAGTTGCGCCGCAGACTGCGGGTGATCCGGTTCTGGCTCTCGAACACATATTTCAAAGTGCGACGGAGGCGATATACGTTTTTCTGGATATGCACCGCCACTTCACGCCAGTGATCGAGCGGTTGATCCGCGATGCGGTATGGAAGGTTAAGCACACGCGCAAAAGCCTTGTTTTTGTAGGTGCCAGAGCCGATGTGCCGGAAGGCTTGAGCGCGGATGCGACTTTGCTTTTTTATCCGACGCCCGACGCGGATGATCTGGAGAGCCTGGTGGACTCGGTCGCGGCGGCAGAGGGGCTGCCTGCACCCGAGGGGCAGACCAGGGGTATGCTGGCACGCGCGCTGCTGGGGCTGACCCGGCGCGAGGCGGAGCGGGTGTTGCGGCGGGCAATCGCAACTCGCGGCACCCTTGATGCGGGCTGCGCGGACGAGGTGCTGGCCGAGAAAGAACAGATCGTGCGCAAGGAAGGCATACTGGAGTTCTGCCGCCCCGGAACGGGCTTCGCCGCTGTCGGTGGGTTGGAGCCGCTCAAGAAATGGTTTACCCAGCGCCGTCAGGCGTTCGACCCGGCCGGGCAGCGCTTCGGTTTGCGACCGCCGCGCGGCGTGGTGCTGGCAGGTGTGCCCGGCTGCGGCAAGAGCCTCAGCGCCAAGGCGCTGGCAGCCGACTGGGAGGTGCCGCTGCTGCACCTCGATCTGGGCAAGATATACGGCTCGCTGCTTGGCGAATCCGAGGACAGGCTGCGGCGGGCGCTGGCCACCGCCGAGGCGGTGAGTCCCTGCGGGCTGTGGATAGACGAGCTGGAAAAAGCCTTCAGCGGCCTGGGCAACGCCCGCGACAACGGCGTGGCACGGCGCCTGTTCGGTACTTTTCTCACCTGGCTGGAAGACCGCCTGGCGCCGGTATTCGTCGCCGCCACGGCCAACGACATTGGGCGTCTGCCGCCGGAATTCCTCCGCAAGGGCCGTTTCGACGAGATATTTTTTGTCGGCCTACCCGGGCAAAACGAGCGCGCGAGCATTTTCCGGGTGCATCTGGCCAAGCGCGGGCGCGACCCCGCCAGCTTCGACCTCGCGGCTCTGGCCGGGATATCCGACGGCTATTCTGGCGCGGAAATCGAGGCGGCGGTGGTGGATGGCCTTTACCGCGCGTTTGAGGACGGCGCCAGGCCGCTGGCCGAGGCGGATATTTGCGCCGCGCTGGAGACAGTCGTGCCGCTCTCGAAATTGCGCGCCGACGACATCGCCCGCATGGAAGCGTGGGCAGCAGCAAACGCGCGACCGGCGCAACTCCGTGAGCCTTCTCGCGTCACGACCGCGTGACTTTTCAACGCCGAGGAAACATTGCCATGTCCCATTTCAGTCAGGTGCAAACCGTAATCCGTGACCAGACGCTGCTCGAGGAAGCCCTGCGGCAGTTGCAGTTAGATTTTCAGAACGGCGAGGAAGTGGCGATAAACGGCTACCGGGGCAATGCCGAGCAGGGGGTGGTCGTGATCAAAACCGGCTGCCGCTACGACATCGGCTTCCAGCGCCAGACTGACGGGAGCTTTGCCGTCTGCGCCGACTGGTGGGGCATCGAGTTCAACACCCCGATCCGCCAGGAAACTTTTTTGCAGTCGCTCAACCGCACCTACGCGCATCTGACAGTGAAAAGACAGGTGCTGGAACAGGGTCTGATTATCGAACAGGAAAAAATCCTGCCCAACGGTGAGATTGAGTTGGTGGTGTGCGAGAGATATTGAATGGCGACACTTCTTCAGAAATGGCGGCACGAAGCGTTGCGCAACCGCATTGCGGTCAACGCGAGGGACGGCAGCGTGATGGTGTATGTGCCGCCGGGGGAATTCGTGCTGGGCGACGGTGTGGGCGACAACTGCTGGCCGCACCGGGTCGAGCTGACGGCGGGTTACTGGATCGGGGTGTATGCGGTGACGAACGCGCAGTATCTGAGATTCGTCGAAGAGACGGGGCATCGCGCGCCGGATAGAATGGACTATGGAAAGCGGGTATGGAAGAAAGGGCGGTTTCCCCCGGAAAAAGCCGATCACCCGGTGGTCGGCGTGAGTTGGGATGACAGCGCGGCATACGCCAGATGGGCGGGGTGCGAGCTGGCGAGCGAGGCGCAGTGGGAGAAAGCGGCGCGCGGGCCGCTGGGCTTGGTGTACCCCTGGGGGAACGAGTGGGAGCCGGACAAGTGCCGTTACGCCGGCAACCGGGGAAATGAAGAGACTTGCCCGGTGTACGGCTATCCGCAAGGTGCGAGCGGGTACGGGACATACAACCAGAGCGGCAACGTGTGGGAGTGGTGCATGGACTGGTATGACGCGAGGTACTACAAGAATTCCCCGAAGCAGGATCCGCGCGGGCCGGAGGAAGGCCTGTCGCGGGTCTATCGTGGCGGATGCTGGTGGTATCTCGCGGCGGTCAAATTCCGGGCAGCCGATCGCTACGGGTTTCTTCCCAGATACCGGGGTTATTATCTGGGGTTGCGTTTAGTGAAAGCCGGACCGAGCGGATAGGCAGTAACCTGTGCGCCGTTGACAAGTTACTGGATGGCGCGCCGTCCGGGCACCCCGTTTCGACGCAAAAGGATTGTAGGTTGGGCAAAAAAAGCGTAGCGCACCCCACATTAAAAATGGCATCTTCGCTTGTTGGGCACGCTACACTTTGCCCAACCTACGAGAAGACAATTCCCCATTTTGGGTTCCGGCTCGTCCGGCTTAAGATAAAGGGGCAAGCATGGCCAGCAAGAAAATGATCGTCCGCATCGGTCGTGATGGCGCTACCACAATTAAAGTCGAGGGCGGCGAAGGCGATGACTGCCTGCTGTTTACCCGAGCAGTGGAGGAGGCGCTGGGCGTGGTACAGCAGCGGGAATTCACCGCCGAATACCACGAGCACGACCCTCTCGCGGTGGTCGAGCGCGACGGCGTGAAGACTCGGGAAAACCTGTAAAGGCGCGTGGAGACCGGCACCATGACCCAGGCATTCGTCAACGATCTCGGCATCTATCTCCGCGCCGGGTATCCCATTATCACTATCGTTTCCAGCGAGGAAGACCGGGCGCGCGAGCTGGTTGACGAGCTGCTGCGGCAGGAGGAAATGGCCGGGCGGGCGCGCAAGCTGTTTACCTGGACGATTTCGCGCGGCCTGCTCGATGCGCGGGACCGCCCCGCCAGCAAGGAGGATACGCGCCCACCGGAGAGGGCGCTGGCCTTCGTCGCTGGCTATGGCGAGGAAGCGCTGTTCCTGTTTATGGATTTCCACCCCTACCTGAAGGACGCTTCCCCCAACGCGGCGTTGCTGATCCGCCAGTTGCGCGACCTGGTGCCGGAAATGAAGGGCTCGCGGCGCACCTTGCTGTGGCTTTCGCCGCTGCTGCAAATCCCGCCCGAGCTGCAAAAAGATGTGACGGTGGTGGATTTGCCCTTGCCCGCTGAAAACGAGTATCGGCAGGTGGTGGAACAGGCGATGGCACAGGCGCGGACCAGCCCCGCGGCGACGGTGGAGCTGGACGAGGATGCCATGGATGCCATCGTCAAGGCGTGCCGGGGCTTGACCCGTTCCGAAGCCGAAAACGCGCTGTACAAGGCGGTTGTTTCCAGGCGCGGACTCACCGGCCAGGACGTGCAATCCATCCTCGACGAGAAAGAACAGATCATCCGCAAATCGGGCATCCTGGAATACACGGCGGCGGTGGAAGATTTTGGCGGCATCGGCGGACTCGGCCAGCTCAAGCACTGGCTGAAGCAGCGCAACCAGGGGTTTTCGCAAAAGGCGCGCGACTTCGGCCTGCCCAATCCGCGCGGGGTGATGCTGGTGGGCGTGCCGGGTTGCGGCAAGAGCCTGTGCGCCAAGGCGGTGGCATCGGAATGGCAGAAACCGCTGCTCAAGTTCGATCTGGGTCGGGTGTTCGCCGGGCTGGTGGGCGAATCGGAAGAGCGCATGCGCCGCGCCTTGGCGGTAGCCGAGAACGTGGCGCCCTGCGTGTTGTGGATTGACGAAATGGAAAAGGGGCTGGCCGGCATCGGCGGCGCAGGCGATTCCGGCGTGGCCACCCGCGTGTTCGGCACCCTGCTCACCTGGATGGAAGAAAAAACCCATCCGGTGTTCGTGGTGGCGACCGCCAACAACATTGATCTGTTGCCGCCCGAGCTGCTGCGCAAGGGCAGGCTGGACGAGATATTTTTTGTGGACTTGCCGGATGCGTGCGCGCGCGGCGACATCCTGGCGATCCACCTCGCGCGCCGCCAGCGTGCCCCCGATGATTTCGATATTCCCGCCGTGGTGCTCGCCACCGACGGTTTCAGCGGCGCCGAACTGGAGGAGGTGGTGGTGGATGCGCTCTATGAAGCCTACTCCTCTCCGGAACGGGTATTGAAGACCGAGCACCTGCTCGGCTCGGCCCGCGCAATCATCCCCTTGTCCCGTTCTCGCTTCCGCGACATCGAAGCGTTGCGGCAGTGGGCCAGCGTCAACTGCCGTATGGCGGCGGCAAGCGGGGAGCACGGAAGCGACCCGGGCAGCGCCGCCAACCGCCGGGCCAGGGCGCTGGATATTTAAGGGCACCTCTAAAAATTCAGGGTTCACCTTAAGCCGAGCGAGCCGGAACCAAAGCGTGGGGCAGAACGCGCGCCGTGCTTCCGGCCAATGCCCGGCAAGGTGGCCCCGCTTCGCGGCGCCGCGACCGCGCCACGTGCGAGCATGAAAATGAAGGTTCGGTTGAGATAGGCTACCAAGCTTGATAATCCGCGACTAACGGAGAATAACGATGAGCGACCCGGCACACTGGGAAAAAGTGTATCAAACCAAATTGCCCGACGCGGTGAGCTGGTATCGCCCGCATCTCGAAAGATCGCTCGATTTCATCAGGCGTGCCGCGCCGAATCGTTCTGCGGCCATCATAGATGTGGGCGGAGGGGAATCCACGCTGGTTGATGACCTGCTCGCGGAGGGGTTTGCCGATGTCACCGTTCTGGATATATCCCAAACGGCGATGGAGGTCGCAAAGCAAAGGCTGGGTGCGGTTGCCGGTAAGGTGGATTGGCTGGTTGCCGATATTACCGAAGCGGCGCTGCCGGAGCAGCGTTACGACGTGTGGCACGACCGGGC
>CXWL01119886.1_pt2 | contig 37642 bp, 3 predicted proteins | sample 590931 | NCBI WGS metagenome assembly CXWL01 (sample SAMEA3498368, study PRJEB10139) | groundwater metagenome | biome: water well; material: biofilm material | place: Germany | collected 2015-04-27 | reverse complement strand
GCTCGATTTCGCAGCGGCCCATAACAACCTGTTCTTTACCATCCAGGCTGACGGGGCCACGGCGGTGACCGACGGTGAAAACCCCCTGGCAACTCTCAGCAATATGCCGGGAGCCGCCCTGTCGGCGCCAAATGGCATCAATACTCTGTCGGTCGCTCCTCAGGTCGGCCAACTGAGCGGCGGGCAAGGGGATGACCGGTTCATCCTTGCCGATGGCGCAGTAATGCACGGGACGATTGATGGCGCTGGTGGAACCAATATCCTCGACTATTCCGCGTATCAGGGTGCGGTTAGTGTAGACCTTGTGCAAGGCTCGGCCACCGGCGCTGATGGCATCGCCAATATCCAGGGAGTCATTGCCGGTAGCGGTGCCATCGCCTTCAACGGATCCGTGGCAAACGGCACCCTCTCCTTTGAAAGCTCAAACCGTGCTGTCAATTTCGACCTCTCCGCCCAAGCCCAGCAGGCAGGAACCAGCCAGGTTAATTTCTCCTCGGTCCACAACCTGACCGGTTCGGCCTTCGACGACCTGCTCATTGGCACCAGCACCGACAACATCATTGCTGGCGGAGAGGGAGATGACCTGCTCAGCGGCGGCGCCGGTTCGGACACCTATAAATTCTCCGAAAACTGGGGGAATGACGCCATCTTTGCAGAGACCGGCGGCGCCGCCGACACCCTCGACTTTTCTGCGGTCACCTCTGACCTGACCTTCACTATCTACAAGAACGGCACGGTTTCGGTCACCGACGGCGTCAATACTCTTCAGCCGGTCAGCGGCATCGAACGGCTGATTGACGGCCATGGAAACGACACCTTCGTCTTCGAGGATGGCGCGGTGTTCAGCGGCACCATAGGCATGGACAACCAGTTTCTGGCGGCTCTGGGTCTCGATATTGGCAGCGGTGGCGGCAGCAATACCCTCGATTTCTCCGCCTATACCGCCGGTATCTCCGTTGATCTCGGAATAACCATTCCCACCACCGATACCAATCTCTTTGCCCATGCCGAGACCAATACCGGCCAGACCATCATCGGCGGGTTCAGCAACATGCAGAATGTCATCGGTGGGTCGGGCAATGACCGGATATGGGGGAACAGCGAAGCCAGCCTACTGGATGGTGGAGCGGGAAATGACGAACTGTTCGGTCGTGACGGTGAAGATATCCTCGCAGGGGGTGCGGGGAACGACCTGCTGACCGGCGGCTTCGACATGGCGCAGATGGAGCTGCTCAATCCGGCAACCCTGGTGTCAATCTTTGGCAATGCGATCCAGGAAGCGATCACCAACGGCACCCTCGACCAGGCGCTGGCCGGTGATCGGGATACCGCGTCGTATGCCGATGCGCAGAGCGCCATCTCTGTTGACCTGAGCCTGGCTGGCGAACAGAATACCCTGGGAGCCGGCAGCGATACCCTGTTCGGCATCCAGCATCTGATAGGTTCTAATTTTAACGATATCCTGCGAGGCAATTTTCTGGGCAACACGCTCTCCGGCGGGGCGGGCAATGACATGCTCTACGGGATGCAGGGCTCCGACGTCCTGATCGGTGGTGTCGGTAACGACCTTCTGGATGGTGGCGAATATATCTCCGGCTCGACTCTGCTCGAGCACGATGCCGCATCCTACGCGGACGCCGCATCCGGGGTCAGCGCTGATCTGAGCCTGAGCGGCGCCCAGAACACCCTGGCGGCAGGGAACGACACTCTGGTCGGCATCGAAGAGCTGATCGGCTCAAATTATGACGATGTATTGCGCGGCGACCAGTACGGCAACATTCTTCACGGTGGCAAGGGGAGCGACCTGCTTGAAGGGGGTGCCGGCTCCGACCGTCTTGACGGCGGCGAGGGGAACGACACCATCACCTACGCCCACGATCTCGGCGATGTCTCGCAAGGGGGATATTCGGTCGTAGCCAACCTGGACAGTGGCTACGCTGCTGACGGATCGGCAGCCACCGACATCCTGCAGGATGCGGAGAACCTGATCGGCTCAACCCTGAAGGATCACCTGATCGGCAACTCGGCCGACAACACCATTGACGGCGGCGGTGGAACGGATCTGCTTGAAGGGAAGGCTGGCGCCGACCGCTATCGGTTTGCCAGCAACTGGAGCGGCGTTCAGATCGTCGAGCAGGCCAGCACCGGATCCAATAATAAGGCCGAAAATGAAAATTCCACAGTGCGGGATGTTCTGGATTTCTCCTCCGTTGACCAGAACCTGACTTTCACGATTCACAATAACGGCGCGGTTTCCGTTCAGGCGGCTGGAGGAGCATTGCTGGTCAGCCAGATCGCCAATGTGGAAAAATTGCTCGGCGGGAGCAAGGGAAACAGCTTTGTATTTGAAAGCGGTGCAACATTCGCCGGGATCATAGACGGCGGCGCGGGGACTCTGAATACCCTCGATTATTCCGCCTACGGCAGCGGTATCAACGTCAGTCTGGTAGCGACCGATGATGCCTCGCCAGGCAAGGCAACCGGGACTTCCGGCGTGCTGAATATCAAGAAGGTGATCGGTACCGCTTTTGACGACACCATAAGCGGGGATGCTGGCGCGAACATTCTGAGCGGCGGTAGCGGAAAAGACACCCTTTCCGGCGGCGAAGGAGATGACCGTTTGGAAGGCGGGGGCGGCAACGACAACCTTGACGGCGGCGCAGGTAACGACAGGCTGTTCGGTGGCGACGGCAACGATACCCTGCTGGGCGGCACCGGCAATGACGAGCTGACCGGCGGAACCGGGGATGACATTCTCAAGGGCGAGGGCGGTGCAGATACCGCTCTATACGATGACGTAACCAATACCGGGGGTGTGAAGGTTAACCTCGGCTTGACCGCGCAGCAGGATACTGCGGGGAGCGGCAAGGACACGCTGGCGGATATCGAAAATGTTGTCGGTAGCCAATACGACGACATTTTGACCGGCAACGATCGGGACAACTTCCTCAGTGGCGGCGCAGGTAATGACAAGCTGTACGGCAACAAGGGGAATGATGTCCTTGCCGGAGGCTTGGGCGATGACCTGCTTTCCGGCGGGGAGGGGAGCAACACTGTCTCATACGCCGAAATCGAAAATCAGGGGAGCATGGGCGTAACAGTTGATCTGAGCCTGCGCGATGCCAATGGCCGGACCGTTGCACAAAATACCGGAGGCGCGGGGAGCGATACCCTGTCGGAAATCAGCAATATCATTGGCAGCCAGTATGACGATACTTTGAGCGGCGACAAATTCAATAACCTGATCGTTGGCAACGCCGGAAAAGACACTATTGACGGTGTTGGGGGCAATGACACCCTGTCCGGTGGCGACGGCGATGATGCCATTCGTGGCGGCCTGGGTAACGACATCATGGACGGTGGCGCAGGCAACGATAAGCTCTTCGGCCAAGATGGCAACGACCTGTTGATCGGTGGGGCAGGTGACGACTTGGTGGATGGCGGGAGCGGCATCAATACGGCGTCCTTCATTGATGCCGCTGAAGGAGTCACGGTTAACCTGAATCTGCAGGGACAAGCCCAGAATACAAGCGGTGCGGGAACGGATACCCTGAGCGGAATAGCCAATCTGATCAGTTCAAAATTTGATGACAACCTCACCGGCGATGCAGCAGATAACCGGCTTGAGGGCAGGGGAGGGAATGACACTCTCAGCGGCGGGGCGGGCAATGACTCTCTTTTGGGCGGTGTAGGGGATGACCTGTTTCTGGGTGGTGCCGGGAATGATCGTCTCGCAGGCGGCGACGGGGTGGATCGCATTTCCTATGCTGACGATCCGAATGGCGTGCGGGTTGATCTTTCTACCGGAAGCGCAGCGGATGGTTATGGCGGCAGCGATACGCTGGAAGAGGTTGAAGGAGTTCTCGGTTCAGCCTGGGGCGATATTCTGGTCGGAGACGGCGGAGACAATCTGCTGCTCGGCGGTGCCGGGAACGATTCGATCTCAGGTGGAGAGGGGGACGATACCCTTGCAGGCGGCGCAGAAGCCGACACCCTGGACGGCGGCCTCGGAGCTGATACCATTTCATACGCCTACGACACGGATGCCCTGCATGGCGTCAATGTCACGCTCGGCGGCGTCGCGATTGATGGTTATGGCAACAGCGACACCATCACAAACGCCGAGAATCTGATCGGCAGCCAGCATGCCGATGCTCTGGCAGGGGATGCCGGGGACAACCGCCTGACCGGTGGCACCGGGGATGACCGGCTCTTCGGCGCCGCCGGGGGTGACATCCTCGAAGGGGGCGCCGGGGCAGATCTCCTTGATGGCGGCAGCGGCAACGACACGGTTTCCTATGCGGGCGATATTGCAGGAGTCAATGTGGCCCTTGGCGGAGCCGCCATTGACGGTTCCGGCAGCCAAGATACCCTGGTCGGAGTCGAGAATCTGATCGGCTCAGCGCACGACGACACTCTTGCTGGCGACAGCGGCGCGAATATTCTCAGCGGCGGCGAAGGGAACGACATCCTGCTCGGCATGGCCGGGGATGACGTTCTGAACGGGAGTGCAGGGAATGACCGGCTCGATGGCGGCAGCGGCAGCAATACCGCTTCCTACGCCGATGATCCCGGCGGGGTAGAAGTCTTCCTGAACGCAACCGCAGTTGATGGTTACGGCGACAGTGACACGCTGCTTAATATCCAGAATCTGCAAGGTTCTGCCTACAACGATTTCCTCTATGGCGATCGCTACGACAATATCATCGACGGTAGCGCTGGCGACGACATGCTGCTGGGCGGGCGCGGAAGCGATCACCTGATCGGCGGTGATGGCAGCGACACAGCCACCTATGAGTACGACCCGAACGGCGTCAATATTGCCCTCGGCGTGTCGGCGACCGACGGTTACGGCAACAGCGATACGCTTGAGAATATTGAGAACCTGATCGGCTCAGCCGGGAACGACATCCTGACCGGTGACGGCCAGGACAACCAGATTGGCGGCGACGCCGGGAATGACACGATTTACGGCGGCGGGGGGAACGACCTGCTGGCAGGGGGGCTCGGCAACGACATCCTGTATGGCGATGCAGGTGATGACATCCTCGAGGGGGAGCTCGGCAACGACCTGCTCTTTGGCGGTGAGGGAAGCGATACGTCCTCATACTCCCATGTGTTGGTGGCGGAGAGCGACCCCAACCCGCAGACCGGCGTCACCGTCAACCTCACCATCTCCACAGCCCAGGATACGAAGCGTGCCGGAAGCGACACACTTGCCGGGATCGAAAACCTGATCGGCTCGTCCTATAACGATACCCTGGCAGGTGACAGCAACGCCAATATCCTGGCCGGTGGCGACGGCGATGACTCCCTGCGCGGTAACGCGGGTGACGATTACCTGCTTGGCGGGAGCGGGGCGGATACCATAGACGGTGGCTCCGGTAGCGATACGGTCTCCTACCGGAATGATCCGACCGGAGTCACGGTCATGTTGGGTTTGTCGGCCGCAGACGGGTACGGCAGCAGTGATACGTTGACCGATGTTGAAAATCTCGAAGGCTCCGAATTCGACGACATCCTGACCGGCGACAGCGAGGCCAACCGGCTGGATGGGCGCGCCGGAAACGACGTGCTGGATGGTATGGCCGGTAACGATACCCTTGACGGTGGCGAGGGAGACGATACCCTGCGTGGTGGTTCAGGGACAAACACCGTCTCTTATACGCAGGCTGCTGCCGGGGTGACCATTGACCTTGCTGTGACTGAGCAGCAGGACACCCTGGGTGCCGGGAATGACCAGCTCTCCGGCTTCCAGAACATCACCGGTTCCGGCTATAACGATACGCTGACCGGCGATGCCCAGGATAACCGTATCGACGGCGGCGTCGGCAATGACCGCATTGACGGCGGCGCCGGGAATGATGTCCTTATCGGAGATGCGGGAACCGACACCATTTCCTATGCCTCGGCAGGCAGCGCGGTGACGGTCGAGTTGAACAAAGCGGACGACCAAGGGGCCGCTGTCGCACAGGACACCATGGGGGCAGGGAGCGACACCCTGAGCGGATTCGAAAATCTGACCGGTTCGAGCTATAACGATACGCTGACCGGCGACAGCGGCGACAACCTGATAATTGGCGGTTTGGGCGATGATACCCTGAACGGTGCCGGTGGAATTGATACGGTTTCTTATGCCGACGTCACCGTCGCAGCCAGCGATGTGAAGCCGAATAGCGGAGTCAGCGTCAATCTCTCGCTTGCCGCTACGCAGGATACTCTTCGCGCCGGCCGTGATACCTTGAGCGGTTTTGAAAACCTTCAGGGGTCAGTTTATGACGATACCCTGACCGGCAACGATGGAGACAACCGCATCCAAGGGCTGGCCGGGGATGATGCCTTGGAAGGGGGGCCAGGCAACGACCTTCTTGTTGGCGGCGCAGGGCGCGATACCGCCTCGTATGCCAATGCTGCGACCGGAGTCACAGTTACCCTGGGACTGGTGGTTGCCACCACCGGCAAGCCGGTTGCCCAGAACACCGGCGGTTCCGGTAGCGATACTCTGGACGGCATCGAAAATCTGACCGGATCGAAATTCAACGATATTTTAACGGGAGACGACAACGGCAACGTGCTCGTTGGCGTCGTCGGGGGCGATCAACTCTACGGCGGCGCCGGTGACGATACTCTTGAAGGTGGAACCGGTGACGATCAACTGCAGGGTGGAAGTGGGCGCGATACTGCCTCTTATGCGGGGGCTACAGCCGGAGTAACGGTCTCTCTGGCTGTGGTGGCTGCGCAGAATACCGCAAGTGCTGGCAGCGATATCCTGGCGGGAATCGAGAACCTGTTCGGCTCTGACTATAACGACACCCTGACCGGAGATTCAGCCGACAACTCGATCTACGGCGGCAGCGGCGACGATCAACTTTACGGCGGTGCGGGAGCGAACCGGCTATTCGGCAATAGCGGCCATGACAGGTTGAACGGCGATGCCGGCAATGACTGGCTGGAAGGCGGGGCCGACAATGATACCCTGATTGGCGGCAGCGGCAGCGATACCGCCTCTTACATGTTTGCCGCCGCCGGAGTCAACGCCTCTCTCGCCGGGACGGTGGTCGGCAAGGATGGCGACGGTGGGACCGATATTGCGAGCGGTATGGAAAATCTGTACGGCTCTGCTTTTGCCGACTCTTTGACCGGTGATGACCAAGCTAACGTCCTGACCGGCGGGGCCGGGGATGACCTGCTGATAGGCGGACGCGGCAGCGACGCCCTGCGCGGTGGCCTTGGGAGCGATACGGTTTCATATGCAGGCGAGACGGCAAGTGCGACCGCCTCGCTCGCCGACGCTACGGGACAAACAACGGGAACCGCTGATGTCGACACCTTCAGCGACGTGGAAAATCTGACCGGCGGCAGCGGCGCGGATATTCTGACCGGAGATGCCTACAACAACATTCTGCGCGGCGGCGCTGGCGACGATCATGTTTACGGCGGATCGGGTGATGATACCCTCGAAGGGAGTGCCGGGAATGATCAGCTTTACGGAGAAGCCGGGGACGATACCGCTTCTTACGCCAACGATACCAGCGGGGTGAATGTCACGCTCGGTGGCGCGGCAACCGACGGTTCCGGCAGCAGTGATACTTTGACCGGTATCGAAAATCTCAGTGGATCCGCATACAACGACACCTTAACCGGTGATGGCGCCGATAATTATATTTACGGCGGCGCAGGGAATGACACCATCAACGGTGGCTTGGGGAACGATCTGCTGGAAGGCGGCGCCGGAGACGACGCCATCACCGGTGGTGGCGGTAGCGATACCGCTTCTTACGCCAGCGATCCAAACGGGGTGAATGTCAGCTTGGCCGGTGCGGCTCATGACGGCTATGGCGGAAGCGATACCTTGAGCGGCATCCAGAATCTGCTCGGCTCCGAATTTGCCGACACTCTGACCGGCGATGCCGGCAACAACATCCTCTACGGCGGCGGCGGCAGCGACACCTTGGCCGGCGGCGGCGGCAGCGACATTTATGCCGGCGGTTATGGCGATGATTATTACGATTACGCTGGCGCTACCGGTTCGCTGAATATTTTCGACCCGAATAGTTTCACGCTCTCCACCGATCTGCTTATGAAAGGGGGCATACGCATCGTCTCCGGTGGCACGCTGACGATCCAGAGCGGCACTACCGTCTCCTCGCGGGTTATTGGCGACACCGATTACCTGGACGGCGTTTCCACTGCCGATTCCGGCAGCATTTTCCTGCAAGGTCAAAATATCAATCTCGAAGCAGGCGCCAAGCTGCTTGCCCAAACCGAGACAGGGAGCAGTTTTCAGTCGGGCGACATCTTCCTGCACGCCAAAGATTCCCCGCAGGGGGGGATTTTGGGCGATCTGCTCGGTTCGTGGCCGCACGACCTGAAATTTCTGAAAGACCTGATCTACTCGACCCTCCCCATTGATGTCGAAGCAGCCTCGGCAACCATCGCTGACAGCGTCATCAAAGGGGGGCAGGTAAGCATAGTCGCCGATGCCGGGCAGCAGGAACTGTTCGAGGAGAAAGGATCGGGCTTCAATCCGACCGCCATCGACAGCGAGAGCAACGCTATCACCTTCACCAAGCCGCACAACTTCAAGACCGGCGATACCGTGGCCTACGCGGTTGACGAGGATGGCACCGCTCTTGGCGGGCTGAAGGACAAAGCAACCTACTACGTGGTTGTGGTTGATGCTGGAACCGTCAAGCTTGCGGCAAGCGAGAGCGATGCCAAGGCCGAAGCGCCGAAGTTTATCGATCTGGATTCTTCTGTGGCGGTTGGATCTGAACATACGCTGACCAAATTGCCCGATGTTTCCGGGCAGATATTCGAGGTTCTCGGGGCTCTTGATGGCATTATTACCGACAATATCCTGCCTACCTTCAGCATCTGCCCGGTGGCCGTGTCGGTGGCCAGCGCGACGGTCGATATCTCCGGAAACAACACCCGGATCATTGCCGACTCCCTGATCCTCAGTGCGACCGCGCTTTCCAGCGCGTCGGTGGTTATTCAGGGGATTCCGGTACTGAATGTCGCTGTCGCTGTCGCCGTGCCGACGGCACGGGTGAATATTCGCTCTGGTGTTGATATTGTTACCAGTGGCGATATGTCGGTGAATGCGACGGCGGAATCCACTATTGCCGCAACAGCCGAATCCGATATTGGCTGGATAGTGTTCACCAAGCCGCTCGCTTTTGCCGACTGGATCAGGGACGGGTTGAATAATGATTTATTAAATGGCATCAAAGAGACGTTTGATCTTCTTCCGAAAATTTCGGTGGCTGTAGGTGTCGGGGTTGCCGAAGCCACTTCGGTTATCGCTGCCGACTCAACCCTGAATGTCGGCGGCTCCCTTTCAGTCGGTGCGGATATCAGTAAAAACCAGTCGGTCGGCGCGGAGGCGGGGGGAAGGTTCGTTTTGGGTATCGCGGTATCGGTCTTTTCCGGAACCGCCATGGCAGCGGTTGACGGTACGGTTATTGCCGGTCAGGACGTCTCCGTCACCTCATCGCTCAATACCGGCGAGAACGGCTCGGAAGCCAGCACCACCTTTGAACCCGAAGAAGAGAAGAAAGATAAGGTAGAACCCGTTCCGGAAAAGAAGCCATATAACGTGCGCGACCACATCGCCAATATGGATGCCTTCATGACCGGCGGAGGGCAAGTCCCCCTGATCCTCAAGAAAAAACCGCGAACTCATGTGCCGGGACACAAGAATGAGAGCTATCTGGATATTGTCCAGACTCAAGATGGGCAGGTGGTTACCGATAAGAGCGGCAGTGCGATCCTGAAGAAAGATACCCCCAAGCCGCAGGATGAGCCGAAAAAACCGGGAGGCCTTGCCGGCGTCCTGAACGATATTTCCCTGTCCGGCGCCGCAACTGTCTCCGTTCACACCAATACTAGCCTCGCCAGGATCGGCGACAACGCCACAGTGACTGCCAAACAGGGCGGCATCCTGATCTCCGCAACCACCAGCGACACCCCGAAAATAGCATCGGAGAGCGAGATCTCGGGCGTCAACAACAAGAAAGAGAGCAACACTGCCAAACAGACCGCTCTGGGGGGCAGTGTCGCCTTCGGTTTCCTGCTGAGCCGGGCCGATGCCTTTATCGGCAAGAATGCAACGGTAGACGCACTCGATTCAATTTCTATCCAATCGCAGACATCGCTCCCCTGGTCGGAGGGGTACAGCGGGATGTTTACAGACCTGCCTGAGATTTTCACCGATATTTTTTCATCAAATGATTTCGGTGGAGCAGCCAGCACCATCACCGGAAATCTGGAAGTCGGCACAGCGATCCAGTCGGCATTTTCCGACCTCACCGGCGGCGATTTGGGCATCTTGGGGAACCTCTTTTCCTCCTACGCCAGGAGCTGTGGCACGTCCAGCGGCACTTCCGGTCAGGGAGCCGCCAATATCCTGCTGCTGCTCAATTCGAGCCACGCTTATATTGATGAGGGGGCAAAGATCAACCAGTCACCGCTATATCGTTCCGAAAGCCAGGATGTTCTGGTCGAGGCGAAAAGCGATATGGCAACGGTCAACCTCGCCGGGGTTATCCCCTCCCTCACTGTCAGCAACCTGAAAACCCCGTTCGGCACACAGGGAGGGGAGGGGGCCGGCGGTGTCACCCTGCTGGTTGGGGTTAACTACAATGATGTCAAAGCGGAGGTACGCAGCGGCGTGGATGCTGCGGCGAAAACGCTTGTCACCGCGGAGACGCTGTCCGTTCTTGCTGATACGAATGTGGTAAATGTGGGAGTGGCTCCGGTCAGTTCAAACGCAAAGAAGACCTCGCTGAGCGGGGCTCTTTCCCTGACTACGGTTGTCAACCAGACTTCGGCCCGGGTTGATGGAGACGCCGTAATTGTCACCGGCTCGAAGAAGCTTGAAGGGAGCGAAGCAACCGTTCTGGTACAGGCGACCGATACCACGGTGGCGGTCAATGCCGCCGGCAGCGTCGCATTCGGCGAAGCTGCGGGAGTCGGGCTGGCCGGAGCGATCAATGTTCTCTACCGCGACACCCAGGCGCAGATCGGCGATCCGGATGCGGTTAGCCGTGGCAGCGGGTCGCTTGCCTCGGCTGGAAACATTGACGTAAAGGCATTAAACGATGGCTTCTCCGGGGCGTTCTCGACCGCTGTCTCAGGATCTCAGCCGGTTCCCGATTCGGTTTCCAAGGGGGGGGAGGATTTAACCAAGGGCCTCGATAAAAAACTGAAAGATGCGTGGCCTAAAACCACCAAGTTTGTGGCTGATCTCAAACAGTTCGGTCTCAAAATAAATCAGTTTAAATCTCGTTTTACCGACCTGAACCAGCTCCTCCATAAAGGCGGCCTGGAAGATTACAAGAAAAAAGTGGCCGATGCCGGAAAAGAAGACAAACCGGATGCCAAAGAGGAAGACAAGCTGTCGAAATGGGGGGTCAATTTCTCCGGAAATATATCGGCCAATATTGCCGTTGAAGTTGCCGGAGCGAGGATTGCCAATGCGACCATTTTGAATGCGTCCGACATTAAACTGAACGCGGCCAACAATACGGTCAACTGCGCAGCAGCCGGTTCCGCCGCGCTCTCCTTCAAATCGGAAGAGGGCTCCGTAGGTATCGGCGTTTCTCTTGCGGGCAATATTGCTGTTGCCAAGACGGAAGCGAGCATTGATAAATCGTCTCTTGCCATGTCCGGCGAGCTAGCTCTGGCATCGACAACTTCGGGAGTATGCGGCGCATTGGCTGCCAGCGGAGCGATGTCAAAGCAGGCAAAGGGGTTTGCCGTCGGACTTTCCAGCGCGACTGCGGTAAACGTCCAGCAAACCCTGGCGTATGTTAGCGACAGTACGGTAACCGGCGTCAAAAATGTCGCGCTGTCTGCCACTGATACCTCGATTACCGGAACTGTTGCCGGCAGTCTCGTAGGGTCGGGAGGTGCGACCGGATTGGGCCCGGCAATAGCGACCACGGTGCTGGCCAACAGCATCAAGAGCTACATCGAGGATTCCTCCATCTCGGGCAGCGGCGACATTTCCATTTCTTCCCGCAACACCTCGGTGGCCGGCTCCATGGCCGGCGCTGGCGCGATCTCCAAGGGCGGAGTGGCGGCGCCGATCTCGGTTGCCACTACCACCATCGTTGCCGAAACCCTCGGCTACATTGCCGCCACCGATCATCAGTCCACTCCCTATACGATCACCGCCACAGGTGATATCCGCGTTGCTGCCACCGACACCTCCGTCGCCGGATCTCTGGCCGGCACGGCGGGCATCGGCCTGAAAGGTGGAAAAGAGAGCAAGGGGGCGGCGGCCGGCGGGGCGTCGGTAGCGGTCAATACCCTGGTCAATACGGTGGATAGCTACATTGCAGGGGATCGAACCGGTTCAGATAATCTCATCGTTCACAGCGGCAAGAATCTGGAAGTGGTCGCCCTGAACAATGCCTTCATCGGCAACCTGGCTATCGGCGGGCAGGGGGCGGAGAAGTATGCATTTGGCGGCTCGGTTGCCGTCAACACGCTGGTCTACGATACCGATGCCTATATCCAGGGGGCGCAGGTTCTGGCCACAGAAACAACGACAGTCTCGGCCGTTGACGGCTCGGTGGTGCTGAATCTGGCCGGAGCCTTCCAGGGCGCCCAGCAGGCGGCGGTCGGTGCCGCGATTGCGGTCAACACCATCGTCGGCTCGACCAGCGCCCGCGCGGTGAACAGTTCGATCAACAGCGCCGGCGACAAAGGCAAGAACCTGAATGTTTCCGCCCTGCGCTGGGGCGCCCTGGCTACCACAGCCGCCGCCGGGCAGTTGGCCACGGATTCCAAGGGGTGGGCGGTCGGCGGCTCCTTCGCCATCGGCACCGCAGTGACCACCACCGAAGCCAGGCTGACAAACACGAATGCCTATGTCACGAATGATCTCTCCCTGTCCGCGCTCGATGCCTCCGGCACCCTGAACGCTGCCGGCACGCTCCAGGGCGCGGGAAGCGTGGCTGCCGGCGGGGCCGTCTCCGTCTTTACCCAGGTCAGCAACGTCAAGGCAACGGTCGAGAACTGCACCACCCTGTCGGTCGGGCACGACATCAATCTCGCTGCAAAGAACGTCGCCGTGATCGGCAACCTTGCTGTAGCCGGGCAGGTGGCGGCGGATTCCAAAGGATGGGCGCTCGGCGGTTCGGTGGCCGTCAACACCCTGGTCACTACTACCGAGTCGCTCGTCAAGGGCTCCACCCTGTCGGTTGGCAATGATTTGTCGCTCACCAGTTTCAACGTATCGGTCTCGGGCGCGGCGGCGGGAGCGTTCCAGGGAGGAGGAACCGCTGCTGTCGGTGCGGCGGTGGCGGTTAATTCCCAGGTCGGCATCGTGCGGAGCGGAGTGGAGTGGAGCACGGTCACCTCTGCCCGCAGTGTCAATCTGAATACCACCAACACGGCGGTTACCGTCGGCGTGGCAGGCGCCGGTCACGGAGCCGGGAAAGCCGCCATTGGCGGGTCAATTGTCGTCAATACCCTGGTTGGGGTCAGTGAAAGTTACCTGCTGGGATCGACTGTCACCGCTTCCAGCGACATCGCGGTAAAGGCCACGGATGTGTCGGTGATCGGCGCATTTTCCGGGGCGTTCCAGGGGGCGCAGAATTTCGCCGGCGGCGCGGCGATCGCCGCCAACACCCTAGTCAAGAACCTGTCGGCACGCGTCGAGGGAAGTACGCTCACGGCAGGGCGGAATATCAACATTGATGCGGTGAATGTCGGCGTCATTGCCGCCATGGCGGCTGGCTTGCAGGGTTCTGGCGGATGGTCGCTGGGTGGCTCGGTGGCGGTTAACACCCTGGCCTCTACCACGCTGGCCACGGTGCGAAAAAATGGTGCTACCGCCTCCACGCTTTCGGCCGGAGGCGACATCTCCGTCACCGCTCTGGATGTGTCGGCAATCGCAGCCTTGGCCGGTACGGTGCAGATCGGCCAGTCGGCGGCAATCGGTGGCGCAGTCAGCGTCAACACCATCGTCAACCCCACCACCGCCTCCGTCGAGGGGGGAACCCTCACGTCGCGCGGCACGATCAATATCGAAGCCGGGAACGTCAGCGTCGTCGGCAACCTTGCCGTTGGCGGCCAGGGTGCCCAGACGGCTGCGGTGGGTGGCTCGGCAGCCCTCAACCAGATTGTCGCCGTTACAACAGCCTCTGCCCTTGATTCCAGGCTCTATGCGCTGGGGAACATCAACATCAACGCAACCAACACTGCGGTCATCGGGGTGCTGGCCGGTTCGGTGCAGGGGGCGGGGACTGCATCGTTCGGCGCGGCTATCGCAGTCAATACCGTTGTTGATGTGACGCGCTCCAATACCGCCAGCAGCAGCCTCGAATCCGGGATGCGCAGTTTCGATCCCCATGCGCAACTCCAGAACAATACGGTCACTTTTAGCGGCAAACACCGGTTTGTCACTGGCGACCAGGTTATTTACCACCATAGCGGAAGCGACAACATCGGCTTGGTTGGCGGCGCTGTTTACTATGTCATTTGGGGCGATGAAAATTCCATCAAGCTGGCAAGCTCGAAGACCGATGCCGAAAATAACATCTCGCTGACACTGACACCGCTTGCGGCAACGGCAACGGCGCAGCATTCGCTGCAAAAACCGGCGAAATCCGTTCAATCCGGCAACTTCGCGGTTGATGCGGCAAATGACCGGATCACTTTCGGTGCTGCCCACGGCTTGTCCCAAGGGGAAGCGTTTGTCTATTCCAACTCCGCCGGCGGCATCACCGGCTTGGAAAACGACAGTATCTACTACGCGATACTGGTAAATGCCAACACGATCCGCATGGCTGTTTCCGCCGAGGATGCTGCCAACGGTAAGGCGATCGACATCGCCGTGGCAGACAGGACACCGTTCCTCGAGGCACAAAACGCTGGCGTTACCCGGCAACTGGCGTTCAACCCTTCAAGCGCGGTTGATGCCACGACCGATACCATTCATTTCGCCACGGCTCATAACCTGAAGACCAACGACGCCGTGGTCTATCGCAGCGACGGCAACCTGCAACTGGCCGGACTGCGCAACAATGCGACCTACTATGTCATCCGGGTTGATGACCTTACTGTCAAGCTGGCAGCCACCTCGAACCAGACTTCCGGCAGCTCGATGAAGGCGGCGGATCTGCGCCTTGCTCCGGTAACCGAAAACATCACGCTTGAATCTCCCACCGGCGCCATCGCCATCAAGAGCGCGAATGCCTCGGTCATCGGCAGCATTGCCGTTGGGGGCGCATTTGCGGGCTCGGCGGCGGGGAGCGGCTCGGTCAGCGTCAATACCATTGTTGATACCGTCGAATCGGTGGCGACCGGTTCCGCTTACAGCGCCGCGCAGGATATCCGTCTCACCTCGCGGGATGCAGCCGTCATCGGGGCGACAGCCGGCTCGTTCAGCGGGTCGCAATGGTTCTCAATCGGCGGGGCGTTGGCGGTGGATACCATTGCCGGCAAGACTTCTTCCAGGGTCGAATCCGGGAGCGCCCTTTTTGCCGGGCGCGATATCGCTCTCGATGCGTCCGATGTCGCGGTGATCGGCAATCTCTCGGTTGCCGGAGGAGGCGCGCAGGGGGTCGCAATCCAAATCTCTGCCGGCGTCAACACAATCGTGACAACCACCGAAGCGCTCATGACCGGCTCAACCGCGAAGGCGGGCCAGGACATCAGGCTTGCGGCCGGCAACACCTCGGTGATCGGAAGCGGGGCGGGTTCGGTTGCCGGTGCTCAAGGGGGGGCGGTAGGGGCTGCGGTATCGGTCAATACGGTGGTGGATACGGTCACGGCAAAGGCATCGGGCAGCGACCTGGATGCCGGGCGCGACCTTTTTCTGACAGCCGATAATTGCTCGGTGATCGGCAACGTTGCAGTCGGCGGGGCCGGTGCGCAGTTCTTCGCTGCCGGAGGCTCGGTTGTGGTCAACACCATCGCCACCACGACCGAGGCCGCGATTGCGGGGACCGACACCAGGACGCCAACCGCGAACGCCGGGCGTGATATCACTCTCAAGGCTTCCGACACCACGGTCATCGGCGCAATCGCCGGAGCGATCCAGTTCACGGTTACCGGCGGCACGGTCGGCGGCGGGGTGGCGGTCAACACCATAGACAGCCATATCATTGCCGGGGTAGATAAGGCGGCCTTGACGGCCGGTCGCGATATCGTCCTGGCGAGCGACAACGATGCCGTGATCGGAAATATCGCGTTCAGCGGCACCGTGGGGTTTTTTGCCGCAGGCGGCACCGTGGCGGTCAACACCATCTCTGGCGGCGAAACCGGGAGCAGGGTGATCAACGGCTCCACACTTGATGCCGGCAGAGACATCCAGCTCGACAGCCGCAACACCTCGGTCATCGGAGCGGTGGCCGGTTCCCTGACATTAGGCGGGCTTTCCCTGGGCGCATCGGTTTCGGTCAACACCATCAGCGACAGGATATTTTCGTATGCCGACTCCAGCCGGCTCATTGCCGGAAACGATGTCAGGCTGAATTCCCTCAGCACGGCGGTCATTGGCAACGCTGCCGTGAGCATGGCTGGCGGCGCAATCTCCCTTGGCGGCGCGGTTGCCGTCAACACCATCGCCAACACCACCGAATCCTACATCAAAGGTGCGGCAAGCAGCAGCGCCTCTCTTCCGGCAGCGAAAGCGGGCAGGGATATGCTGCTGACTGCCGCCGATACCTCGGTGATAGGCGTGGTTGCCTATTCCATGGCAACCGGCGGCTTTACCGTTGATGGGGCGGTTACGGCCAATACGGTTGACAATACGACTGCAGCCTACGCGGATGGGGGCAATCTGGATGCCGCCCGCGACATCAGGCTGGACGCAGACAACACGGTCATCATCGGCAGCATCACTGCCGGGAGCCCGACCGGCGCCATTTCCGCGTCGGCGTCGGTTTCGGTCAATACCGTTACCGGCGAGGCCAGGGCATACATCGCCAACGCCCCGAGCGTCGTGGCTGGCGGCGACATCGGAATCAAGGCCGACGATCTTTCGGTGATCGGCTCGCTGACCGGTAATGTCGGCATATCGGCCGTCGCGGCGCTCGGCGCATCGGCTTCGGTCAACACGATCAGGAACAGCGTGCAGGCGTATGTTGACAAGAGCACCCTCGATGCGGGCGGCTCGCTCAGCATAACGGCGAGCGACATGCCCATCATCGGCAATGTCACCGTCGCCGGCAATGCGGGCATTTTCGCCGCCGGGGCAGCGGTGGCGGTGAATGCCATCGCCGGCACCATCGAAGCCGGGATACGCAATAATTCGACCGTCACCGCCGATGGCGATGTTTTGGTCAAGGCCGAATCGTCGCCGGTGATCGGTTCACTGGCGGCGGGGCTTTCAGCCTCGCTTGGAGTTTCTCTGAACGGCGCAGCGGCGGTCAACACCGTTCAGAATGTGATTTCTGCAAAGATAGATAATTCGGCAGTCACTGCGCTGACCGGATCGGTGGGCGTGATCGCCAGCGATCTTGCCGGCAGCAACCGCCCGAGCGACTTCCTGGTAAATGGCCTGAACGCGGACAACCGGAGCAAGACAGACAGTTACCTCAAGAAAGCATCGGACGAGGGAGCCGACGGGGGGCAGGCGAACATCATCTCTCTGGCCGTCAGCGTCGCTGTTTCCGCTGGGTTCGGGGTGAGCGGATGCGCGGCAGTCTCCAGCAACCATGTCGGCAACAGTATCACTGCAACGCTGGAATCAGCGACCGTGACGGCCAGAAGCATTTCCGTAGAAGCGCTTTCCGGAGCAAGGGTTTTCTCGCTTGGCGTCGGAGTCGCCGGGGCTCTCGGCCTGGGCGGAGGGAGCGCGAACTCCTACACCCTCTCCGACAATACGGTTGCGGCGACAGTTACGGGAGCCTCGATACTGCAAGCGGATGGCTCGGTATCCGTATACGCAGGAGACAGTTCGGCCATCCATGCGATAAGCATCAACGTTTCCGGCGGGGTTGTCGGCGCGGGTGGCAACGCCTATGCCGGCAACGACAGCCTGAACACCATCACCGCCTCCATAGGCGGCAGCACGGAGGTGCAGAAAGCGCAAACACTCGCTGTGCGCGCCGAGAACCTTACGGCAATTGATTCGCTTACGATTGGCGTCTACGCAGGTGGACTGGCGGCTGCGGGCGCCGCACAGTCCATGGTGCATGCCGGCGGAACCACCCAGGCGTTTATCGGCGACAGCCAGGGGAGCGGCACTGTCAAGATCGGCAAAGCATCCGGCCTATCGGTCGCTGCCGCCGATGTCCAGGCCATAGCCGATATCGGCGCCTTGACCAAATCCGTTGCGGTTTCCGGCGGAATAGGCGCAGCGGTGGCGGTCAACAGCGCGGATGTCAGGATAGACCCGGCAATCAAGGCGTATGTCAGCGATAAAGCCGATATCCAACTGAGCGGCGATCTGACGGTTGGGGCCGCTCTGCGGGCGAACGCTGCCGCCAATACCGTGGGCGTGGCGGCCGCCGGCGGGGTCAGCGTCGGTGTCTCCACCTCCTTCGTGGCGGTTAACCCGGATGTGAGCGCTTATGTCGGCGGCGCCACTATCAGCGCGCACGATGTCACCGTAACCGCGCAATCGGCCATCAGCTCTGACGCTTACGCCCTGGCTTGCGGAGGGGCGCTGGTGGGGGTCAACGGCGCGGTCGCGAACAGTGCCGTCACCCCGTCTATAAAAGCTTACGTGGGGAACAACGCGCACCTGACGCTATCCGGCAAGCTTTCGGTTTCATCCGTTTCGGAGGGGGCGTCCAAGGCCAGGGGTGATGGCATATCCGGCGGCGTGGTCGGGGTAGGGGTTTCTCGTGCCGATGCTGCCTTGTCGCCGAACATGGAAACTTATATCGGCAGCGGCGCGGTGATATCGGCCCAGGATGTTTCCTTGCAATCGCGGCATAACACCAATGCCGACGGTACGATCATCGGCAAGAAGGCCGACGCTTACGCCAGCGCACCCGGAGGCGGCGTGGTTTCCGTCAACGGGGCGACAGCCTCCGCGACCGCTTCTGCGGTGTTGGACACCAGGATCGGCGTAGGCTCAAGTCTGAATGTGACCGGCAATATAGAAATCCTGTCCCTGGCCAACAACGCAACCTCATCCACCAGCGACGGCGTCGCCGCAGGCGGAGTCGGGGTAGGCGTCATGGTATCGTCGGCGACCAACGCCGGAAAAACTAGCGCACATATAGACGCCGCAACAATTTCGAACTGTTACGATCTTGCGGTCAAAGCGATTGATGTCGAGAAGGCATCTTCCACAGCGAATGCGGCGAGCGGCGGCCTGGTCGCCGTCGGGGTCAACACGGCGACAGCCTCAGTCAAACCCACCGTGACAGCGGATATAGGGGCTAACTCCACCGTAACCGCAACCAACAAGGTTACGGTTGACGGAAAAGCAACGGTCGAGGCTGCTGCCGTAACAACCGGGGTGGCCGGTGGCGCGGTGGCGGTCGGAGGGTCAAAGGCATCCGCGGACGCCTCGCCGGTAGTCAATGCGTATGTTGGCGAAAACGCATCTGTGACCGCAGTTACCCTTGTACTTTCCGCAACGCAAGCACTCCCGCAAAGTGCTGTTTCGGCTGCGGCGTCCGCGACAGGCTCAAGCGGAGCACTGGTCGGGGTAGTCGCCACCGAAAGCGGCGCCGTCGGCAACGGCAAGGTAAATGCCTATGCCGGGTCAAACAGCACCCTGAATATCTCCGGCAGCGCCGCTATCCAGGCGGAGGTCAACAGCATGCAGAGCAGCACCGCCACCGGCAAGGCGGGCGGGGTTGTCGCGGTCGGCGGCAACAGCGCCACTGCTTCAAGCGATAGTACGGTGAGTGCCTATCTGGGAGACGGTGTCAAGGCCACCGGCGGAGCATTTACCATCAAGGCGGGCGGCACAGAGAATAATCTGGCCAAGGCCGTATCCGGCAGCGGCGGTGTCGTTTCGGTTTCCGCATCCGAAGCGCACACCAACAGCAAAAACAGCACGCTGGCGACAATCGGGGCAGGGACTTCAGCAAGAGGCATCAATGTCGCCAGCCTGACGATACTTGCGGACCATGCGGCCAAGTTCAACGGCTCCGCAGACAGTTCTTCCGGCGGAGTGGTCGACGCTCCCGGCGCGACGATTGAAAACACGGTTGATGCCGGCGTGGCCGCGAAAATTGGCAGCAACGCGTTCGTCAACTCTGCGGCACTTCAGGTTGGTGCCACCAACCGCATCGCCAAGGACTGGCTGAGCGGCTACAACCTGATCTCCGCATCCGGCGGGGTCGGCGCATTCCCGGCCGGCAGCAGCACGAGCACCATTGCCGATAAGACCACGGTCGCCATTGGCGACGGTGCATCCGTGACGGTAAACGGCGCAGGAGCCTTCAAGCTGGCCGCGCATAACGATGTCAAGGCAAAAGACAAGGCCAAGATTGACGCAGGCGGGGTCATTGCCACCACCCTGACGGAATCGAAAATCTACAACGATACCAATCAGGCAGCTGTCACCATCGGCAACGCCCGGCTACGGAGCAGCGGGAAGATAGATATCGTCAGTTCGACCAAAGAGGATCTGGAAACTCAAGCGAGCGCAAAGGCTTACGGGGTGGCCGGGTATGCTCAAGGCGTGTCGGTCGCGCATACAAATGTAGATAACAGTATCACCGTCAAGGATGGAGCCACCATTCAGGCCGGAGACGCCATCACGCTGAATGCCGGCGGCGACAACGATATTACCGTTAAGGCCGGGGCCGACCTCTGGAACAAGACCGCCATTCCGATCAGTTCCGACCCGACAGCAGATGCGACCATCAATCAGCGCAGCGACATCAGCATAGCCCAAGATGCCTGGCTGGGGAGCAATAAGGATGTGGCGCTCCAGGCCGCCGACGGCACCCATCTCGCAGACGGGAACTGGACCTATCAGGATGCTTACATGGGGCTGGCTCAAGACGTAGCCAACGGGCTGATCTCTTTCTTTACCGGCTCGAGCGGCAACGTATCGTTGAAAAAAACCGGCGGAGCCAGCTCCTACAATCTGCTCAGCAGCAACGTGAATGTGAATGGCACGGTGGAATCGGGTTTGAACAACAACCAGTTCCTGGCTATAGATGAGCTGGTTAACGGCGAGCACGACTCTGTCATGACGGGAGCGCCGGGGATTGTTTTCACAAACTCCAGCGGCCAGGATGTCGTGACGCGCACTGATGGCGGCAGCTGGATCGCCGATGGATTCCATGCCGGCCAGTTTATCCGCCTCAACGGCACAAATGGTGTGTTCTGGATAGATGCTGTTACGGCCAGCACGATTACCCTGAATGCGACAACCCCGCTCGGCAATGAAGTTGGCCTCCCTTCGAGCACGGTCTCGGCAACAAATACGGTTGCCGGCGACATCACGGTGAATGGCGGCTCGCTCCTCAACTTCAATATTGCTTATAACTCGATTGCCAGGTCGGCGGGGAGCTGGCTTGCCGACGGATTCGCCGCCGGGCAGGCGCTGGTTGTCACCGGCACAACCTGTAATAACGGCAGCTATACGATCAAGACGGTTACCGCAAGCACCATCACGCTGGTTGAAGCTTTGGCGGGCAATGCGACCGGGGCTAAATCTGCGACCGGTATCACCGCCCAGCACTACCTCATGACCGGCAATCCGCAGCTTAACTTCTATTGGTACAACACCATTTCAAGAGCGACCGGAAGCTGGCTGAAGGATGGTTTTGCCGCCGGCCAACAGATTGCCATCACCGGCGCCGGAGCCAATAACGGCATTTACACGATAGGATACATATCTGCCGACGGCTCCAGCCTGGAGTTTTATGCTGCCAATTCCCTGTTCACCCAAGCGATCTCGGTTACCGGGGTTACGGTGCAGGTGGTGACGGCGGTGCCGGCTGCCGAAGTAGTCGGGAGTGTAAAGACGCTGATAGACTTCCATCAAGCAGGGCTGGGGGGGATTTTTGGCGGGCCTCAAAGCGCTACTATTACCCGAACAGCCGGGAGCTGGATAGCCGACGGCTTTGCCGCCGGGCAGACACTGGTCGTCACCGGCACGGCCAGTAATGACGGCAGTTATGCAATCCAGTCGGTTACCGCAGACACTATCGTTACGGATGCATGGCTCTCGGATGAGTTGAACGTGGATGCATCCAAGTTAAAGTTTACTGCGACCGTCGCTGCCGGTACGCGCCGGATGGACTTTTACTCAGGCAGCAACGCCATTTGGTTCTCCAGTGACTGGGGTCCGTCTTATGCGCTGCCGGCCTCTTATGCGGCGGGCACTGTCCTGACCGTAAGCGGAACCGCATCCAATAACGGTACGTACACAATCGCATACGTCTCTGGCAATATTATTATTCAACTCAGTAATTCAACACCGCTGGCGGCATTCGAGCAAAATGTTGCGGCATCACTGACTAACGGCACCGACCGTGTGGACACAATACCCCTGTTAAATTTCTCGTCCGCAGGCACAGGGTTTGGCACGGTTACGCGAACTTTCGGGGACTGGGTCGCCGATGGCTTCGTTGCCGGGCAGTCGCTGGTCGTTGCCGGTACGGCACATAATAACGGCAGCTACACCATACTCAACGTTTCGCCGAACACGCTGTTCCTGGAAGGGGCCATGACGGGCGAGAACGGCGTTTCTCATCTCTGCGTGGCTGGAAATTCCATAGTCCGCCAGGGCGCATGCACCATGACATTTGATGCGGCCAGCCGGACCATAACCCGCAATGATGCCCTGGGCTGGAGCGACTTCGCCGCCGGGCAACTGCTCGACGTGACCGGTTCCGCCTTAAATGACGGCTGCTATACCATCAAGGTCATCAACGGCTCGGTCATCACCCTCGCCGACACCGATGCCCTGGTCGCAGAGTCGCAAGCATTCGGAGTGACGATACGCGGCGCGGCGCCGGAAAAATACAGCGCGGCGATCGGCAGTGCGACTCTCACCCATAACGATCCGCGCGACACCATCAAGCGCACCGACAGCGCCACTGCCTGGGCAAGCGACGGGTTCGCCTCCGGCATGTTCATCCAGGTCTCCGGCGCCGGCACAAATAGCGGCACCTACACCATCGAGTCAGTTGTCGGCGACACCCTCTACCTCGACAAGAACCAGAGCCTCAAGGCCTCGGCGACGGTATCCTCCGGCGCCGGCATCGTCAGCCATAACCCCGGCTCCATCAATATCCATACCAACAGCATGACGGGAGATCCCGCCCTGACGTTCGCCCATGTGGCCGGTGGCCGCGACACGATCCGCAGGTCTGCCGGTAGCTGGATTGCGAACGAGTTCAAGGAGGGGCAGACCATTACGGTTGCCGGATGCGGCAGCAACGACGGCACATACCAGATCGCCACCATCAGCGCCGACGGGCAAACCATCGGGTTGTCCATGCAGAACAATGTCGTCAATGCCATCGTGGCAAGCGGCGCCTCGGTTACCGGTGCAGGCATTTCGTCTGGCATCGCCACACCGACCCTCAGCACCGAGGATATGGGGATAAACATCGCCAAGGAAATTGACCGGCTGCAGCAGCTTAAGGCGAAGCACTACGGCAACACCGCTGCGATAGCCGGTTACGACGCACAGATAACCCAGCTTAAAATGCAGGCGCTGGATCTCGGCCTGATTGACAGGAACGACCCTGCCCTGACCGACGCGAGCAAGTCCATCTCGCCAAAAACCAACTACAACGTGACCTATATCGTTCTGCCGGCAATCACTGCAAGTTCCGGCACGATCCTGGTCAATTCCGGCACATTTACCGGCAGCGGCAACCTGCTCAGCAACAGCGATACGAAAATCGAGATTGCGAACAAGAGCCCTTACTATCTCCGCGTCGGCAGTGTGACCATCCCGGCGAAGCAGGGCGGCCAAGTGCTGTTCAACGGCATTTCGGTGGCGACGAATGCGGACATAGCAGCGGCATACGATCTGCTCCACGTCAAGGCGGATCCCGCGGCCACAGCCAATTTTGCCATCAGCACGGATGCGGGCGGCGCGGATCCTCTCATATCCATCAAGAACTCTTTCAACCCCGCCTTTGCGCAGCAGCCGCGCTTCAGCACCGTTGCGGCTCCGGACATCGAGGTCGCTGGCAGCATCTCCAGCCTGCTCGGCACGTTGAGGGTGCTCAACGACAAGGGCAGTGTCATCGTAAAAGGTACCGATGGCCAGACCATTTCGGCCAAGACCATAGACATCACCAGCGGGCGAGATTTCGTGCTTGCCAGCGACAGCTTCTACAGCGTCGGGGGTACTCCCACCGTTACCAATGGCGTATACACAAACGGCGGAGCGGCGCCGACTATCGCCGGCAATAATATTTTCATCACGGCCCGCTATCTCAACCTGAACGGCACCATACAGAGCGGTCGCCCGGATCGTTCGGTGGCGCTGTCCGATGCGACGATGCTGAACGGCAAGACATTAAAGGCGAGGATTGATGAATTCCTTGCCGACAGTTCCATGGCAAACGAAAGGTATCTGACGCTTACCAGCAATAGCGACAGCGCCAGCAGCATCGAAACCAGGTACGACCGGAATGCCAACCAGATCGTTATTGATTCCGTGGCGGTTGAGGGCGGCTACATGCAGCTTACCGGCCAGATCATGAACACCAGCCCGAGCGCCCGCTTGAAGACGGTTGACGGCTACGGGAATATAACCATCAACAACACCAGCAGCTACGGCACCGCTGTCAACCAGCTCGACACCGGCGGCGAAGGGATTGAGGGCACCATCCGCATCGTCGATACCGTCAATACGATGTACCGGTGCGACGTGTTCAGATACACGCATGGTGCAACCATTGTTGATCTCGATAACACCGCCGCCAATGTTTTGCAGATTGTTCAATATGACGTGCTGGCCGCTATGCCCTTATCGGGATGGAGCAAGGCCACTATCCATCATGCCGGAGATCCGATTGCCAATGCCACACCGCAGGTTACTACCTATACCAGGCTCGGAGATACCATCTATAAAAATGGTGTGTCTACCGGGATAAACGGCAGGGTTTTGGCCGGATCCAACGGGTACAGCCCGGAGGCTGGGCAACGCTATGTCTATGTCACCGGCACGGAGAAGGTGGTCGTAACCGAAAAGGAATACATCTCCTCCAGTTTCTGGGGCATGGATTGGCTGGTGCCGGATCCGGGTGTGCAGCCCGACATCGTGCGCGTGGTCAGCCAGGGCAATCCGGTGCCGCTGGAGACCGGGACATTTGTCGGGTGGGACTATGCCAATACCGGGAGCGACCGGTATAACAGTGTGCTGGCCACAGTCACCATCTCGGCCGATAGAGCTATTGGCCACCGCGGGTACACGACGACAACCGGCTGGTGGATTTTTTCGACCACCGAATATCATGACATCCTGGTCTACTCCAAAGGGGTGAAGGACTACACGAATGTAAGCGTGAAAGCGGATTACCCGGTCGCTATCGAGTTTATCGGCGCCGACACTGGAGGCGTTGCCATCACCTCCACAAAAGACATAATAATAAGGGGCTCGATCATCAATCGGGCCGGCACCACCTCCATAACCTCTGACACCGGCTCGATCGCAAACAAGGCCGGTGTTGAGGCGGCAGTAATTAACGGCGCCACCATCAACCTGGTTGCGGCCACCGGAATAGGCGCGGCCGAAAAGAAAGAGCTTACGGGGGCGGTGACTCCCGCAAGCCCGCTGCTTGTGAACCCGAATGGCGGCACTCTCGCGGCGAGCAGCTCCAGCGGCGACATCGTGGTTGACGGGATTGCAGGAAACATGAATATCGGCGCCATCACGGCCACGAACGGCAATGTGGTGCTGAGCGCCGACAGAAGCATACTCGGCGCATCCCCGATCAGCGGCAACAGCATAAATCTCACCTCGCGCAATGGCGGCATCGGCACGGCGGCGCAGGCCGTGCGCATCAACAGCGGCACGGCGGCAGGCGATGTGTTGACCGCCTCTGCCCTCGACTCCGTCTACCTGGAAGAGACCGCAGGCAACCTGCAACTGAAGAGCGTCACCTCCGTAATGGGGGATGTGCATCTGCTGGTGGACAACGGCGACCTGATAGACAGCAATGCCAACGACAGGCGCGATGAGCGCACTGAAGCCCAGTTGCTCTCGCTCTGGTCAGATATGCAATTGACGCTTGCATCAGGCGCTGGCGCGGCGGCCCAGGAAAACCTCGCCGCCTATGAAGGGCTGAAAACCCGCGAGTACAACAGCTACTGGAACTATCGGGAGCAGCAGGCCGACCCGTCGGTCTACGACCCTTCGTTCCAGGTGAATGTCTCCGCGCAGGAAAGTGCCTATTATCTGTCTATCGGCTGGACCGAAGCCAAGATTGCCGTCCTCGAGGCCAAGCGCACCCAGGAATATCACGACCTGCATGTCGTATGCGGGGTGCTGGGCAACGCCCGGATCGCCGGCTACGCCCACCATGTGGTTGCGGGCAGCGATGAGTACAACCGCCTGATGGCCGGCCATTACTGGACGGACGAGGAGCTCAAGACTTCGTTCAACCCGTCGCTGCTGCGTGCGAAGACCGATACCGAAACCAAGATCGAAGAAGCCAACATCACCGCTCGAAATGTCGTTATCTCGACCCCGAATGGCGGCGTAGGCGCCATCAGCGGCCACAAGGTGTTTGCCCTGCCGCTCGACGGTGGAGCGCTGTCTAAAGATGACAAGATCCTTTTGGCCGCCGCCGAGCGGGACGACATGGTCGCCACCGACGCTGCCGACAATGCCATCAATATTTTCGCCGGCCAGAGCGGGGCCACCAGCCTGGAAATCACCCTGCATGAGGATGTGGACGTGGCGGCCAGGGGCAGTATCACCATTGAGTCCCGCTCGCATATCTATCTTGGCAGCGAGCAGGACATCAATCTTGGCACGATTACCGGCGGTGATGCGGTGCGCATCAAGGGAGCCGTCGGCATCTTAGACATCAGCGGCGGAATCCATACCAACGTGACCGGCGGCGGCTCGACCGGCGGAATCATTCTGGAGGCAGCCAGTTCAACCATCGGTGCTGCCGCACAGCCGCTGACCGTTGATCTGCTGGCGGGCAATTTCTCTGCCCGGGCAACGGGGAATATCAACCTGTACGCCTTGACCAACGACCTTGTCGTGGATGGCATTTATTCGAGCGCCGGTGGCGTTACGATCACGACCGGGCGGTCGTTGCTCAACGGCAATTTCGACAACCAGTGGAATATCAAGGCTCATACGCTCACTGTGAATGCCGGTGCGTCAATCGGGGTCGCCGGCAATGCGCTGAATACCGACCTGCCGGCGCCGGACGGTGTCACGCCGGGTGAAGGCCTGGTCTATCTGGCCGCTGTCAACGATCTGATCGTGACCGAGATTGGCGGTGACATGAACATCGGGCTGGTGACAGCAGGCGGCGATGTCAACCTGACCGCTGCGGTCTCTATCCTCGATGCCAACGACAACCCTAATCCGGACGTCATCGGCGGCAACATCAGGCTGAACGCCAACCTTGGCGGGGTCGGGGCCGCCGGCAACGACCTGGATATAGATACTGCCCCGACCGGGCTGGTAACGGTGTCGGCGGACCAGAATATCTACCTGATCGAGACAAGCGGCGACCTGCTGCTGGATCAGGTCGCCAGCGCTCTGGGCAAGGCATATCTCGCTGCACAGGGGAGCATTCTCAACGGGAATTCATTGGCGGTCATTACCGGAACTGCGGCAATCCTGCGCTCTGACTCCGGGCTTGGCGCCTCTTCCGATTCCTTGCGCACCAAGGTAAATAATCTTGAGGGTAATGTTTCCGGCGACATGTGGGTTCATAACAGCGGTGCGCTGTTCGTGGGCGGAGCCAGCGACGACCCGAACGGCTCGACATCTGCGACCGGCAGCATCCAGATATCGGCGAGCAGCCCGGTAACCGTGATTGCGGATGTGATTTCAGCCGCAGACATCACGATCACATCTACCGATAAAGCGATTGCGGGCGATGACATCACCATCAAGAGCGGCGTGGCGGTTCGGAGCACGGGTGGGCGGGTCGTTCTGCAAAGCGGCGACAACGTGATTCTGGAGAGCGGAAGCTTTGTTACGGCGTCTGGCGAGGTCGAGATTTATGGCGACTATCTCAATGCCGATAACGGCATCGGCAGCATAATTGATCTACATGGCGCCATCACCGCAAGCGCGGTTCGAGCGTACGGCGGCAATGATGACGACCTGATCATCGTTCCGGGCATCACGACCGCTACCATCCTGGATACCGGTGCTGGCAACGACCGGATCCATATCGGCAGCAATGCCGGCCGGGTCGGCAACAGCGGCGGCACGATGTCGGGCATCAAGGCGTTGCTCACGGTTAACGGCGGCCCGCACAGCACCGGGGATACCCTGTCGCTCGACGACTCCGGCAACACCGGCCCCGGCGGGGTGACCATCACTGCGGATGCCGTAACCGGATTCGGCATGACCGGCAGCATCGGCTATGCGGAGATCGAAAATCTGGGCATCGCCATGGGCAGCGGCGACAATACCATCAACATTCAGGCAACTGCGGCCGGGAAGACCACGACCGTCACCGGCAGCATCGGCAACGACACCTTCAACATCTCTTCGGATGCGCCGAGCAATCTCGGCAACCTGGACGACATCAGGGGCGATCTGGTGATTGGTGGTGGCGCCGGGGCGAACACCCTGAATGTCAGCGACCTGGGGCATACGACCGGGCGTGGCACAGCGCTCGGCAACGCGATCATTACCGGCAACAGTATAACCAGCCTTACCGGAGACTCCGGCGGAAGCGGCGTCATCACTTATGCGGCGGCTGATGGGTTCAGCGGCGGCATCAATATCCTGAACGGTGGCGGCGGCAATTATATTGCTGTAACCGGCGCATCGGTCGGTGCGGCGACAGTCGTTGAGGCGGGTTCGGGCAACGATGTCGTCACCGCCCAAAATAGCGGCCCCGGTGTGGACGGTCTCCTGGTGGTCAAGGGCGGTAGCGGTAACGACACGATCAATGCGGCAGGATGGAGCGGGGAGTTGGTTCTCTTTGGCGATAACGGAGAGGCCGCCTTGTCATCTGCCGGAGATGTGCAAACCGTTTTCAGCACTGACCCCGCAGTGGCTGGAGATGATACCCTGATTGGTGGCAACGGCACCGTTACGCTGATCGGGGGGAGCGGCAACGATTCCCTGAGCGCCGTCGGCAGCACGAACGTCATCCTGGGCGACAACGGCACCCTCACCTACGACAACACCGGCACGCCGTACCTTTCGGACATCATCTCGACCGAAACAGGACTTGGCGGCAACGACACGATCATTGCCAGCGGTGGCTCAAACGTCATCATCGGTGGAGTCGGCGACGATACGGTCACCGTCGGCAGCGGCACGAACACCGTGCTGGGCGACAACGGCCAGATCCGGTATAGCGCCGCCGGCATTTTCTCCAGTGTCGCGAGCAGCGCCATCGGTGTTGGTGGCAGCGACACCGTAGTTCTCGGCGACGGCGTCAACACGGTCATAGTCGGCAGCGGCGGCGACACTGTCACCGCCGGACTGAGCGCCGCCAGCACGAACGTCGTTCTGGGCGACAACGGTGCCATCTCCTACACCGCAACCGGCCTGCCGCTGCTGTACCAGACCACCGACACCGCCGCGGCCACCGGCGGCGGCGACTCGATCGCGACAGGCGACGGCAACAACATCGTCCTGGGCGGCATGGGCGCGGACACCATCAGCACGGGCACGGGCACCGACACCATCCTGGGCGACAACGGCTCCGTGCAGATGGATGCGGCGGGCGCGAGCTACGCGCAGGCCACCTCGACCGAATTTGGTTTGGGCGGGGATGACAGCATTGTCGCGCTGGGCGGAAACAAGACCGTGATAGGCGGGGGCGGCAACGATACGGTTTCGCTGGGGGCGGGCAACCATATCGCCTTCGGCGACAACGGCAATCTTTCGTATGCTGCCACGGGTATTTTGTCTCAGGCGGAAACTATCGCGCCGTCGGTTGGCGGTGATGACAGAATTATTGTTACCGGCGGCGACAGTTGGGTGTTAGCCGGGTATGGCAACGATTATGTCGTGACCGGTGCGGGGAATGATGTGTTGCTTGGGGATAACGGGTTTGTGAGTTTGAATGCTGCGGGCGGGCTTCTCACGGTGGAAACCACCCAGCCAACTGTAGACCCAGGCCATGTTTTCAGCGACTTCCTCGACGGGGGAGCGAGCCATGATTTAATCATGGGCGGCAATGGCGAAAACATGATTGTCGGCAATTTAACTGACGATGTCCTTGTCGGCCATTATGCGGCCGTAACTTACAATGCCCAAGGTTACATAACCTCACTGGTCCGCTTTATGGGTGGGCCTGATCTGATCGCAAGCACCCAAGATGGCTTGGTTCAAAATGAATCTGCTGGCGCCAGCTCGTTTGAGGAAGCCGACATCCCGGTATTCAGATATTTCTATGAGTCTGTTCATGTAAGCGCCAACGATTCAAGTTATTTCCATCGTGGCGTATATTCTAAATCACACCTGGATGCTGAGAGTGTGGGCACCCCCCTGTCTCCGACTGGTAGCGGGGCACAGCCCGGCGAAGAGGCGCAACCTGTTGATCAGGTGCAGCCAGGCGACCAGGTGCAGCCAGGCGACCAGGTGCAGCCAGGCGACCAGGTGCAACCAGGCGACCAAGTGCAGCCCGGTGATCAAGTACAACCCGATGATGGGGCGCAGCCCGGCGATGGTGTGCCGCCTGCCGGCAGCAGCCCGGGTAAAGTGCAGCCTAAACCCGATGAGTCATCTGGCAACGCTGCTCCGGATAGCTCGCGGCTTCAGATGCTGGTTGCCGGGATGATAGGCGCACAGGCAACCACTACGCTCATGGGTGCGCGTGCCCCAATGCCGCCTGCTGGAGGCGTTACTGGTAAGACGATTTCCTTTGAACCGCAGGGCGGAAAATGGGTTAGCGCCAATTCTGCCAGGAGCGAGGCGGGTATCTTGTTGAACCGCCGTGCGCGGGCACGGGACATGGGTGATGCGCCACAGCGCATTCCGGCGGGTGTTATTGAGGAAGTCGCAGGGAACTGGCTTGATGGAGCTTTCGGAATGCATGTTAGTATTGAAAATGCTGAATATATACCTCCACCCAATGCAGGTGGCTCCATCAATTGGGGTAACACTCGGAAGGAAAAAATCAAAGCGGTTGGCTGATCTTGCCGGAATGATCTGAATACAGCTTGGTGCCGGAGTATATTTTTAATCAAGGGAGAATGTGTATGGCCAAGGGGAATACGGGAGAAGCAGCAAAGCCTGCAACAGATAAGTCTTCGGATGCCACAAAGGTATTGTGGGACGATTCGCGCATGGACTCTTCTTATGCGAATGTGTGCAACGTGCTCGGTTCGCGTGAAGAAATCACATTGCTGTTTGGCGCTAATCAGGCCTGGCATTCCGGGCAGAAGGAAGTGAAGGTGATGCTGTCTAACCGGATTGTCCTTAACCCCTATGCGGCAAAGCGCCTGGCATTGTTGCTGGAAAAAGTCCTCAAGGAATACGAAATCCGTTATAGCGATCTCAATTCGCAGACTTGATTGAGGCTGGATGTCTCCCTTGTTTTTTAGCACGGTATTTCTTGAGCTTTCTAAACATGGGATTTACAGAGACAGAACTTGCCTACTTTAATTGTATCTGATGCCGCCCACAGCCAGAATGTCAATGAGCAGCAACAGTCACTCTGGCGTCTCTTGTCTGATCATGCTGTAACAGCCGACGTTTTTTTTCAGTCCTGGCTGGAGCTTCAGTGCCCTGCAGTCAGGGGGGCTGTGAGCGGTGTCCTCGTGCTGGGCGCCCCAGATGTGGGACCCTATGCGCCCAAGGGGTTTTGGCCGTCGGGCCAGACTGCAAGCCCGTTGCTTGCCGAAGCCGCCGAACACACCATGCAAGCGCGCCAAGCGCTCGTCGAGCATGGCCTGCCGTACTCGGCGATCACTTGCCCTTTGCTGGTGGACGGCCATCTGCATGGTTTGGTGGCGATTGAAACTTCGCTGCAAAATGAGGTTGCGCTGCAGGATGCGGCCCGGCAGTTGCAGTGGGGCATGTTCTGCGTCGAGTCCTTTATCCGGCGCCAGCAGGCGCTGCAGGAACAGGTGACGCGGGAACGCCTCGTCGCTACGCTGGATCTGGTGGCTTCGGCTCTGGTTGAGGAGGGCTTCGAGCCAGCCGCGAATACTCTGGCGACGGATTTGGCGATCCGCCTGGGCTGTGACCGCGTAAGTATCGGCTTTGTGCGCGACCAGAATGCACGGGTAGTGGCGATTTCCCATAGCGCCCAATTCGGCAAGCGGATGAACCTGATCCACGCCATTGGCATGGCAATGGACGAGGCGCTGGATCAGAAGTCAATTATCCTCCTGCCGGAGCGGGAGGGGGTGATCCTGGCGACAAGGAATCATGCCGCGCTCGCACGGCAAAACGGGAGCATCAGCGTGTTGACCATTCCATTTTTTGTCGGCAAATCATCCACGGCCGCTTTTACTTTCGAACGATCTTCCGGTCATCCATTTAGCCCTGATGATGTGGAATTGTGCCAGGGGGTGGTTGCCTTGAGCAGCCGTATCCTGGAAGCGAAACGCCTCAATGAGCGGCATTTTGTGATGCGTGTCAAGGATGCCGCGCGCGAACAGTTATTGAAGTTTACCGGCCCGCGTTATTTCGGGCGCAAGCTCGCAGTCGCACTATTGATACTTACGGCGATCTTCTTCAGCTTTGCCACAACAAACTACATGGTAGGGGCGAACGCGACCCTGGAGGGCTATGTGCGCCGGGTGCTGATCGCGCCTTTCGACGGCTATGTGGCGGCCACTTTCCACCGCGCAGGGGATATGGTTAAAGCCGGATCGGTGCTGGCAACGCTGGATGACAGCGACATCAAGCTGGAGTACTACAAATGGATAAGTCAGCGCGCCCAGTACAGCAAGCAGTATCAGGATGCGGTTGCGCAACATGACCGTGCCCAGAGCAACATTACCCTGGCGCAGGTGCAGCAGGCAGAGGCGCAGGTAAATCTGCTTGCCGCGCAGTTGTCGCGCACGCAGATCACTGCGCCATTCGATGGCGTCGTAATAAGCGGCGACTTGAACCAGTCGCTCGGAAGTTCGGTGCGGCGTGGGCAGGTGTTGTTCGAGGTTGCTCCGCTGAATTTTTATCGCGTGATCCTGGAAGTTGACCAAGGCGAGATCACCGGCATCAAGGCTGGCCTGAAAGGATCACTGAAGCTGACATCCATTCCGGAAGAGGTGTTTCCGCTGACCATAATCCAGCTTACACCGGTCTCTTCGTCGCAGGAGGGGCGCAGCTATTTTCGCGTGGAGGCTGTTCTGGATCGAGTTTCTGACCGGTTGAGCCCAGGCATGGAGGGCGTCGGCAAGATCGAGGTGGGTCAGAGGAAACTGATCTGGGCTTGGACCCACAAGTTTTTCGACTGGTTGCGCCTGTCATTGTGGTCGTGGATGTAGAGTGAACGGCGGCGATCTTCGAATGATGACCCGTGATTTGACATGAGCGAGCCGCTATTCAGTTCATCCTGGTACAGGGTTGCGGGAGCCAGGCCGCGCCTGCGCAATCATGCGCAAATTCACCGCCACGTCTACCGTGGCGAGGTGTGGTTCGTGATGCAGAACCATTCCACCGGAAAGTTTCATCGCTTCACGCCTACTGCCAATTTGATTATCGGGCTGATGGACGGCAGGCGCACTTTGCAGGAGATGTGGGATCTGATTTGCGCCCGCCTCGGCGATGATGTGCCTACGCAGGAAGAAGTGATCAAGCTTTTGTCCGATTTGCACAAGGCCGATGTATTGCAAAGCGACGCGCCGCCCGACCTTCGGGAGCTGCACCAGCGGCGCAAGCAGCACACGCGCAACCGCTGGAAACAGTATTTGGCCAACCCCTTGTCGCTGCGCTTTCCGCTGTTCGATCCGGAAAAGATGCTCCGCAGGTTGATCCCTTTAGTCGCGCCCCTGTTCGGATGGATGGGCGCCGCGCTCTGGGCAGGAACGGTGGGTTGGGCGCTGTCATTGGCCGCGATGCACTGGGCTGAGCTTTCCGGCAATGCGAGCGACCAGGTGTTTTCGGTGGAGAATTTGCTGCTGATAGGGGTTGTTTTCCCCATCATAAAAATGCTCCACGAATTTGGCCATGCCTTTGCGGCCAAGGCGGGCGGCGGAGAAGTGCACGAGATGGGGATCATGCTGCTGGTGCTGATGCCTATCCCTTATATGGATGCCTCTTCCGTTGCGGCGTTTCGCGACAAGCGCGCCAGAATGCTGGTGGGCGCAGCCGGCATGCTGGTTGATTTGTTCATCGCAGCCCTCGCCATATTCGCATGGGTTCACCTTGAACCTGGAATCTGGCGGGCGGTTGCCTACAATATAATTCTCGTCTCCGGGGTGTCCACCTTGTTGTTCAATGGGAACCCGTTGCTGCGCTACGACGCTTATTACATTCTTTCTGATTACCTGGAGATTCCCAACCTTGGGCAGCGCGCCAACGAATATCTCGGGTACCTGACCAACCGTTACCTGTTTGGGGTGGAAAAAGTAAATTCGCCAGTCTCGGCATCCGGGGAGCGGGGCTGGTTCTTCATTTACGCGATCGGCTCCTTTGCTTACCGCATGTTCATAATGGTCTCCATCGTGCTGTTTATCGCCGGTAAGTTTTTTGTGTTCGGCGTGATTCTTGCGCTGTGGGCTTTTATTTCCATGCTGGTATTGCCGTTGGGCAAGAAAGTGAGTTACCTTTTTTCCAGCCCGCAGTTAAGCGCTAAACGGCAGCGAGTCATTTTTTCCACGGCGCTGATTTTATTTATGGCTGCGGCGATTTTGCTGTGGCTGCCGGCCCCATCGTCAATACGTGCCGAGGGGGTGATCTGGGCGCCGGAGAAAGCGCAGGTCAGGGCCGCCGTTGACGGGTTCGTCACGAATGTTCTGGCGGAACCCAATCAACGGGTGCGCCAGGGCGATGTGCTGATCGAATGCGAGGACCCCGAGCTGGATGCGCGCATGCGTGTGCTGCAAGCGCAGCGCGATGAGCTGCAGGCGCGGTATGGTTCCTTGATGACCACCAACCTGGTGCAGGCCAATGTCATTCTGGAACAACTGGCCCATGTCAGCGCCGCCCTCGATCTTGCATACCAGCATATTGCCGGGCTCAAGATTCGCAGCCCCGCAAACGGCACATTCGTCATTCAGGATGCGCGCAACGTTCCCGGCCGTTTCGCGCAACGGGGCGAGGTGCTCGCTTATGTGACCGATGACGCCTCGGTCACGGTGCGGGTGGCGGTTCCCCAAGCTTATGGCGATATGGTGAAAAAGAAAACGCTGCATGTTGAAATCAGGCCGGCAGACCGGGTGGATGAGCTGATCCGGGCGCGGATTAAACATGAAGTGCCGGCAGCAACCGACGAACTGCCAAGCATGACACTAAGTTTGCAAGGAGGGGGTGAAATTGGGCTTGACCCGACCAAGCCAGGCGAAGCCAAGGCGCTGGAGAAGCTGTTTGTTTTTGATCTCGAACTTCCCCCGGGCGCGCTGGAGAATAATTTGGGCGAGAGAATTTATGTTCGCTTCGGGCATCAGCCGGAGCCTCTGGCATACCAGTGGTACCGCGAAATGCAGCGTATTTTCATGAAAAAATTTAATGCATAACACGCTGGCACCATCCCATGGTTTTGATGAAATTTACCCCGAGCGGAGCGAGTTCCGCGATGAAGGGTGGCTGGATCGGCTGGGCACTGCAGTTACCGGGAAGGCGGCCAGGAAACTTCGCTCCCTTCCCGGCAGGGTCAATTCCATCGTGGCGCGGGTAGCTAGTGTGGAGGGGAAATTTCGCGGCCAGGGAAAAGACGAATTGCTGGAGCAGGCGCGAGAACTGAAGAAACATTTGCGCCGGGATGGCCTGCGCGACGACCTTGTGGCACAAGCTTTTGCGCTGGTGCGCGAAACAGCGGAGCGCACACTCGGGATGCGCCACTTTGATGTCCAATTGATCGGAGGGTGGATACTGCTCAACGGCATGGTGGCAGAAATGGAAACCGGTGAAGGAAAAACGCTGACGGCTACGTTACCGGCATGCACCGCCGCACTGGCCGGAATCCCGGTGCATATCATCACAGTGAACGATTACCTTGTCGAGCGTGACTACGAGCTGATGAAGCCGGTCTATGAGGCGCTGGGCATCACTGTGGCAGCGGTTACCGCAAACATGGACCACCATAGCAGGCAGGCAGCTTACGCCAGCGACGTGGTGTACTGCACCAACAAAACGGTCGTGTTCGACTATTTGCGCGACCGCATATTGCTGGGCTCCAGCTCCAGTTCGCTGCATTTGCAACTGGAAAAAATATACGGCACCGGTACACGCATTCGCCGCTTGCTGCTCCGTGGCTTGAGTTTTGCCATCGTTGACGAAGCGGATAGCGTTCTCGTGGATGAGGCGCGTATCCCGTTAATTATTTCTGCCGAGGCGTCATCCTATGATGAGGCGCTGGTAGCCAGGCAGGCATTGAACATGGCCGGGCAACTGGATGCCGGGATTGATTTTAATTTGATCCGGTCCGAGCACAGGGTAAAACTGACTGAAGCCGGGCACCAGCGTATGGCCGAGTTGTGCGAGGAATTGGGAGGGGTCTGGGCTGGGACGCTGCGTCGTGAAGAGTTGCTGACCCAGGCGCTCACCGCAATTTACCTTTTTAACAGGGACGAACATTACCTGGTGCGCGATGGGAAGATCCAGGTAATTGATGAGTTCACTGGCCGGGTGATGGCTGATCGTTCGTGGGGGCAGGGGTTGCACCAGTTGATCGAGACCAAAGAGGGATGCGCGATAACAGCCCGCAGGGAGCCGCTGGCGCGCATCAGTTACCAGCGTTTTTTCCGGCGTTACATGCATCTCTCCGGAATGACCGGAACTGCGGCAGAGGTCATGCGCGAGCTAGGTTCGATTTACAATTTGGCGGTAGTGCGCGTCCCTACGCATCGCCCCAGCCGGCGGATCTGCCATCGCGATCGCATTTTCCGGACGGAACAGGAAAAATGGCAGTGCATTGCCGGCAGGGTTGCAGAATTGCACACGAGAGGGGTGCCGGTATTGCTGGGCACACGGTCTGTTGCCAGCTCGGAAATTGCAAGCAGCGCGCTTGCCGAACGGGGGCTGGAACACAAAACTCTTAATGCCAAGCAGGACCATGAGGAGGCGGAAATTGTAGCCTGTGCCGGTGAACTGGGCCGGATCACTATTGCGACAAATATGGCCGGGCGCGGGACTGACATTAAGCTCGGGCCGGGAGTGCAGGAACTGGGAGGGCTTCATGTGATACTCTCGGAACGGCACGAAGCTGGGCGAATTGACCGGCAGTTGGCCGGACGGGGTGCGCGCCAAGGAGACCCGGGAAGTTTCGAGGCGATACTGTCGTTGGAAGACTCGCTGATGCTGCCTTATAAAAAAGGCCCCCTGCAATGGCTGGTATGCCGCATCGCCAAGCCGGGCACAAGAATTGGCGAGATGGCCAAGGCGCAGTTGGTCCGCTTCGCGCAGTACCGCACCGAGCGATCACAGTCAAAGGTACGAAAAAATCTGCTGCAGGCAGAT
>CXWL01007149.1_pt1 | contig 37657 bp, 31 predicted proteins | sample 590931 | NCBI WGS metagenome assembly CXWL01 (sample SAMEA3498368, study PRJEB10139) | groundwater metagenome | biome: water well; material: biofilm material | place: Germany | collected 2015-04-27 | reverse complement strand
AGCCTCATCGGCTGACCTTTCGCGCAAAGCCCGCTGATTAAGAGACGGATCAAGGCCACTTGCGAGAGTTTGATCGGTCAACCAGTTCCCCATTTTTCAATCCGAATCGGAGTTGAAAGGAAAATGGGCTTGGGGGGGCAACTCTTTAGCCCTTGCGAGGTTCAACCAACCACACATGTGAGGCTTGCAGCCCCTTTTCTCCCAACTCTCGCACAAACTTGACACGAACCCCGATTTCAGGCGCCATACGTTCTTTGACGCGTGAAATGTGGAAGAAAACCTTCGCCCCATCGCTCAAGTCTTTGATGAAACCGAATCCTCTATCATGATCGTACTTATTCACAGTCCCAAAGCAAATCGCAGGTACCGGTGCGGATGAGTTCTGGAAGCTGATTCGCTCACCGGGTGGAAGAGTTGACCGGATTTCTTCAGCTTTTGCTACAGCTCGCTTATAGCTTTTCCCGTGCTCCTTCTCGAAGAGCCGATTGGCTGTCTCTAAGGCCTCTATGGCCTGATCTCTTGCTTTCAGCGCGACAAGGGCTTGTGCGAAGTCCCAGTAGTGGTAGAACTTGCCAGGTTCCTTCTTGATTACTTGGTGGAACCTCCTGGCTGCGTCCATGGGCTGGCCTTTCGCCAGGTAGCACTGAGCTATTCCACGGACGACATACGGGACTTGGCGATGAGCGGGAATTCTCTCATAGATTCTGAGAGCCTCCTCAACATTTCCCTTCTTCAAATGCGTTTGGCCTAACTTATGGAGTATGTACTCGTTTCTCGGGGCCAGCGCTTCTGCCTTGTTCAGATACTCCAGTGCTTCATCAAGCCTTCCCAGCGCCACCAAAAGATTCCCAAGGCGGTACCAACTATTCGCATCGTTCGGCATGGCCTCTGCACCCGCGTACAAGCACTGAAGCGCCTCACCAACTTGTGCAGGCTGCCGATCTGATTTGGCGAGCAGGATCTCGGCAGTCCTATGACACAATTTTCCATAAATGGTTACCAAGGGAAGACGGGAGTCAGGTGGGAGCGCTCTATACAGCTGGAGACCCTTCCTGTAGGTCTCTAAAGCTTTATTAATGTGACCGGCTGGCTCGTATGCTTTCCCGAGTACCAAATGGGCCTTTACCCACTTCGGGGCAAGTTGCAGCGCCTGTTCGTAGGCAGTCACTGCCTGGACCCACTGTTCCTTCTGTTGGAATTGATATCCCAGATAGTAGTGCCATTTGGCTTCTGCAGGTTGAAGTTGGCAAAGTTCTTCAAACAACGTAATCGCCTTGGGATGATCTCCTGCACGAGAATGATAGTAGGCCAGCGCCCCTCGTGCTCTTGGTGAGAGTCCCACAGTCTTTTCTGCATTTCCAATTACCTGGGCTGCTTTCCTCCACTCACCCTGCGTAGCCAAGGCCTCTGCTTGTTGGAGGATCTGCTCCTCGGTTTCCATAGATTGCGCCTGTGCTTCAACCATGGTCACTCTCCCCATTTGGATTGAGAATCTTCTCTGTTGTCTTATGATGAAGCTTCGCTACCTTTCTGAGCTCTTCAGACCCTTTTTGGCTGACGATGTCTCGGGCGGCATTGACGACAGTGTTAGAGGCTCCCTTCGGAATCTCGACTCCGTAATCTTGGCTCAGTTTGTCCATGCGCGTGAGAAATTTATCCCGAGCAAGAATCGACGCTGCTGCCACAGCAATGTATCGTTCTCCTTTTGTGATCTGTTTGAGGTTTAGCTGCCGTCCCTTTTCCATTAATCGTGACAAAATATACTTTTCATCTCCAAACTGATCGGCCACGGCATGAGAACACGGAAATCGATCCAGTAGTGACTCGATCGCGCGTGCATGGCCCCACGCGAGCAGATGATTCAGGTTTTGGCCCTCGTGACGAAACTCCTCGTACAGCTTGTTGTAGCGATCTGGAGAGATCTCCACCTCCTCGCATCTGGGTCCGCAGATGGTCCGAATCTGAGACGCAAGTTCTCGACATCGCTTGTCAGAGAGGAGTTTCGAGTCTCTAACGCCCAGAGACTCCAGTTTTTCCTTCGTTATTGCATCAACGAGGACTCCCGCCACCACCATGGGACCAAAATAGTCGCCTTTGCCTGATTCATCAGTGCCAATATGAGGCAGGGGAATCGGTGGAACCCCGAGGCCGGATTCCATTGAAGCGGCTCGTGGTGCCACACCATTTTCAGCGACAGCAAGCTGACTCTCAACAGTAAGAGTCGCGTTTGGATAATGAAGCTTGTAGAGCGGTACGATCCGTTCAAGGATAGTCTTGAAAAGTTCACCAGCGGACCCTTGAACCTGGAATTTCCCATTGGTGTACTGCTTAACAGCCAGACGCTCCTGTCCATTGTCGAACCTGAGACTATATTCACAGTGGGGCTCATCGCGTTTCTCTTGGGGCTGTAGCTCCTCGAGACTGGACCGGATTTTCTCCCGCAACGTCTTGTCCTCGACCTTGTACGTCTTGTTCACTGCCTGGATGGGAATCTCTTTTTGATCAAGCGCGGCTAATTCTTTCAGCAATCGCTGGTAGTCTGCGTGAAAATGGTCCTTTGGAACATGTATCCCTGTGGCATAGATGGTTACGGGGAACTCTGGAAGGTTCAGGGGAACCACCCGAAACTGCACACCGTTTTGGATCAGCCGAGGCCCTGATAGGGGCCACCCTGACGCCTGGCAATACGCCATCAGCAAATTGACTTTCTTAGCTTGGAGAGAATCCTCTCGAAATGGCTGCGGTGAGAACTGGAGTTCGAACAGAATGTCTAGTACGTTATCAATTCCAATAATCACCAGGTTACTCTGGTCCTTTACATCCAAATCACGGAGGTTTTCTTTCGGAATGAAGACCCGTCGGCACCCGTTGAGTCGAGCTGCGGAAATCTTCTGAGCGAGGCCACGGACGCTCTTTACCTTCCACTCACCATGCTCAAGCACGACATCGCCTGAGAAAGCCGTGTAAGGATCGATTGCGAGTCGACGCCCTGTTCCAAACATTCCTGCAACAGCAGCAAGGGCCATTGAGGAGCCAACGTACTCAGGCTCAGTCTCTGCCAAACAGCAGACAACATCGACAGACTTTGGCAAATAGCCACCTTGATACAGCGCGCTCTGGGCTCGACTGAGGGCCCCATCGAATTCCTTGTCTGTTGGCACAGTACATCGGACTTGTCCATTGCCAGTCTGAAGGGTGAGTTCTAACGGGACGATAAGTGATGACTCATGCCCCGGTGTAACCAGGAGAGCGTTTACCCGGCCGATGCTCTCCCGTTGCTTAAGTGAGAGGAGACAGTGTTTTACGGAGTCGTCATCTAAGAGGTTGAGGACGAGGTCATCTTTCAGGGATTCGAGAAAGGCGGTCACTTTCCCAAATGGTGATTCATTGCTTGCTCGAACCTTATCCAACAGGCCAGAAACGATCAGGCGAGAGAGGAGTGACTGGTCTGTCGAAGAAACTAAAGAGAGTGCATGATACACCTCTTCAGTGGAGGTCCTCTTGTTCAAGACACTGAAAAATAAATCGTTGATGCGACGGACTACCTGTTCCCGCTGTCGAAGCCGATCCAGTAGATGCCCAAATGCTGATGCAGAAGGTGGTTTGATTCTGAACAGCCTGTTCAGTTGCGATAAAATAGGTTCATGCCACAAGTCCTGGACAACTTGATCGTCAAGAATGAATTCGCAGATAGTGGTATAGACTTCATCAAGCTGACCTGAGCAGGAAGACTGGTCGGATTCGGACAGAAGCAGTTCCGCCCGACGCAGGAGTGATTCAACTCTTGAAATGAGCAACTTATCCACGGGCGATCCTTCTCATTCTTGATGAGGTCTTAGGAGGATCTGATCGATCTTGTCCCTCTTCACAGATTTCCCTCTCAAGAGGACAAGTTTGTTTCCGCTCTCGCGAGCCGTTGTTCCTAAGAACTGCTTACCATCTTTTGTTTGAATTTCCACATCCATCTTTGGCCATCCTGGTAGGGCTCCTGTGACCTGGAGATAGAGTTCGGCATGCTGAAAGTCATACTCTAAAGCTCCAATCTCTTCCCCCTCCTGTGTTACGGCGAGAATGCGTTCTGCTTCTTTGTGAGAGGTATCTGCTGCTAATGCTAGTTTCTTGTTGGCAGAACGCAAGGCCACGCTTCGGGTTCGAAGCGCGAAAACCGTAGTCTCTGCTCGCCGCAGAGCTGCAGGCGTGGAGTCAGCATGTTTGGCCTCCACAGCCAGCCGCAGCCCTAGCGCATGAAGTAGGGTGTGCAGGCTGTAAAATTCAGGGTTGCCCTTATCGGAGAGCATCCGATAAAGGTTTTCTCTGTTTAACTTAGTAACCTCTGCCAGCTTACTGAGCCCCCCTTGGACTTCAGCAACATTTCTCAACGCCAGAAGAAATAGTTCACGGTCTCCCTCCTCAAGAGCGGCGTCGAGATAGGCGGCTGCTTCTTCGGGGTCTCTGAGATCCTCTAGCAGCTTGGTTTGATAGCTCCTACTTCTAGGCATCGCCTCGCCTCCTATAGTCTGACCAATACCCCTGTGCCTTCTGAATGTCTCCCTCTTGAGAATCTTTATCCCCGCCGAAGAGGAGAACGACTACCTTTTCTCCTTCTTGCCCACAATAAATGCGATAACCCGGCCCGTAGTGCTCTCTCAGCTCCACGACACCTTCACCCACTGATCTGTGATCGCCCAGATTGCCCAGGCTGACGCGATCGAGGCGGGTACGGATCCTCGCACGCGCCTTTCTGTCTGAAAAGCCGTCGAACCATTCGGAGAAAGGTTCGGCTCCATCCTCCGTCGCATAAATCTTAATTTCCTTTGGGCAAGACTCCGATGACATCGAAAAAGCTCCAGATGAAATCGACCATTAATGTAGTTTATAAGCAACATAGCTGTCAATAATTAAATTCCCCCCAAAGTTCGAGGAGAGCACAGGGTGTCAGACACCCTGTGCTCTCTCCCGGATGGGCGGGCGGTTGCTCGGAGGTTCGCCCCGCACACTCGTGGCCACCCTGTATCAGGATGCCTAGCAGGCTGTTGACAAAGTCCGCCAGCGGTGTTCTCGCGGCGCTCAGAGGCTCAACGTACGGCGGAGAGTACGCTTCGCCTCTTCGCTTGCTGCGGCCTTGCTGGACGTCCTTTCTGAACAGCCAGCGACCTATCGTGAGATCATCCATGACCTATTCCGTGTTGAGTGCTGAAGCGCTTAGGTGAGTTTGTCAACAGACTGCTAGACAGCTGGACCTACGAATGGGGAATGGCACAAAAGGAACCCGCCGTGAGAGGCTCGGTACAGAGTCATTCGCCTGAAAAAATGAGACACGCTCATGCCCGTTTGATTTATTGCGCATTTGCACCAGGGTAGATTGCGCTCAGGATGCTGCATGTCGGCCATAGAGATGGCGTTGCAGCCCACAGGCTGAAAAGTATGACATTTGCTCAGGCTACGGGGGATACTCTTGATCAGGCTCGCTCATCCTAGAATGTTGAGTCATGGATGGTCTGAAGACGAACTGGCTCCAAACTTATCAAGGAAGCAGGAGCTAATATGAAGAAGATCGGGAGTGGTTCTAACCCGCTGGTCTGCTTCCTGGGATTAGCGGTCACGCTGTTGCTCGCCGGGTGCGGCAGTGGCGGTGACGGAGGTAGACCACAAGCCGGTGTGCTCGGTGTGTCGCTGACCGATGCACCAGCCTGCGGCTTCGAGGAAGTGAATGTCACTGTCAGCAAAGTGCGTGTGCATCAGAGCGACTCGGCAGATGACAAGGCCGCTGGCTGGACCGATATCATTCTCAACCCTCCGCGTACAATCAACCTGCTCAACCTCAATGATCCAACGCAACCAAATTTCGCGATTGACAGTCTTGGCGAGACGCCATTAGCGGCAGGCCATTACACCCAAGTGCGCCTGGTCTTGGTCGACAACAATGGTAATTCACCCACTGCCAATTGGGCTATCCTAGAGGGTCAAGATCCTACAATCATTAGCAACAGGATTCCGCTCGTAACGCCCAGTGCCGTCCAAAGCGGAATTAAGTTGATCCATCAGTTCGACGTGGGGTCTGGACAGCGTATCGATCTGTTGCTGGACTTCGATGCTTGCCACTCCATTGTGCGGACCGGCAATGGTAAGTACATACTCAAACCAGTGATCAAAGTCGTCCCATTTGTATTGAACGGCATAGACGGGTTTGTCGATGCAAACCTGCTTGGCAACAATGTCGTCGTGTCGGCTCAGGTGGACGGTAAAATCGTTCGCGCGACTGTGCCGAACACGAACCTCGCCCCCAACCCCAATAGAGGGAAATTTTTCCTAGCCCGCCTTACTCCAGGGATAACCTACGACGTTGTGATCACCGCAGACAGCCATGCGACCGCAGTGATTACAGGAGTCCCGGTTCCGACGAATACCAGCATTACCACGGTCAGCACTAACGATACCCCTACTTCGCCGATTTCCTTGAACTCCTCCGCGACCCATAGCATCAGCGGCACAGTAACATTGAGCCCGCCGACCGATGAACCAACCGTCTTTGTTGCAGCGAAGCAGACGCTTGTCGGTGGTCCAACCGTGACCGTGAAATCGCTGCCTGCCACTCTTTTAACCGTCAATCCAGGAGACCCGACCGGCGACTACGGCTACAACCTTACCCTGCCCATCGGAGCGCCTTCGCTCGGCTTGTACAGTACAAGCCTGCCAATCGTGCTTACCCCGCAACCCACAGCGGTTGGAGTTCACTATACAATCCAGGCCTTTGCAGCTGCTTACCAACCTCAGTCGCTCAACATCACGGACGTTTCCACGGTGACTACACCCCAGGACTTCACTTTGTCTCAGTTGCCGTAAGGAAATGATATGGGACAAGAAAACAGGGACATTCTGAATTTCCTGATATCTCAGGGGCTGGCAGACGTAGAAGTCACTGGAGGCACGGGAGCAACTACCCTACCTATCGATAGACGTCTTCGCGTTGTTCGATGGAGAGCACGTCCGGCCACTCGGAACCGACACGGCGGTAGAGAATGCGATAGGGTCAGACCCGGTAGAACCAGACCTTCTCTTTTTGAAAGTGACCTTTCAGCGGCTTGCCGTCGAGGGGGTGTTCGGCGAGGTGACGGAGGGCTTCTTTGACTCGTGTTCGTGTAGGGTCGTCACAATCCTTGAGGTCTTTGAAGAAGAAAATGGGGTCGGGAGTCTTTTCTAGGATAGACCCGTCGATGTCGACAGACGACTCCATCTCCCCGTTTCGCCTCTCACCATAGGCTCTCTGCTCCCGCTTTCGCGTTGACGATGCGAAAATCAACCTGGTCCATTCTGTCGATACGCGACGAAGATTTCAGGCACTTTTGGGTGGGACGATTTTCCTGAGTTCTTCGATCAGCGGTTGGAGTTCCTGCGTCACGGAATCCCACACGATATCTTCGTCGACGTTCATATAATCGTGCACGATCTTGCTCCGCATGCCTGCAATGGCCTCCCACGGAATTTGCGGGTGGCGTTCGCGAAACTGAGGGAAACGCGGCGAGCGGCCTCGCCGATTACCTGGATGAGATGTGTGAGCGCTAAGCGGAGGGCGGAATCACTGTCGTAATCTTGGCGGGTCTTTCCACGAGCCAAAGAAAGTGCTTCGAGAGCCTTATCCAACATATGGCCGACATAGACGAGTTCATCTTTCGGCATACTGAATCTCGGCGTCGGCCAGCACCTGATTCCGAATCCTTCGATTCAGAAATTTTTCCGTGACGAGATCGACTTTTCGCCCACCTAACAGGAGCGAAAGTTCCTTTTCCATTTTCATCAAGCCAATAAACCCAGGCCCATGATCTGGTTCAAACTCTACCAGCACATCAACATCGCTGTCCGGACTATAGTCATCCCGAAGCACTGACCCGAACAGAGACAGTTTCAGAATGTGATGGCGGCGGCAGAATTCCGCCATTTTCTCTTTAGAAATATCAATGCGAGCTTTGCTAATCATCGTGTACCTATTCATCCTCCAGCGATGGCCATAGTCATCTCTGGATGGGATTATCCTACCCTTCCCATCCTGGGTCAAGGAACCGCCTGTTCTCCCGTGGCAAGAAAACAGGAGCATCCTAAATTTCATGATCTCGCTAGTGGTGAGAACTGGCGGGAGCGGAGGTCACCGGAGGCGCGGGGACCCACCCTGGCTTGGCCAGGAAGTGAGACGGAAACCGACCGAGTCTGCGAGGGAATTTCCGAAGGCGTTCCGCCTGGCCGAGCCCGTGAGGGTCATGCCGGGAGGTGCCGGAGCACCTGCCGGGCCCCAGCACCTCAGCGTTTCACTGCCTTGTCCCGTCTGTCTGTCGATCCCTGCCGGGACGGCGGGCAAATTTGTCTCAGCACTGAATCGTTTCGTTCCACGTGAACCACGTTCCGTCTTCCTAATAGGAGCTTGTGCAGGGGTGCAACCCTAGGAAATACCTCAGACTGCAACAGAAAGCCTGCGCATTTGAGATGGGGCACATGGCTTGCGTGATATTCGTTTAGCCGGAATTACTCATGACTCCGTTGCGAATTTGCTTCGAAGCCAGGCGAGAGGGAAACATCGTTCAAGATGGGACACCCTGTTAGACGACCGTATCTGTGAATCCGAGAAAAACGAGGAGGAACCATGGCATCCACAATAATGGAACTCCGCAAGCACCAACGTTATCCTGTCCATTTCAAAAGTATCTTCTCGATTGACGGTATGCATATCGAGGACGGTATCGTAACCGACCTGTCCCTCGAAGGCTGTCGGTTGACAAGCGCCATTCATATTCCTTCCAATATCCCCATAGAAATTCATATTCGGCCCGATCAACATGCCCCCGTGTATGTCTCCGGCGCAGTGGTCTGCTGGGAAAAGGATTCCGTTTTCGGTCTTGCATTCAAAGAATTGCCGGAACTCGAATCGGCAACGCTGACCCGCCTGCTGTGGTTGTTGCCCTCGTGGACGGAGGAATAGGGACATTCTGAACTTCTGAATGTCTCTGATGGGAGCTGACGGGAACGGAGGTGGAGCATAGGACCTATGACTACGGAGTCTTCGAGCACCGGAACCCGAAGTCGCTGTCCCGGGCAGACGGCTTGATGCTGAACCGGTACGTGGATTTCAGGTACCCCAGATTGGAGTACCAGGAGCCGCCCCGCAACACTTTTGTCGCGCCTTGTTGCGGACCATCCGGGTTCTGCGACGGACTCTTTTCGTAATAGTCCTTGTCATACCAGTCGTTCACCCATTCCCAGGCATTCCCCGCCAAACCGTAGATCCCATAGGGACTTTGACCAGCTTCCAATGACCCCACCGGCGCCAACGCTGTATGGTTGCTCCATGTATCTTTCCCGTAGTTTGCGTGGAGCCGATCGAGTGGATCATTGCCCCACGGATAGATCCGCCCATCCGTTCCCCGCGCCGCCTTCTCCCATTCTGATTCCGTCGGCAGCCGTTTCCCGGCCCACCGGCAATAGAGGTTCGCGTCCGACCAATCCATATTGACGACTGGTCGTTTCTGATGGGCCGGCTGATTCATCATGATCCAATCCGGCGGCGCATCCAGACTCGTGGCCTCCAGAAACCTTGTATACTGCCCCACCGTCACTTCGTACTTGTCCATGTAAAAGGCATCGAGCGCGACCCGATGCACAGGCTGTTCATGAGCAAAGCCTGTATTGCTCCCCATGGTAAACTCGCCCCTTGGCACCAGCATCATCGGCGCCCCGTCGTCGCCCATGATCTCCTGCGGCACTGTCGGCCCCGGACCTGCGACGCACGCGACAAGTATTACGGCCATCACCGACCCGAGAACACACAACCACGCAGGCCCCTTCTGCCTTCCCCCCATGCTGCTGCGCCTTTCTCTTTAACCATCGGTCGGCCTATCGTAAACCTGCTTGCTGTCATCCTCAACACTTCGGGTCTAGCCTGCAATAATCATAATGGGGTCACAATGTGGGGTCAGGCCTGAGTATTGATTTATTGGAGTCCTCTCATTTCGCTACAGGTTATTGGCCATCGTGAGTGCAGACATGGAGCCTGGCATGAGTATGGACTTTTTTGTCCCTGACTGACGCTTCCGTGCTGCCATCCGTCCGTTGCTCGTGGGTTACGCGTCACAACCAACAACTGTGAGTTTCTGAATGTTCCGTTTCCGCAGCTAGTGGTGTCTGCCAGAAGCGTAGGCCCCCGGAAGCGCGAAAACCAGCCAAGGCTCAGCCAGGTCCAGAAATGAAGAAAAGCCGTATGTGGAACGAACGGGGTGGCAGATACACAGTTCTGTCTCACTACTTGATAAATCTGCTTGGCACAGACCGGCGTCGAATGCTCAATTATTTTCCCCTACCATCCGATACAATTCTTAATGGAAACAACAACCGCCGTACCCGCCCCAACAAATAGAGGAGGATCGGTCATGTGGCAGCCGGAGAAACTGGAATACAAACGTTCAACGCAATCAATGTCAGCCATAGGGGACAGCATCCCCGTGTCCCCTCATACCAAGCCGGAATCGACAGATGCCATCGTGGCCTTCGTCGGGAAAGGCGTCGAATTCAATGGTGCGATCTCCTACAGCGGGACCGTCCGGATCGACGGATCCCTCGATGGAGAGATTCAGACCGACGGGACCTTGTTGGTCGGACCGGAAGCTATCATCACCGCAAAGGTGAGTGCGGGAACTATTGTGTGCATGGGAAAGATCACCGGCGATGTTACGGCAACAGAAATAATCAAGTTACTCGCCCCTGCCGTTCTCAATGGCGAAGTGAATACGCCAAAGCTCTCGATCGAGGACGGAGTGCTCATCAACGGAACAATCGGGATGACGCAAGCAGCTCGGAAAACGACCCGTGAAAAGCCGCTCCGCTCCGTCGACGAGCAAGAGGACTCAGCACTGAGACAAGCCACGGACTAAGGCTCCACGACGAGTAACCCGATGGCCTATCCGACAACCGTGAGAAACGTGGAGGTTTGGGTCGAAGGCACCGGGACGACTATGGACCTTGCAGATTGTTGACAAACTACATGAGCACGGCGGAAACGCAGAGCCCAGTTACTCGCAACAGGGTCACAATCACTTGCGCGCTGTTCAGAAAGGCCATCCAGCAAGGCCGCAGCAAGGGAGGCAGGTGTACGCCCCTTCGTACGATGAGCCTCTGAGCGCCACGAGAATGTCGCTGGGGACTTTGTCAACAGCCTGCTAGTCGAGAAGTAAACAGTCCTCATCGGCGGGAATGTCCCTATTAAGGAGGATGTCATGTGGGCACGTGGAAATACTCGGCCCGAGATAATGACAGGACAAGAAGGCTTTACATTCCTGGCAAGGGGCGTAGTCTTCCGGGGCACGATAAGCCTGGAGGGAGATGTTAGGATTGATGGCCAGATAGAGGGCGAAATCCAATCAGCCGGCACCCTGACTGTCGGAGAACATGCTGTCATCACCGGCAATATCAGGGCCGACACCTTGATTACCAGCGGCAAAATCAAGGGGACTATCATTGCGTCGGAAAAGATCACCATCCTGAAGCCAGGGATCTTGATCGGGGATATTCGCACTCCGGCGATTTCCATTGAAGCGGGAGCGACGTTCCACGGACAGTCCGACATGAGTGCGGCTATCCAAAGCGAGAACCAATCCACGTCGAGCGGGAAGATTCATGACCTTGCCGTCTAACGCAGAGGAATACGCGATCCAGACTAATACGCGTACACACAGCTCGAAACTATTATGCGGGGAGAACACAGTTGCTTTGCTGAATCATGGTGCGCACCCAGAAAATAGGCTCAGGTCTTACTGTCACAGATTTGCATGGTCGGGGCCTGGAAACATAGACAACTGGGCAAGAAACAGAACGTTCTGAATTTTCTGATATCTCAAAGAGGCTGGCGGGGAGGGGAGATTACCAGAGCGCGGAAACCTACCGATGGCGACGGACAAACTCGTGCTTGGCTTCGAGCAACAAGCTTCACCCTCTCCACCTTAGACTCTTCAGAATCATCCGCTGCCGTTTCGTTCAGAGCCATCGGCTATACGCTCCGAATCCCACGCCCAACCCATGCCAAGTCGAACTCTCGGCGGATTATTTCTCGATACTCTCGCGATGAGGATTTATTGCACAGTGTGGACGTCTACGTAGGGGGATTCGGTCGCCCTCCCGATTGGGATATCTGACCGACCTGGCGGGCAACTGCATCCAGGAGCTGTTGAAGCTCAAATGGCTTGCTCAGTGTTTCGTGGGCACCCAACATCTTGGCTACGGAACAGTAGTCCATATACTTACTTCCGCCTGAAATCGCAATGACTCGTATATTTGGGAAGTTCCGATGCAGCATTCCAATCATCTCCAGGCCATCCAAGTCTGACATGAGAATATCGGTGATCACCACATCGATTGGCTGTGCACAAACCTGACGCAATCCCTCATTTCCAGACAGTGCCTCCCATACCTGGTAGCCGGCTCCTTCGAGCACCTTGCGGAGGAACGGCAGCATCTGTACCTCATCATCAACGACAAGGACAGAGGCACGAGGGCAACTACTTGGGACAGAAGAACCGGACAGTGGTGATACCAGGCTGAGGGGATAGTCCAGATCTACCGGTATGAACGGCTTCTGAAGTACTACGCTGGCGCCCAGCTCACGGGCTGCATGATACTGCTCACCTGTTTCTTCTCCCGTCAACCCGATAACGACGGCTTCAGGATCGGCCGCCCGTATTTTCCAGAGAAGTGAAATTCCAGCGGCCTCGGCAAGATCGAGGCTAAGCATTGTGATGTTCGGATGCGTTGCCTCGAATAGCATCCACCCCATCTGCGCTTCAGTTGCGAGGGTTACCGTATGCCCCAACTCCCGTAACGCGGTGTTGAGCTGCTCAAGCAGGATCGCTTCTTCAGCAACCAGAAGAATTGTCGCCATCAGCTTTTGGCGACTTCCAGAAGAGGCCGCTGGATGAGAAACTCCTCCTGCGGTATCCAAGACAAGAGGATTTTCTCTGTGGTTTGGAGAATCGTGGCGATCACCGATTGTTCTATGCCCATCCCGTCACCAGAGTCATACCGGGGACCTCGTTCAATGGAAGAAGATGCAACCATGCCGAGTCGCAACTGACAATGGGCAGATCCTCACAATGAGATTTGCATAGCCCATCATTCGTGAGGCCTGTTTATTCGAAGGTGTAGGATGAACGGGGAGGAAAACCATTCAATGGAATGGGAGACCCGCCGTTCTTTCTAGAGATTCTCAAATTTGGCCTCGCTACATCTCACCCTTGAGGCCAATCCATAGACCAGATCTCTGCTCCTATGAAGTATCCACTAGAAATAAAGAAAGCGCTATCGGTGCTTAGCGGTATCTGCTGATGTATTTCGGCGGTACTCAACTACCGCCAAATGGAGCTAGCTTGAATGGTGTTTGACGAATATGGCGGCGGCTTGTGCGCGGCTGGTAACTTGAAGCTTCTCGAAGAGGTTGGAGAGGTAACTTTTAATGGTCTTGTCGCTCAGCCCGAGGGCTGTAGCAATTTCCTTGTTCGTCTTCCCGTCGGCCACCAACGGCAAGATCCGCCGCTCTTGGGGAGACAACGTTATGCTTTGACCGTTGGTGTCCAGCATCGAGAGGGATCGCATGCGAGCGAGCACAGAGCCAGTAACGGCTGGATCGAGAATGGACTGCCCGCCTGCTATGGCATGAATGGCGTGAACCAATGCGGTCCCCCCGATCGTTTTCAAGAGATACCCCTTGGCGCCGGCAAACGTCGTCGACAGCACCGCACCCTCATCTGCAAAAGAAGTGAGAAAGACGACATGTGTGCCGGGACATGTCCCCAGAATCTCCCGGCAAGCCTCAACGCCGCTGCCATCAGGCAACCGAAGGTCCAGCAGGACAATGTCGGGCCGGAGGCGGATCGCCTCGCTAACAGCGGAGGCTACGGAGTTGGCCTCGCCCACAACCTGAACCGTACCGGCTCTGTGGAACAACGTACCCAGGCCCATGCGGACGACCTCATGGTCGTCCACAAGCAGCAACCGAATCGGTTTAACTGCCTGCTCCAGCATACTAATCCTCCAGCAGGAGTTCGACGAGAATCTGAACTCCTAATCCAGGCTTTGAGACGATCTGAAGATCCGCGCCAAGCTTTTGAGCACGCGTCGTCATATTCTGTAACCCGTGTCCCTGTCCGACAACTTCTTCAATGTTGAATCCGACGCCCTCGTCTCTGATCTCAAGACGAATGCGCCGGCCTTCCATCCCCAGAGAGACGAGACCGCTACGGCTTTTTGAATGGCGAAGGCTGTTGCTCATCGCCTCTTGCACAATGTGTAGGATATGAAACGCTTCCAGGGGAGTCAACCGCTGAGCAGCTTCCGCAGCCAGATCGAGGGAGAAGTGAATCCCCTTGGTACTCTCCATACTCACGGCCAATTCGGCCAGCTTCGCACAGAACTGTTGCCCGCTAATCCCCTCATGCTTTTCCCAGACGATATAAACCCGCACGTCTGAAATGACCCTGTTTAAGCTGGCAACGGCATACTCCAGCTTTTTGTCTGCCTCCTGTTGATCTTCTTGAAAGAGATAGCGGCATTCCTCAAGGCTCATCCCAATCGCATAGATGGATTGGATGATATTGTCGTGGAGGTCCTGGGAGAGCTGCTCCCGCTCTTCGAGCACTTTGCGAAGCTGTTCTTCGCTCTTTCGAAGGGATTCCGCCGCTTGCTTGCGTTCGGTGATGTCTTGAACCGTACCGATCGAGCGAGTTGGGCGACCATCCGGCGCATAAAACGTCTCGCATTGCTCGTGTACGAACTTGACCCGCCCATCGGGCATGAGCAGCCGATGCTCGATGTCATAGCAAGTCTTATTGGCAATTGATTCAATATAGGCCTCGTTGACAAATTGGCGATCATTAGGGTGTACCAGTTCAAGGAAAGCCGTATAGGAAGCTCCAAACTTCGCGGAATCCATCTCGAAGATACGGTAAATTTCATCGGACCAGGCGAGTACATTGTCGACCAAGTCCAGGTCCCAGCTCCCGATATGCGCGATGCGCTGGGCCATATTCAGTCGAGCTTCGTTTTGCTGAAGTGCTTCCTCCGCCTGTTTGCGTTCGGTGATGTCCTCCGAGATGCCCAGCAGGTATTGTGGCGTGCCGTCAGCGCTGCGGATCGGAATCTTCTTCGTGTGGAGAAACCGCACCTCACCATCTTTGGTCTGAATAGGCTCTTCGGGAATATCCAGCAAGCGTCCACTACGCAAGACCTCCCGATCTTTGGCTGTGAAAAAGTCGGCTTCTTCCTTCGGAAAGATGTCGTAGTCGTTCTTGCCCAGAAATTCATCTCGATGATAACCCAGCAACCCTTCCCCTGCCTTATTGAAACGGACGAAACGGAGATCCTTGGCATCCTTCACAAATATCATATTGGGAAGATTTTCAAGTACGGAGGTGATGAAGACCTCTGAGCGGCGCAGGTTTTCCTCGATCAGCTTTTGATCCGTGATGTCGGTCAGGATGCAGTGGGTCCTGAGAAAGTTTCCCTCCAGGCCGCGCTGGACGCGTCCCTCCAGGATGACAACGATTTCCTTCCCGTCCTTTCTCCTGAGCCTGAGCTGATTAGTCACTCTACCGGTTCGCTTGAAACTGCCGAATCCGGCAGGAAACAACTCACGGATATCGGGAGGCCAGAAGTCGTCGAAGGGCTTGCCGAGCAGTTCATCAGGAGAGTACCCGAGCAACGTACAGAGCCCCTTGTTGACATCGAGATACCGCCCCTCGATGTCCAGCGATTGATAGGCGATGGGCACTTCTTCGAACAGACTCCGGAAGCGCGCTTCACTCTCGCGCAATGCCGCTTCTGCCTGTTTGCGTTCGGTGATGTCCACCATGATGCCCCGCAGGAATGTGGGGCCCAGTTCGTCGGTCTCCACGGTCACGATGTCCTCGAGCCACACGGTTCGCCCATCGGCTGCGATCATCCTGTATTCGAACGAGTACTTGCGTTTATCCCGTGAAGCTGCAAGGCAATATTCCATCACCCAGTCTCGATCGTCTTGGTGTATATGGCTCTGCCAAAAGTCCGGCTCGTCGAGCCAGTGCCACACAGGATAGCCGAGCACCAGTTCTGCTTGATGGCTGACGAACGAAAACTTCCAGGTCCGCGCGTCGCATTCCCATACGATGCCCTGAATCGAGTCGATCAACGCTCGCTGCCACGATTCGGCGACACGAAGTGCGGCATTCATCACTACGAGTTCTTGCGTGCGCTGGGCCACGTGCTGTTCCAACTCATTGTTCGCCTGCCGCAGCGCCTCTTCCATCCGCTTGTGCTCGGTAATGTCGCGAGCCGCCGCATAAAACATCGGCGGCTCCTCTTCCGGAGCCGGAGTGATCCATGTCAGCCATCGGTAGGACCCGTCCCGGCATCGATACCGGTTTTCGAAATTGATGGCCGGCTGCCCTCGCAAAAGCTTCTCCATAACGTCCTGCGTACGAGCACGGTCATCGGGATGAATGAACTGGATAAAAGGTTTCGAGCACAGCTCTTCTCGGCTGAACCCCAGCGCTCGTTCCCATGCCGGATTGAGCCGCTTGAAATAGCCGTCACCCCCTGCGATGCAGAGGAGATCCATAGACAGGTCGAAAAATTTGTCGCTCTCGTAATTCATCTTGAGAAACTCTCCCTTTGATCGACCGATCTGCTCGCTTGCCCTCCCTGCCACTTAACCAGTCGCGAAGCTCACGAAAACCGCTGACCACCTTCCAGACACCACCTCCCATCCGACCTGCCCCGCCGAAGTGAAGATGAAGGGTCGCTCCATGGAATCCTAATCAGTCCGCCAAAGAAGCCAATGCGCTGCCCAGCCGCCACCGGGATCATAGTAAATGCAATCACGATATCGACTGCCACCTGGCACAGGGGGGGGTAAATACCAGCGCAAGACCGCTGTCGCTCCGAGAACAATGGTCTCTCGAAAGATGGAAGACGCGTTTTCAAAAATGGGAACGGAAAGGATGGGAAGGCCGGCTGTAATTTTTGCATAGCGTACGAGATCCTTCTATTGTGCAGGTCCAACAGGTTGCGGATCGCAAGCCTCTGAATAGAGAGTGGAGGTACGTTAATACAGGTATTTTGTCAAGGATCGCCAGCATTACTCGTCAATACTCGGCAGCCTTCCTCCCTTCATCCTCACGCCAAGAAGGGAACCGGGGACATTCTGAATTTTCTGACATTGCGGTGGGGGGGGGGGGAAGCGGAGGCCCCGGNNTTTCTGACATTGCGGTGGGGGGGGGAAGCGGAGGCCCCGGAGGTACGGGAGCGACTGCTCGTTTCCTGCGAAATAGGTGTATGCGCGAAATAAGCTGATGGGTAGGAAATCGTTTGAGCGAGCACCATACTGCCCAAGCACTACCGTTTTGTTCGCGCTTTGGCCACAAGCGCCTTGAGGCCCGCCAGTTCTAGCGCGCCTGGATAGACTTCGCTGCCTATGACGAACCCCGGCGTTCCGGAAATTCCAAGGAGATTGGCAAGCGTGTAATTACGATCGATCGCGGTTTCCCACCCAGGCGCATTCAAGTCCACCTCGAGTTTTTTGACATCCAATCCAACTCGCTGGGCAATTGCGAGTACTACCTCCTTGGTCAGCTCTATTTCCGACGCCAACATCGCCTCGTGGAACGCCTGGTGTTTGCCTTGCTCTCGAGCAGCGAGCGCGGCGCGGGCTCCAAAGACCGAGACCTCTCCCAATATGGGAAAATCTTTGTACACGACCCGCACGCTGGGGTCATCCTTTTGCAATTGCATCACGGCACCGGCGACCCGCTTGCAGTATCCGCAGCGATAGTCGAAAAACTCGATGACCGTTACATCTCCATTCAAATTGCCACTAACGGGAGAAGCAGGATCTCGCAGCAACTCCTCCTGGTGTGTTGCGATGGCCTGCCTGACCCGTAATTTCTCATCCCTCTGGCGCTTGACCTCAAGGGACTGTATGGCTTGCTCAATGACCTCAGGATGTGACCGAATATACTGTTCAATGGCTTGGTCCAAGGCAGGCTGTGCAGGAACCGATGGAGACTCAGCCCACGCCGACCGTATCGGGCCAACCGCAAGGACGGCCATACTGAAAAGGAGGACGTCACGGTATCTCATATGTATTTTCCTTGTTCAAGAACCGGGAGAGTATCTTACGCGATTTTGCACCAGTATAACGCAAGACTTCATCCGACAGACGGCGAGGCCTCGCCGGTCTTACGCCGCTACGTATCCTCCATCAAACAATCACTATTTTCCAGGAAATACCATCCCGGCGTGAAGTGACAATGTGTCACCACCTCGACTTCCGCTGAATCCAGCCAAACCGCTTTGCTCTCAGCTGTACGTTATTCATTATACGTTCTCCATCGGACAGCTCTGTGCCCAGGGAGGCCAAATATGCCGATTGCCGGGTAAAGAATGCCGGGCTACTGATGCGTAGACTCCAATAAATACACAGATCATGGGCTTATTGAGTGCATTTCCCTCTGTTGTGCAAGGCACGGAAGTTGAGAGGGCTTTCCCTGGCGTTGGGGTTCTTGCGCAACGAAGATTCTTCTCTGCTTGAAACCATGATCGTAAAAGCACCCTTTAGCCTTCAACCTAAACATTTGGGTAGTTACCAAGAACTGAGGAAGCGATGACCGCCTTATCCAACCTATGGGAATTCCTGAGTCACGACGAGGCCTTTTTCGGAGGGCCCCAAAGCCCGATGCTGAGCTGGATTGGATCTTTCGGAATCGTGTTTTTCTTTCTCTGGCACGTCATACGGTTGAGAATGGATCTTTCCGGCGCACAACGACCATTCGCTCGCCTAGGCCCCACGCTGACCGCTCTCGCGGACGAGCGCGGCGACGTCGATCGTGAGCGTTTCACGAATCATGCGCTGGTGGGCTTCGCGCCTCCGGTTGGTCAGACCATTCCCTCCCCAACGCGTATCGACTGCGATGACCTCCAGGCCATCGAAACGGCGATGCAAAAAGAGCCCATGTTTCGGCAACCGTGGGCGCAATTCCGCAAGACTCTGGTTCTGGAACATGTCCCATGGTTCGTGGAACCGCGTATTTTCAGCACACGGCGGGCGGAGGAAATTTTCACTCAAGACACGCTCCTGAGCCATCGTGTGAACCTGGCCTTCTACAGCCAACTACCTTCTCTTGTAACCGGCATCGGGTTGCTGCTGACCTTTCTAGCGCTATTTATCGGCCTCAGTAAACTCCACGCGGAGGAACACGACATTGCCGGGATTCAGGGGCTCATCAATGGACTTGCTGGAAAATTTCTGACGTCCATCGTCGGACTGATTGCCGCCAACCTGTTCACGCTTATCGAAAAACCGATGGTTTTTCGGCTCATGAACGAACACCATACTTTCCTCAGCCTGATTGACAAGCTCTTTCCCCGAAAAACCATGGAACAGATGTTAGAACAACTTACGCCGATACACCGTTCGCACGGCGGACCCCGCCGGACTACCGGCGGAGACTTCATGGAGCAGATCGAAGGAATGGGGGCAGACAGCCTGGCGGGTCCCATTGCCGAGCTGACCGAAGCGGTTCGTTCCTTGACAAAATTGAAACAGGGCGAGGAAACCACGGTACAACGTACGGCGGCTGAACTGCCGCGAGTCATCCGTGATGAATTCACGGCTCCAATGAAAGCGTTGAATGACTCGATTCATGACCTCACCGCGTCGCTAAAGGACATGCGCATCGATCGGACGCAGACAGCCGCGACGCTCGACGATCTTATGGAGCGCCTGACGGACAGGCTGGCTGAACAGCAAACAGCGTCGGGCCTCTCTCGTGCTGAGGGGCGCCGATTTTGGACAAAACGGTCGGTGACATCCTCGCAACAGCCAATCGCATGATACGCGCAACAACACAAGGAGCCGGCTCTTCCCATACGGCAATCGGCATCACCGATCTCATGACATCGCTCGCCATCATATTCATATTGCTATTCGCAGTACAGCTCACCAAAGCGTCCTCCGCACCACAGTCTGAGCTGCAAGTAAACAAAGACAACGTACAGGCGGCGCTTCGCGACCACATTCAGCGCCTGGGTCTCTCCCTCGATGCGGACCCTCGCGATCCGCTTGCACTCATGATCGTGATCCCGGAGAACCTGCTCACATTCGACTTGGGAAAAAGCACGTTGTCCCCTACTGCGGATCAGTTTCTTGTAGAAGCGTTGCCCTTCTATGTGGAGGCATTGTGTGGGCCGCTACGTGACAAGATCGACTCCCTCGTCATTGAAGGACACACCGATGATCACGGCAGCGATGCATTTAATCTGAAATTGAGTCAGGAACGGTCGCTGGCGGTGATGGTAAAGGGGCTGGAGGTCATTCAAGCCACAGAACCGGCTTCGTACCGATGTTTTCAAGAAATCACCTCAGCATCCGGCCGCGGCAAGCAAGACTTGATTTATGACTCAATAGCCGAGGTAAACCGCGAAAAAAGCCGACGGGTGATCTTCAAAATTCGCCTCCGCTCTGCCGAGCAACGACATCTGGTTGAACGATCAACCAGCCCGCTCTAAACTTTGAGGTACGCAAGAATCGTGGACATTCTGATCTTCAGCCCGCGAATCGTTTGTGCCTCACTCGAGGTGTGGTAAAGTGATGGTCGGCACTGACGTTGTGTGTACCTGAGGCTCCTATGAGATCAACGAACTTCGGTTCTCTGGATCTCTCCGATTACGAGATCTCTCCTGAACAGGGCTTTCTCCCACAAGACCCCCTTGGCCAGCTTCCCGATTCCCCCACACTCAACGATCTCGGAAGCGAGCTGCCGAAATTACTGAGCGCTCGAACGGTTCGACGATTCATCGACGAACAACCGAAACTGCTCCCATCCATCCCTGCCATCTGGCGCACAGAAGACTATCGGGCTGCGATGCGCATCCTTTCGTTCGCCGGTCACGCCTATGTCTGGGAAGTGCCAGACCAACCGGCTGCAAAACTGCCCCCGCAATTGGCACAACCCTGGCACGAAGTCGCTCGACGACTTGGCCGACCTCCGGTGCTCTCCTACGCCTCCTATGCACTCGACAACTGGCGGCGACTCGACAAGGCGAAGCCGGTTCAGCTCGACAACATCGTGCTGTTGCAGAATTTTCTCGGCGGGTTGGATGAAGAGTGGTTTGTCGTCGTCCACATCCAGATCGAGCGGGAAGCGGGGCCAGGGCTGGCTGGACTCCTGCGCGCAATGAAGGGGGCAAATGAAAACAAAGAGGAAGAGGTCTTACTGGGTCTCAAGTCATTGGCAGCGGCGCAAACGGCGATGATGAGCAGCCTGCTCAGAATGAAAGAACGGTGCGATCCCTATGTGTATTACAATCGTGTCCGGCCCTACATCCACGGATGGAAGAACAGCCCTAGCTTGCCGAACGGGCTCGCCTACGAGGGCGTCGAGTCCTATGCCGAGCAGCCGCAACAATTCAGAGGCGAAACCGGCGCGCAAAGTACCATCGTGCCCTGTCTCGACGCAGGACTGGGAGTCGCCCATGCACCCGATCCCTTGACCCTCTACTTACAAGAAATGCGCGGCTACATGCCTCCACGCCATCGCGCATTTCTACTGGCTCTGGAAACAACCACCGATAACCAGGGCCGTCCAGTCCTCGCAGGTTACGTGCGCGATCGACAAGTCCGTACCCCCGACCTCTGGGCTTCCTATTGCGCCTGTATCGATCTCCTCGCCAAGTTTCGCGAGATCCACATCGGTTATGCCGACACTTACATCCACCGCCAGCACCAGTCCCACGCGAGCAACCCCACGGCCGTGGGAACAGGCGGGACACCCTTCATGCAGTACCTCCAAAAGCACCTGGATGAAACGAAGCTGGCAATCCTCAAGTAACCCGGTATCGTCGAGCAGGATGCAGGACATCTCGATTTGGGGTTCGCCAGGCTTATTCATTTTGCACAATCAGCATATTTCGTTGAGCCTACCTTCTTTCTGGCTTATAGTGCCATTTAGCTCTACATCGCTAACCGAAGTAACTCCATACCTGTTGGTCGCCCGGTCCTGAGACGATCCGACTCGTTCGCGCGTTCAATCCGGTAGGACTCCATGTCTGGTTCCTTTCGTTTACTGATACTTGAGGATTCCCCCCTCGACGCCGACCTTATGGTGGAGACGCTCCACAGCTTTGGCCTCGACCCCACATGGACGAGGGTGGATAAGGAATCGGACTATCTTTCCTCTCTGGACTCCCGCCCCGACCTGATCCTGTCGGACTTTTCCATGCCGCAATTCGATGCGCGACGGGCCCTCCACTTACTGAAAGACCGCGGGCTCAACATTCCGTTTATCGTCGTCTCCGGCTGTATCGGCGAGGATGTGGCCGTGCAATGTATGAAGGATGGCGCGAGCGATTATCTGCTGAAGGACCGCCTGGCCCGCCTGGGACCTTCTGTCACACAGGCCTTGGAGCGCATACGCCTGCAGAAGGAAAAGAACGCAATAGAAGAACGGCTCTTCCACGAAACCTTTCACGATGCGCTCACCGGTCTCCCCAATCGCGCGCTATTCCTGGAACGGCTGGAGCGCTCGCTGCTGCGGAGCAAGCGGGATCGAACCTATGTCTTCGCCGTGTTATTACTCAAGCTAGAAGGCCTTTCGACGATCAATGAAACCCTGGGCCCCTCCGCCAGCGATCAGTTGACCATCGAAGCCAGCCAACGGCTTTCCAGGCACGTCCGGTCTCTTGACTCGGTTGCCAGGCTAGCCGGCGAAGAATTTCTGATCTTGCTCGATGACTTGAAAACCGCCACGAATGCAGGCCGTGTAGCCACGCGTATTCAACAGGCCATCGCCCTTCCGCTCATCTTTGAAAGCCGCGAAATCATCTTGACCGCCGGCCTTGGCATCACGGCGAGCCTCACTGGTTACGATAACCCGGAAAACATGCTTCGTGACGCCGGCGTAGCGCTGCACCGGGCGAATTCGCTGGGGAAGGGAAGCTTCGTGATGTTCGATGCGACCATGCATGCTCAGGCCATGGAGCGCCTCAAACTCGAAGCGGATCTTCGGCAAGCCCTGGAGCGTGACGAATTCAAACTCCATTACCAGCCGATCGTGTCACTCGAAACCGGGCGCATTGCCGGATTCGAGGCGCTGCTGCGCTGGCAGCACGCTGAGCGGGGACTCACCTCGCCGATCGATTATATTCACGTCGTGGAGGAGACCGGATTGATCCTGCCGATCGGTCGCTGGATTATCCACGAAGCCTGCCGCCAGTTGCGCAACTGGCGGGCGAAACACACGGCGGCCGCCGCAGTGACAATGAGCGTCAATCTGTCCAGCAAGCAATTTAACGATCCGGAGCTTCTCCCCTTCATCGAAAAAACGCTCAAAGACACAGGCCTTGCTGGAGACAGGTTGAAGATCGAGATCACCGAATCCGTCATGATGGACAACGTCGAATCCGCCGCCATACTGCTTCGGGATTTGAAGTCCCTTCATCATGTTCATACCTGCATCGACGACTTCGGCACCGGCTACTCGTCTCTGAGCTATCTCCAACGATTCCCCATCGACTATCTCAAAATCGACCAGTCGTTCGTCGCCCGCATGGGCGACGACCCCAAGAGTCTGGAGATCATCCACACCATCATTTCACTGGCTCAAACCTTGGGGGCTAAGGTCATCGCCGAGGGCACGGAAACAGCGGAGCAGGTTGCTCTCCTCAAAGCCTGGAAGTGCCAATATGCCCAAGGCTACTATTTTTCCAAGCCATTGCCCCCAGAGGCAGCAGAAAAACTGCTCATAGAAGGCTGAGAAGTCGGTCGATCTGGGCTCTTTTGTCTATCTGGTCTAATTGGTTGAACCAGACAGACGGAACAGACCAGAAAGACAGACAGACTGTCCTTGCTCAGCCTCTTAGCCCGCTCTTCGTCGTTACCCCATTCGACTTTCTGCTATAATCCTCTCCACTCACTCGACAACTGCCCTCCTGAGGGCTCTTGCATGGCGACTGCCCATCAACACGACCGGAAGCTCGCACGGGCGTTGGTTCTCGACGAACTCTTCGATCTGTTGCTCTACAAGGCGCTCCGTGCGGTGACACAGCCGGACGTGCACCACACCCTCGACGAACTGATCAAGGTGGAAACCGGACACCTGGCCTTTTGGCAGAAATTCTTCGACCTCAAACTCAACGAATTAAATGTCGGCAGAAAGATCAAACTCTCCTTCATGATGCTGATCTGCCGGATCTTCGGCTCGACTGCCGTTCATCTCGTGCTTGAAGCCATCGAGGTCCACGGCGTGCGAAAATATCTGGCTCTTTGGAGCGAGTATCAGGGCATGCCCCTTGGCGAAGCCTTGCGCGGCATCTTGATGGATGAATTCAAGCACGAGGATGTGCTCGTCACGGAACTGACGAAGCGAAAAATCAACCCGGAACGGATTCGTAATATCTTCCTAGGGCTCAACGACGGTTTGGTGGAAATTCTCGGCGCAGTGAGCGGCTTCTTCGGCGCCTTCGGCAGCTCCAAACTGGTCCTGATCGCGGCCTTGACGACCGCTGCGGCCGGCGCGCTCTCGATGGCCGCCGGTTCGTTTCTGGCCCTGAACAGCGAGAAGGAAGTGAAGACAACCGAGATCGCCAGAAAAATCTTCCTGGGCGAAGAATCGGACGTCACGCCTATGGAAGAATCTCCGCTGGGATCCGCTGCAGTGGTGGGGATTGCCTATGTCACCGGCGCGCTGGTGCCGGTATTGCCGGTCTTAGTCGGGGCGAAGGATGCGCTCTTCTCCGTCCTCACTGCCGGCCTCATGGTCATCGTCGTTTCGACAGTATTGTCATTCCTCTCCGGCATGGACGTCAAACGACGGATCGTCCTGAACCTGGCCATTATCATGGTGGCTGTCTGCGTGAGCTACGGAATCGGATTGGCGGCAAAACAGATCTGGGGAATTGCGGTTTAACAGGAGAGGCGAGCGAGACTGGCTGGACGGGCGAGACAAGGCGAAAATCAAATCTATTCCACGTCGCGCTTTTCTCGCACATCTCGCGCTTCACGCGCCAAGGTCTTTGGCCTAGCGAGAGTGGACCATGGGTAACTCGCGCGAGGTTTCTGCTTCCTGCTGAATGCGCAGCCGTTCCAGCCGCGATGCCTCCATCACGTTATCGAGCATCTCATCCGTCATCTGGGTCAGCTCTGCCGCCGCATCTTTTATGTCGGCATGTTCGACGGCGCGGGACAGCACCTCAGCCTTCGTGGCGCCTTTCTTTTGGCCCAGAAACGGCTTGATGAGAATGTAGGCCACATCCCGCGCAGGCATGAAGCGGAGAAACCGCCGTAGCAACCGGAATGTCTGGATGGGATAGTGCAGGATTTTGTAGATGAACAGGCGCTTGAGACCTTGACGGCGGACCTCGTTGATCACTTCTCCCGGCAAGCAGGTGGGATCGATCGTAGAACATTTGAAATACTTGTACCAATCAGCGGTTTCGCTGACTAGCCCGCGCTTCACATATTCCTGCCAAAGCGGGGTTCCCCGATACACACAGAGCCGATTGAAGCCGAACGTGTCGAGCGGCAGCTTGGAGGCCAGGTCGAACGTGGCGTTCATGTCTTCGACCGTTTCATCCGGGTTGCCCACAGTGAAGAATCCGTGCACGATCTCGATGCCGGCTTGCTTGGCATTCTTAACGGCAGTGGCCACCTCTTCCAACGTCTGTTCTTTCTTGAGGCGATCCAAAATCTTCTGGCTCCCGCTTTCAATCCCGAACATGACCGTCCGGCAATTGGCCTTGGCCATGGCGGGAAACAAATGCTGGGCCACCGAGTCCACACGCCCTTCGATGCCCCATTGAATCGTGAGCTTCTCGTCCATCACACCTTGGCAAATCGCCTCGATCCGCTTGGGTTGCAACAGAAAATGGTCGTCGACAAAATAGACGGACCCATAGCCGCATTCTTCGAGGTACTTGAGCTCCTTCACCACATGTTGTGCGCTCCGCGCGCGCCACTTGCCTTCATTGAAGATCGGAATGTCGCAGAACACACAGGGCCAGGGGCAGCCGCGCGAAGTTTGCATCGTCGTGAACCGCTCCATCGAGAGCACGGCAGGCACGTCGAGCGGCATCGACTCGATAAAGTCGAGCGGAAGACCTTCGCGATCTGGGAAGGGCCACTGGTCGAGATGGCGCTCCATCGGCCGACCGGAGTTCTGCACAACATGGCCATCCTTAGCCCAGGTCAGCCCAGCGACGTCAGCTGGGTCATCGAACCGTTCGAGCAGATCCAGAAGCAACTGTTCGCCGTCTCCCTTGCAGATGAAATCCACTTCAGGACACTGCAGTTTGACTAGCGCGGCATTCAAACTCGCAAAGACGCCACCGAAAGCCAATTTGACCTTCGAGTTGGCTGCGCGAATCTGACGGGCCAGGATCTTCGCGTAGGGATAGCTGGTGGTACTGAGAAAGCTGAGGCCGACCAGGGCCGGTTGTTGCCGCTCGATTTCATCGAGGATCACCTCGTTCGGCGTATCGGGGTTCGCCTGATCGAACATCACACATTCGTGGCCAGCCTGTTTGAGGACCGACGAGAGCGACATGATGCCGATGGGAGGAAAACCCATGACTCGAATACGGCCATTTTTCGCGCGCGTTTTCGCCGGGAGGGCGTAGAACTGTGGATCCCGAACGTGGATGAGAAATACCCGCATCGTTTAACCCTAACACGAATATCATGGCAGGTGAAGGGAAATAACTTGGCTCACCAGGAGAGAAGACCAAACAGGTGTGAGGCTAACAATATGCGGGGAAGCTATTTTGCACGCAAGAGCTTCGGTGGTTCGACTGTCTGAGTTAAGCCTAGCCTGTCTGGGTACCTAGTCTGTCTGGTCTATTCGGTCTGTCCCGTCTGTTTGGTTGAGCGAGACTAACCAGATAAACCAGACAGACTAGATAGACCAAATGAGCAAGACCAGGAGGCGAGATTCTTACTTACCGCCCGAGCGCAACCTTGACCGCATTGCCGATCTCAGCTGGATTCTTTACCACTCGGACACCCGCTGCCTCCAAGCTCTTCATCTTCTCAGCTGCCGTGCCCTTGCCTCCTGAAATGATGGCGCCGGCATGGCCCATGCGCCGGCCCGGAGGAGCCGTGATTCCAGCAATGAAACTGATGACCGGCTTCTTCACATTCTTCTTGATGAACTCAGCGGCTTTTTCCTCCGCATCGCCACCGATCTCGCCGATCATCACAATCGCCTGGGTCTCAGGATCTTTCTCGAAAAGCGCCAGCACATCGACGAAACCTGTTCCATTGACCGGATCTCCCCCGATCCCGACACAAGTCGTTTCACCCAGTCCAAGCGTTGAGAGTTGATGCACGGCTTCGTAGGTGAGAGTCCCGCTGCGAGACACGACTCCCACAACACCCTTCTTATGGATGAAGCCCGGCATGATCCCGATCTTCGCCTCATCGACGGTGATGACGCCGGGACAGTTGGGTCCGATCAATCGGACATCCTTGCCGCGGAGTGCGCGCTTCACCTTGACCATGTCGTTCACCGGAATGCCTTCGGTGATGCAAATGATCAACTTGATGCCGGCTTCCGCCGCTTCCAAAATCGCATCAGCACAGAAGGGAGGTGGCACGAAGATCAACGAGGTATCGCACTGGGCCTTCTTCACAGCATCGCGCACCGTATTGAAAACCGGAATGCCCTCGACCTCTTGCCCCGCCTTGCCAGGCGTCACGCCAGCCACAACCTGCGTCCCATAGGCCTTGCACTGGGTAGCATGGAACGAGCCTTCCTTACCAGTAATCCCCTGTACCACCACCCGCGTATTCTTATTAACCAGAATGCTCACAATTCCCTCTTTTCTTTCTTTTCCACCTTACCCCAGAAGGGCAAGGACTCTTTTGGCGGGTGGCGCCGATCTGGGCGCCCGTCCGCCCGCAGCGGGGTCCCTACACCGGGCGGGGTGCGAGGACGGACGGGCTGGTCGGCGACAGGACCCGCCTCCTCACGCCGCCTTGCCCGTCAACTTCACAATTTTTTGCGCCGCCTCCCACAAATCGTCCGCGACTTCCAACTTCAGCCCGGACTCGGCCAACAGCTTGCGACCTTCGTCTGCATTCGTTCCCTGCAACCGCACGACCAACGGCACCGTGATCTTCACTTCTTTTGCCGCTTCGATCACGCCATGGGCAATTCGCTCGCAACGAACGATGCCACCGAAGATGTTGATGAAGATGCCCTTGACGTTCGGATCTTTCAGCAGAATCCGGAAGCCGGCTGCCACCGTTTCTTTCGTCGCGCCGCCGCCGACGTCTAGAAAGTTCGCCGGTTCGCTGCCCGCCAGCTTGATGACATCCATCGTCGCCATGGCGAGGCCCGCGCCGTTCACCATGCAGGCGATGTTGCCGTCGAGCTTGATGTAGTTCAAATTATTTTCTCCCGCTTCGATTTCAAGCGGATCTTCTTCGTTGAGGTCACGCATCTGCTGCACATCCGCATGTCTGAACAGCGCGTTGTCGTCGAATGAGACCTTGCCGTCCAGTGCGATGAGTTTCTTGTCGCTTGTAATGACCAGCGGATTGATCTCGACCATTGCCGCGTTCTTGTCCATGAATAAGCGATAGAGGTTTCCCAGCATCTGAATAAAGGGATTCACGACTGCCGGTTCCATGGCAGGAAGGCCGAGCGCGAAGGCAACGTTTCGCCCATTGTAGGATTGAAACCCGACAGCCGGGTCGATTGCCTCCCGGATGATCTTCTCCGGTGTATGCGCGGCGACCTCTTCGATTTCCATCCCGCCTTCGGTGCTCGTGATAAAAACAGGCCACCCGCTATCCCGATCGACAAGAAGGCTCACATACAGTTCTTTGGCAATCCCAGCTCCTTCTTCGATCAGCAACCGTCGCACTTCCCGCCCCTTTGGACCGGTTTGGTGGGTGACGAGGGTTTTGCCGATCAGTTCCTTGACCAAGCCTGGTACGGCCGCCTTGTCCTTCGTAATCTTGACGCCACCGGCCTTGCCTCGGCCTCCTGCATGGATCTGCGCCTTGACGACGAACACGGGGGTATTCAGCTCTGCGGCCCATGCCGCTCCCGCCTCTGGCGAGGTGATCTCTCTTCCGCGCGGAACCGGAACCCCGAACTGCCCGAACAACTGTTTCGCCTGAAACTCATGAACGTTCATCTACATCCTCTCAGGTTAAGGTTTAGGCTAAGGTTAAGGGGAGAGTCCGTTGAGTTATGCTCAACCTTGACCTGAACCTCAGCCTATTCTTTTCTTGTGTACGCCGGCAGGATCATGGGCGATACGATCCCGTTCGAACTGCCGTGTGTCTTGGCCTCGGCGCGGAATCCCTTCAGATGCCCGACGGTCAACTTCCCTTGCGGCATGGAAGCGGCGCGAGCCGCAGCTGTCAGACCAGATCGCTTTCCAAAGACCATCAGGTCGAGAAGCGAATTACCCATCAATCGGTTCCGTCCATGCAATCCGCCGGACGCCTCGCCTGCAACAAAGAGATTGGGCACGTTGGTTTCCGAGTTGGTATCGATCTTCACGCCGCCGTTCTGATAATGCAGCGTCGGATAGATCAACACGGGATCCTTGCTGATATCGATACCGAACCGCTCGAACTGCAGCATCATCGCGGGGAAATGCTTCTCCAATGTCCCATCGCCATGTTCCGCATCGAGCAACGGCGTATCGAGCCAGACACCGATACGCCCGGACATCGTGCGGATGCCGCGCCCCTCTTCGCACTCCCGGATAATCGAAGACGACACGACATCGCGGGTGTCCAGTTCATTGACGAACCGTTCTCCCTTCGCATTGACCAGATGTCCCCCTTCGGATCTGATACCCTCCGTCACCAGAGCCCCGATGAGCTGTTCTGGATAGACCGCTCCGGATGGGTGGTACTGAAACGTATCGATGTGCATGAGCTTGGCGCCCATCCGATAGGCCAGGCAGAGCCCGTCGCCGGTGGCACCGTAGTGATTGCTGGTTGGAAATCCCTGAATGTGAAGCCTGCCGATCCCGCCGGTCGCTAGGATGACGGACTTGGCTGCCACGACGACATGGCGCTGGTTGTCGAGGTCTCTGAAGATCGCGCCGGTGCAGTTTCCCTTCTCATCGCTCGTCAGCTCGACCGCGGCACAGAACTCGAGCAACTGGATTTTCTGATTCAGCACCTCGTCCTTGAGCACCCGCATGATTTCAAGGCCGGTATAGTCTGAACAGGTCAACAAGCGAGGCTTTGAACTGCCGCCGCCTTTTTTCACATGGAGATTGCCGTCCCCATCGCGATCGAACAGCACGCCCAGGCTCAATAACCATTTCGCAATCGAGGGGCCTTCCTCGACCATCACCTTGAGCAGCTGATGGTCGTTCTGCATATGGCCGCCCTTCAGCGTATCCACGAAATGGGTGACGGGTGAGTCCCCTGACGCGACAGAGATCTGCATGCCCCCTTGCGCCATCACACTGTTGGAGTCGCCGAGACGGAGCTTGGTCGCCAACATAACCTTGGCGCCGGCCGCATGGGCATGGAGCGCCGCCGCGCAACCGGCCCCTCCTCCTCCCACCACCAACACGTCGGTCGTGTAGTCGGCCGTCAGGTCGAACTCGTCGGCGATAGGGCTATCGCCCTCCAGCAACGATGCCAGCTCGACGACCGTCTTATCCCCGCTATTGGGACCAAAACGGATCGGCCGATAGGCGCTCTCACGATAATCGGGATGGTATTTGTGGATCAGTTGGTCGCAGTCCGCTGGAGAGAACTTGGGAAGGGTCTGCTTGCGTCGAGCATCCCGCGTTCCGTGAACGATCTGCTGTAGAGTGTGGACATCCATGATTATAAGGCGTGAGGCGTGAGGCGTGAGGCGTGAGGCGAGGATAAGTTAAGGGAGAATCCCATCTCATACCACTTGCCACTTACCACTTGCCACTTGCCCATCTCATTTCACCGTTGCGCAGTGATCGGCCAATTCTTTTTCGTTCATCTTGAGGATCTTTGCCCACTCATCGTTGAAACGGCCGTCCTCAATCTCTTTTATACGCACATCCAGGCCCAGCGGCTTTTCGGTGAAATGCGCCCCTTGCGCCCGACTCACATAGAGGGCCACGAGATTAGGCGCGATGTCCGCGATACAGACCGGTGTGCACATCCCGCACATGACGCAATCCATGAACATCTCTGACACGCTCTTGAAATCTCCGAAGACCGCCTTCCAAACTCCCTCCCGCACATCGATGCTCTGCGGGCAGGCCTCAGTGCAGGCGTTGCAATTCCTGCAGAGCGGCGTTTCGGGATAGAGATTGAACAGATCCTGTTTTGGATCCTTGAGCGCCTGCATGTCATAGGTGGCCTTCCGGGCCGGGAAGGGCGGCATCATCGTAATCGACATACCGTCTTGCACCGCCATTTGGCAGGCCAGGCACGTCCTCACTTTTGGGTCGTCCTTAGTCCGATAGTAGGCAGCGCAGGCGCCGCAAAACCCGCCGAGACAGCCGGCCCCACGGACGACTTCCTGGCCCGAATACCACAGCGCCTTAATGACCGTGATCCCCTCTGGCACCTCGTACTTCTTGCCGGCGATCTCAACTGTGACCATCTTGTGCCGGATGACTTCCGGCTGATCGATGACGTTGCTGTCTTCTTGTGCCATCTTTTCCTTCGTGAGGCGTGAACCGTAAGGCGTAAGGGGTCGAACCATCCCCTCACACCTAACGCCTTACCCCTAACGGTCTCTAAGCGATTGCATCTACGATCGCATTCAAAGTCTGGCTGGGACGCATCGCTTTTGACGCCTTGGCGTCATCAGGATGATAATACCCGCCGACATCGACCGGCTTGCCCTGAGCAGCGAGTAATTCGCCGGAGATCTTGGCTTCATTGTCCGCCATCTCCTTGGCAATCTTGACAAAGCGCGCTGCCAGACCTTTATCCTGAGTCTGTTGGGCCAAGGCTTGGGCCCAATACAAAGCCAGATAGAAATGGCTCCCGCGATTATCGATCTCTCCGACTTTACGGGCCGGCGACTTATTGCTCTCCAGGAACTTCGCATTGGCTTGATCGAGCGCATCGGCCAAAATCTTTGCCGCTTGGTTGTTCCCCACTTTGGCAAGATGTTCCAAAGAGGCGGCGAGCGCGAGGAACTCACCGAGCGAATCCCAGCGCAAATACCCTTCCTCCTGGAACTGCTGCACGTGCTTAGGCGCCGAACCACCTGCGCCGGTCTCGAAGAGACCGCCGCCGTTCAGTAGAGGAACGATCGAGAGCATTTTGGCGCTGGTCCCGATTTCGAGAATCGGAAACAGGTCCGTGAGATAGTCGCGCAACACGTTCCCCGTTACAGAGATCGTATCCTTCCCCTCTTTGATTCGCTCCAATGAGAGGCGCGTCGCATCGGCCGGCGTCATGATCCGGATGTCGAGGCCCTTGGTATCGTGATCTTTCAAGAAACGTTCGACCTTCACGAGCAATTGGGCATCGTGCGCCCGATCCTTGTTCAACCAAAAGACTGCCGGAGCTCCGGTGGCCTTCGCACGATTCACCGCCAGCTTCACCCAGTCCTTGATCGGCGCATCCTTCACCTGGCACATGCGCCAGATATCACCTTCTTCAACTTGATGCTCCAGCAACGTCTTCCCTGAGGCATCCACCACGCGGATCGTGCCGTTGCCCGGCGCCTTGAAGGTCTTGTCGTGCGAACCGTATTCCTCTGCCGCCTGTGCCATGAGACCGACGTTGGGCACACTACCCATCGTCTTCGGGTCTAATGCGCCATGCTTCTTACAGAAACTCACCACCTCTTGATAGACCGGCGCGTAACTGGAATCCGGAATCACACACTTCGCGTCATAGGCCTTGCCGTCAGGGCCCCACATCTTTCCAGAATCGCGAATGACCGGGGGCATGGAGGCGTCGATGATGATGTCACTGGGCACATGCAGGTTGGTGATTCCCTTGTCGGAATTCACCATCGCCATGGGGGGCCGCTTCTGGTACACAGCCTGAACGTCGGCTTCAATGGCTTTGCGCTGATCCTCCGGCAAGGCTTTGATCTTCGTATAGAGGTCACCGATCCCGTTGTCCGGATCCACGCCCAGCTTCTTGAGCGTCTCGCCATGCTTTTCGAATACGTCCTTGTAATAGACCGTCACGGCATGGCCGAAGATCTTGGGATCCGAGACCTTCATCATGGTGGCTTTCATATGGAGCGAAAACAGAACACCCTGTTTCTTGGCGTCTTCGATCTGCTCCTCCAGGAACTGGCGCAGAGCCTTCTTGCTCATGAAGGTGGCATCGATGATTTCATTGGCCTGCAACGTTACTTTCGACTTGAGCACGGTCGTCTTGCCGTCCTGACCGACGAACTCGATCCTCGCATCGGTCACCGCAGTCGTCGTCATAGACTTTTCATTAGAAAAGAAATCTCCACCCTTCATATGACTGACATGCGTCTTAGAGTCCGGACTCCAGGCTCCCATCTTATGGGGATGCTTTCTGGTGTGGGCCTTCACGGAGAGCGGCGCGCGGCGATCGGAGTTGCCTTCACGCAGAACAGGGTTGACGGCGCTGCCCTTGACCTTGTCGTAGCGGGTCTTGATGTCCTTCTCTTTATCGTCTTTCGGACTCTCAGGATAATCGGGAAGCTTATAGCCCTGGCCTTGCAATTCTTTGACAGCCTCTTGGATCTGAGGAAGCGACGCGCTGATGTTCGGAAGCTTAATGATATTGGCTTCCGGTGTCTTGGCCAGCTCGCCCAATTCTGACAAAGCATCCGCCTGCTTCTGCTGCGGCGTCAAGTAATCGGGAAATACCGCGAGGATGCGTCCGGCCAATGAGATATCGCGCAATTCAACGGCTACGCCGGCCGCCTTGCTGAAGGCGTTGATAATCGGAAGAAACGAATAGGTCGCCAGCATGGGCGCTTCATCGGTCTTCGTATAGATAATTTTGTCCGCTTTGGTCGTCATGGTGATTCCTCTCCTAACTCCTTGTTAGTTCAGCGCATTCAACGCTGAACCGGCCTTGAACCACGCAATTTGCTGTTCGGTGATGCTGTGGTTCGCCTGAATGGTGAGTGACTTACCATCCGCCTTATGGATGGTCACTTGCACCGGTTTGCCAGGAGCCAGACTGCTTAGCCCTGTCACGCTGATGCGGTCCTGTTGCTCGATCTTCTCGTAATCCTTCGGGTCAGCGAAGGTCAACGCCAAGATCCCCTGCTTCTTCAAGTTGGTCTCATGAATACGGGCAAAGCTCTTCGTGATCACGACGCGAACGTTCAGGAATCGCGGCGACATCGCGGCATGCTCTCTGCTGCTGCCTTCCCCGTAATTCTCGTCGCCGACCACGATCGAACCGATACCCTTCGCTTTGTACCGGCGGGCGATCTGGGCCATGGTCAGGCCCGTTTCGCCCGTCAACACATCCGTCCCCTTGCCTGGCTCAGGGAAGAACGCATTGTTCGCACCCAGGAACATGTTGTCGCTGATCCTATCTAAATGGCCGCGGAACTTGAGCCAGGGGCCGGCTGGCGAAATGTGATCGGTCGTCGTCTTGCCCTTGGTCTTGATCAAGAGCGGAAGCTTTTCGAAATCCTTACCGTCCCAGCGAGGAAAGGGCTGCAATAGTTGTAGCCGTTCGCTGGTCGGAGGAACTTCGACGGTCAAACCCTCGCCGCTAGCGGCCGGGGCGACAAACCCCTCCTCGCCCTTCGCGAACCCCTTGGCTGGAAGCTCCTCACCGACCGGTGGCACAAACTTGAATTCTTTCCCATCCGCCCCCTTGAGCGTCTGGTTCACAGGATCGAAGCCAAGATCGCCCGTGATGGCATAGGCCGTCACGACTTCCGGGCTCGCAAGGAACGACAGGGTTTCATTGATGCCGTCGTTGCGGCCAGGGAAATTACGGTTGAAGGAACTGACGATTGAATCAGCTTTTCCCTTCACACCATCGGCCCTCTTCCACTGCCCGATACAGGGGCCACAAGAGTTAGACAATACTGTGCCGCCCAACTGTTCAAATGTCTCCAAGAACCCGTCGCGCTTCATCGTGTTGTAAATGCGCTCGGAGCCAGGAGACACGAGAAACGAAGCTTTCGCTTTGAGCCCAGCCTTCAACCCTTGCTGGGCAATATGGGCCGACCGGCTGATGTCTTCATAGGACGAATTGGTGCAGCTGCCGATGAGCGCCGCCTTGAGCTCGACTGGATAACCCTTCTCCTTGGCTTCCGCCGCCATCTTGGAAATGGGCCGAGCGAGATCCGGTGTATGGGGCCCGACGACATGGGGCTCAAGCGTCGACAAATCAACCTCGACGATCTGGTCGTAGTACTTCTCCGGCGACCGAGCAACCTCAGGATCGGACACCAATAACGACTTGTTGGCGATCGCAAGGTTCGCCAGATCGGCCCGATCCGTGATGTTCAGATAAGCGACCATCTTCTGATCGAAGGGAAACACCGATGTCGTGGCGCCCAGCTCTGCGCCCATGTTACAGATTGTCCCCTTCCCGGTCGCGCTGATGGTTTCGGCGCCTGGTCCGAAGTATTCGACGATCTTGTTCGTTCCGCCCTTTACCGTGAGCAGTCCGCAGAGGTACAGAATCACGTCCTTCGGCGAGGCCCAACCGCTTAACTTGCCGGTCAAATGGATACCGATCAGTTTTGGATGGAGAACTTCCCATGGCAGACCCGCCATCACTTCGCCCGCATCTGCGCCGCCGACACCGATGGCCAATCCACCAAGTCCGCCACCGTTCGGCGTATGCGAGTCGGTGCCGATGATTAAACTGCCAGGAAACGCATAGTTCTCCAACACCACTTGATGAATGATCCCGGCGCCTGGCTTCCAGAATCCAATGCCGTACTTCTTGGCCGCTGAGGCGAGAAAATTATAGACTTCCGCGTTCTCATCCACCGCGCGGAGCAAGTCTTTCTCAGAGCCCATCTCGGCGCGAATCAAGTGGTCGCAATGAATGGTGCTCGGCACTGCCGCTTTGGCCTTGTTGGCCTGCATGAACTGCAAAATGGCCATCTGAGCCGTCGCGTCTTGCATCGCGACGCGATCTGGCCTCAAGGCCAACATCGCCTTGCCACGCTCCCATACCTGGGTGTCGAAATCGTCCGCATGCGAAACCAACACCTTCTCCGAAAGAGTGAGGGCACGACCAAACTTCTTCCTGGCCTTGGCAAACACATCAGGCATCTTCGCATAGAGATTTTTCGCAAGATCTATAGACATGGTGACCTCAATTCAAAATTAACAATTTAAAATTACAAATTGTTGTTATTTCAATGGCGGCACTTCGCGCGACTACTTTAAAGGTGGCACTTCCCGCCGTTTCGGCGCCGCATAATTTACCAGATAGTCGAACAGCCGGATCAATCGACTATCCTGCCGTTTCTGATCTACCCAATGCCCGATCAACCCGATCGTGCGTGACAGGATAAAGAAACCGTTCAGACTGTCGACTGGGAATCCGATATCGACGAGCACTGCCGCCATCGTGCCGTCCACGTTCAGAATCAGGTTGTCCTTCTTCACTGAGGTGATTTTTTCCACTTCGAGCGCAAAGTCCAGGCAGGGGGTCTTGATGTTCAAACTCTTGACGTAGCCAACCAACTCCTTCACCCGCTTGTCCGGATTGCGCAGGCTCTTGACACGATGGCCGATCCCCGGCACAGGCCCGTGGTTCTTCTTCATGTAGGTCAAAAAGTCATCGACCGACATCTTGTTATCGACGGCATACTTGAAAAACCGGCCTGCATCGGTCACGGCGCCGCCGAAGCGGGGGCCGATCATGATGAGTCCTGCTGCAACCGATTGGGACATGCCGATCCCGGCACAGGCTGCGATGATCGTTCCCAAAGCTCCGCTCACGCAGGGACCATGGTCGGCGGAGAGCATCATGATGCGCTTGATAATTTCAGCTTCTTGTTGGGAGATCAGCCGCTTGTCCCACAACAGGCCTACCACATGGGGAATCTGGTAGCCTTTGTTGATGAGTTCTGAAGCAGGGTATCCGTCGTAGCAGGGTTCATCGCCACGGTCGTCGCTGATGGTGGTGCGGATCAGAGGGGCGACCATGACTTCGTCGGCCTTCATCGCCTCTTCAATCGTCTTCGGCAACTTCGGCAATACGAGCGGCTCAACCGGCTCCTTCACTTGGCCTGACTTCAACAGTTCTTGATAGGCTTCTTTGATGGCTGGGCCCAAGGCGCCGAATGTCGCAGGGACGATGGCGCCGGACTTCTTGAGGGCATCGGACTTGGCGCGGGCCGACCCTTCGCCCTTCAGGCCTTCCTTGGCACCTGCATGGCCGAACTTCATGCCCTTCGGCAAACTTTCCTGGCAGAAACCGGAAACAACGGCCATCAACTTCACACGGCGCTTCTTCGCTCCATACCACTCAGCTGCCCGCTCTTCGAGATCGCCACCCATTTCGCCGACGATGACGACCGCCTTCGTTTGCGGATCGTTCTCGAACATTTCAAGATAGCTGACGTAGTCGGTTCCCGGATAGGCATCGCCGCCGATCCCGATGGCCGTGGTGATGCCGTCTGCAAACTGCGAGCAGATCCAAATAATTTCGTTGGAGAGACCGCCCGACTTGGTGATGACCCCGAACGAGCCT
>CXWL01008121.1_pt1 | contig 37669 bp, 37 predicted proteins | sample 590931 | NCBI WGS metagenome assembly CXWL01 (sample SAMEA3498368, study PRJEB10139) | groundwater metagenome | biome: water well; material: biofilm material | place: Germany | collected 2015-04-27 | reverse complement strand
TTTTGGGGTGCCATGACTGACAAGATCAACCGTGTTGTCCTCGCCTATTCGGGCGGGCTTGATACCAGCGTCATCCTCAAATGGCTCCAGCAGACCTATGGCTGCGAGGTCGTGACCTTCACCGCCGATCTGGGGCAGGGCGAGGAGATTGAGCCAGCGCGGGCCAAGGCGCGGCTGATGGGCGTCAAGGAAGAACACATCTTCATCGAGGATCTGCGCGAGGAATTCACACGCGATTTTGTGTTCCCGATGATGCGTGCCAATGCGCTTTATGAAGGATTGTATCTGCTCGGCACATCGATTGCCCGGCCACTGATCGCCAAGCGCCAGATCGAGATTGCCAGGATGGTTGGTGCTGACGCTGTCAGCCACGGCGCCACGGGAAAGGGCAATGACCAGGTTCGCTTCGAGCTTGGTTATTACGGCCTAAACCCAGACATCAAGGTCATTGCGCCTTGGCGCGAATGGGACCTGACGAGCCGGACCGCGCTGATCGAATTCGCTGAAAAGCACCAGATTCCGGTGCCCAAGGACAAGCGCGGCGAAAGCCCGTTTTCAACCGATGCGAACCTGCTGCACACCTCCTCCGAGGGCAAGGTCCTGGAAGACCCGTGGGAGGAAGTGCCGGACTATGTCTATTCACGCACCAACAACCCCGAGGATGCGCCCGACACGCCGGAAGTCATTACCGTCGATTTCGAGCGCGGCGATGCGGTCGCGATCAATGGCGAGAGCATGTCTCCCGCAACGCTGCTCGCCAAACTCAACGATTATGGCCGAACGCACGGCATCGGCCGTCTCGACCTGGTCGAGAACCGCTTCGTCGGCATGAAGTCGCGCGGCATGTATGAAACGCCGGGGGGGACGATCCTCCACCTTGCGCATCGCGGGATCGAGCAGATCACGCTCGATCGCGGGGCGGCACATTTGAAGGACGAGCTTGCTCCGCGCTATGCCGAACTCATCTACAACGGCTTCTGGTTCTCGCCCGAACGCGAGATGTTGCAGGCTGCGATCGACCAATCGCAAACGCATGTTTCGGGCACCGTGCGGCTGAAGCTCTACAAGGGCAGCGTCAACGTGATCGGGCGCAAGTCCCCCAATTCGCTCTATTCCGAAAAGATCGTGACCTTCGAGGATGACGCGGGCGCATACGATCAGCGCGACGCAGCCGGTTTCATCAAGCTGAACGCTTTACGGCTTCGTTTGCTTGGGCGACGCGGGCTCGGCTGATCGGGCAAAGCCGATGATGTCGATTTCCTTGACTTGGAAATGTTCGACACGCCTACGATCTTTACCGAGCGCCTTTTCGAATTCGTCATTCAGATCATAAGGACGTTTGCCCAGCCGGAAGAGCCAGATTGTCGGAGTCCGCTGGCTAATCGGGTCACCGGCAATTTGCGCAAGCCGCTCGGGCGTGAGCGATTGCACTCCACGACTGCCGGTTGGATACCAGCCAGCGGGATCGCGTGCCGGGATATCGCTGGGAATTTGGCGGATGGGGACGCTCCTGTGCACGTCGCGGAGCGCATTTTGCATCGGGAGTGCGCCTTCGTTGGGATAGGCATAGACGAGGTCGTTCGCTCCGACATGTGCAGAAAGCCAGCGCGCGGCGCGATACCAGTCCTGGTCAGGCCCCATATACTGGACCTGGATCACACGGATGGTGGTGAAAACAAAAAGCAACACCATGCCGGTGCGCTGCCAAAGGCCTTCATTGGCACCAAGGGCAACGACCAACAAGATCGGCACCGAACAACTGACGAGTGTGCGCACAAGGAACACGGGGGCGACGGTCGCGCTGATGGCCATCGACAACAGCACTGGCAGGGTTCCCAGGATGAGCAGTGCTGCGCCCAGCCGCCTCGCCTCCAGCCCCATGGCGCGTAAACCGAATCCGGCGAGCACCATTCCACCGGCAGCGGCTACCCTGCCCGGCCAACCATAGATCAGCTGGAGGTGGGTGGGGAGCGAGGAAGGAACAAAGGCCAGCCAGGTCGAATGAGTCCAGGTCGGCGCCTGATCCAACAGGATGAGAAGGGCCGGGAGAGCACCGAGCAGGGCCAGCCCATGACCGATCACGAAGGCGCGCCAATGGTGCTTCAGCAGCGTTATCGGACCGATGAGGATCAGCAGGGCCAAGACCATCGCCGCCACGAACAGCGCGCCCAGATTGTGCAGCCAGATCATGAGGGGGAGGCTGGCAAGATAAATTGCCCAGGGAGCGGTCGAGAGGGTGCCGCTCTGGCGGTGGAGCCTGCCAAGCCGGACCAGCGCCCAGACGCCAAGCGTATAGACAAGGATCGTCATGTAATAAGGGCGCACAAAGCGGGCGAGTTCAACCAGCGGTGGCAGGACACTAGCCAGCGCGAGCCCCAAAAGCGGAACCAGGATACGGTCCCGCCGGACGAACAGCGCAACCTCGCGTGCAGCAAGCCAGATCGCGGGCAGGGTCATCAGGCCGACCAGCGCGCCGAGCGTCCGCAATGACATGGTGGAGTTGCCGGCCAGGAGCATCCAGCAGCGGAGCAAAGCGGAATAGAAAGGCGGGTGCGTCTCGTATCCCGGCAAGACGTTCCAGATAAAGAAAAAGCTCTTGCCCGCGCCGAATGCGCTGTAGGATTCATCCAGCGAAAGCGGCCAGGCCGTCAGCCGGTTGAAGCGCATGAAAACGGCAAGAAGAGCAAAAGCCGCAATGGCCAATGCGGCGCGGTGCTTCCTGAAAATCTCAGTCATGCCCGAACCCCATCCCAGCGCGGCGCGCGTTCAATGCCGTGGAGAATCTGGAAGAGGAATGCTGCGAGCAGTAGCGGAGAGATCCAGAATCCGGCCTTGTTCAGGTAGATTATGACGGCTGGAAGCAGGAAGATGACCGAGGCCATCAGCGCGGGCCAAATTCGTCCGGCCCGGCTCGCCTCGGTCAGCAGGACAAGGCTGGCAAGGCCGACTATGGTCATGTCATAGTTGAAGGCATAGGGCAGGATCAGAAATGTGGCGACCGACGCGGCCAGCCCTGCGCGATGCGAATCTGCCGGCATGTATCGCCACATCAGGATGATCACGACGGTCGCAATGACCAACTGCGCCGGCCAGACGAGTTGTGCCGGAAAACCATAGGCAAAGAGTGCCGGCGATACCGTCGGCATCATCTTGGCAAAGAAGGTGTGCGTGGCGTGAAGCAGGTTCAACTGGCTCTGGGACGTGCTTTCCAGATAAGTCTTCCATAGTTCGACACCGAAGAACAGGATCGAAACCCCGACGAGCACGGTAACCGTAGCGGCCGCGCTTGCAATCGCAGTCCATGCCTTTTTGCGCAGGAAAAGGATGGGTATCAGCACAGCCATGTGTGGCTTGATGATCATCAGGCCAACCATGACGCCCGAGAGTTTCGGGCGCGCATCGAGATGATGCCATGCCGACAGCCACAGGGCGCCCATGATAAGGCCGTAATGCCCTGCCCAGACGCAGACGATCGTCGTTGGGAGGATAAGGGCCAGAGATTCATGCAATTTTTCGCGCGCCAGCCAAGGTCGGGCCGCCAGTCCAAACAGCAGCAGCGAGATTGTCGTCCAGAGCGCGAGCGACCAGAAATAGGGGAGTGCGCCGAACGCCGGGGTATAGAGAAGCGTAACCGGCGGATAGGAATACATGTGATCGTGGATGCCCCAGCCGAATTCGCCGGTCTGCCAGACCCTGTAGGCCTGCTTGTCGTAGAGATCGGCCAGCCGGCCTTCGATGACGAACCGGCCTGATGTAAAGACGTTCACGAAATCCCTGCCCCAGATTGCAGAACCGTTGATCGACAGGTCATGGGCGCGCTGTGACGTCACGAAATCGCGGACGAAGAGCAGCAGCGAGAGTGCCACACCAAACAGCCAGGCAATGACATGGAACCGGGCAATGATGGCACGCGCCAGCGACGCGGGACCTGATGGCAAGATACTGGCTGGCTGGCTCATGAAATCGTGATCGAAAGGGCTGCGCAGGTCAACATTGGTGTGCTTTGGCTTTGGCCGACGGAATTGGCAAGCATCTCGGTGCCGGCATCATCGGGCCGAGAGGAGCGCAAGCAGTGACACGCCAAACGGCAGGGAAACACGCCCCATAAGGTGGCTTTCAAGGCCGAACACCTTGCCGAAAATCGCATTGAGCGGTGCGGCGGGTTGGGCATCGTCGGCTTCTTCGCGCCCTGTAATCTTGCCAAGGATGCGAAAGGCCGCGGCAAGCGGGAAGAGGAGGGTGTTGAAGTGCGTGAACAGATCGGCCTTCAACCCCGCAGCGTCTATGACATGCCGAAGATCGCTGCTGTTGTAACGCCGAAAATGATGATGAACGGTGTCATGGGCACTCCACATCCAGCGATTGGCCGGGACGGTTACGAGAATGCGGCCGCCTGGCTTTAACCGCGTCCTGATGCTGGCGAGTGCCGCCAGATCATCCTCGACATGTTCGAGTACATCGAGCAACGCGATCAGGTCGTAGCGATTCTCGGCAATTCCCTCCAGATCCGGAAGCCGCGCCGAACCGACGGGCTTGCCGAGGCGTTCGCTTGCGAACTTTCGCGCCGCATCGTCAACTTCAAGGCCGTCGACCGCTCCAAAGGCACCAAGCATTGCGAAATTATGGCCGGTGCCGCATCCGATCTCGAGGATGCGCGCGTCGCCAGGCGGTTTGACGACGCGCCGGATGACTCCCGCGAGGATATGGCGACGGGCGACATACCACCAATGCGTCTGGTCGAGTTCGGCCATCCGATCGAAGATGATCCGTTCCATCAGCCCTCGATGCCGATGGTCTCACGCACGACATAGATCGGGCGTTGTTTTGTTTCGACGAGGATCCGGCCGACATATTCTCCCAGCACGCCAAGCGAAATGAGCTGGAGTCCGCCAAAGAACAAGATCGCCGTCATCATCGAGGCATAGCCCGGGACATCGACCCCGGATACGAGCGTACGGATCATCACGAACACGGCATAGAAGAACGACAGGAGCGCAACGATCACGCCGACATAGCTCCAGACGCGCAGCGGCAGCGTCGAAGCCGAGGTGATGCCGTCAAGGGCAAGAGTCCAGAGTTTCCAGTAGCGGAACTTGGAAGCTCCAACCTGGCGCTCGACGCGGTCATATTCGACCGCAGTCTGCTTGAAGCCGCTCCAGGCGAATAGGCCCTTCATGAAACGGTTGCGCTCGGGCATCTTGCGAATGACATCGACGACCCTTCGATCGAGCAAGCGGAAATCGCCGGCATGTTCGGGGATCTTGTCCGATGAGAGCCAGTTGTGCGCTCTGTAGTAAAGATCAGCGGTGAGCCGCTTGGGCAGGCTGTCGCTCTCGCGGTTGCGGCGGACACCATAAACGACTTCGTTGCCCATCCGCCAGGCCTTGACCATGTCGGCGATCACTTCCGGGGGATCCTGCAAATCGACATCGATGGGAATGATCGCATCCCCGCGGGCATGATCCAGCCCCGCTGAAAGGGCGGCCTCCTTGCCAAAATTGCGCGAAAAGGACACGGCGCGAACGCGACTTTCACGCGCATTCTCGGCCGCGATCGCAGCGAATGTCGAGTCATTGCTGCCATCGTCGACGAACAGGATTTCCCAGGCATTTGCAGCCGGATCCGGGAGGCGCTCAAGCACCGCGCCGACGCGCGCAACAAACGGCGCAATGGCCTCTTCCTCGTCCTTCACGGGCACGAGAATGGTCAATATGGGGTGGTCGGCGCTCATCATCATCCTTGTGGCACGCTTTGCGGTGGATATGGTTAACGCAACGTAAAAAATCAGCCAAACACCCAGCGCCGATTGAGCGTGAAGGTGAGGATGGGGCTGACGAAGACGATTGGAATGACCGGCCACCAGGTTGGTCCTCCCATTTGCTTGACAAGCAGCCAGACAAAGAACTGGTTCGCCACGAAGCCGAGCGTTGTTGTGACAAAAAAGCGCATGGTACGGATATGTGCCCGGTCGCGCGCGCCGTGGCCGCGAAAGCTGAATTCGCTGTGGAGGACGTAGCCGATTGCGGCGGCTACAATGAAAACGAGAAGCAACGACAAATTTGCATCGACGTGAAGGAAAGTCGCAACGACCCAATAGCCGCCCGCTACAAACAGTGTCAGCAGCCCGCCGCTCAGCCCAAAGCGGACAATCTGCCCTATCAAGGCCAGTCTTTGTTTATCCTCGCTCACTTGTCTGCTCTCACCCCGGGGCTTCCCACTTGTCGCAGCGGCTTTAAGGCCGCATGGGGCGCATGGAAACAGTGATCAGGGGCTTATTGGCAATGGACGACGCAAAGCCGGACTTTTTGGCGCGGCACTGGAAGGTCATTCTGTTTCTCGTCTGGCTGGTAACGAGCAGCTATCTCATCTTCGAAAGATGGATGCCCATTCAATGGTTCGCGCTCGGCGATACCGATGACAATATGCGGATCATGCAGGTGCGTGCGCTGCTGCACGGGCAGGACTGGTCGGATCTTCGGCAATATCGGCTTAATCCGCCGGAGGGCGCCAATATCCACTGGTCGCACCTTGTCGATCTGCCGATCGCGGGGCTCATCCTTCTGACCAAGCCATTGTTTGGCGGCCTCCTTGCCGAAAAGATTGCGGTCACATTGGCGCCGCTGATCCCGCTGGGTGTTGCGTTGACAGGCCTTGGGCTGACGGCGCGTCGGCTAGTCGCACCTGGTGCATATCTGATTGCGGCCGCAATCCTGATTAGCTTCGTAACTGCAATGACCATGTTCATGCCGCTCCGGATCGATCATCACGGCTGGCAATTGGCAATGCTCACATTGGTCCTTGCCGGGCTGGCCGATCGGCGGGCGATGCGCGGCGGGTTGACGATCGGTGTTGCAACCGCCCTGTCGTTGGTTATCGGGCTCGAAACGCTCCCCTGGCTTGCGGTGGCTGGTGCAGGCGTGGCGTTTCGCTGGATGATCACGCCCGACCAGTCCCCGCGAATGCGCGGCTATGCGCTTGCGCTTGGAGGAGGGGTTGCACTCGGTTTTCTGGTGTTTGCTTCCAAGGACAATTGGGTTGCGCGATGCGATGCGCTGACGCCTATATGGGTGTCGGTAATGCTGCTGGCATCGGCCCTGCTCTTCCTGATCTCCGTGTTCCGCATCGAACGTCGTGCGACCCGGATTGGTCTGGCATTTGGTGCCGGGGCGCTGGTTGCCGGCTTCTTTGTTCTTGCCTGGCCCGAATGCCTTGGCCGACCCGAGCAGATTTCCCCTGAGCTGGAGAGTCTCTGGTTCAACAATATCAGCGAAGCCAAGCCGATCTACACGCGAAACTGGCCAACCATCCTGTCGAGCGCGGTCTTCCTCGTCGGGCTGTTTGGCAGCTTCTGGGCGCTTTGGAAGCACCGACTGGAGGAGCGCGGCGCGGCTTGGGCGACCATTGCCTTGCTCTCACTTGGTTCGGGCCTGATGGTGCTGTGGCAGGCGCGCTCTGCACCGACGGCGCTCATGTTCAGCGTTCCGGGCGCTGCGGCACTGGGATGGGCGGTCCTTCCGCGGCTGCGTGCCCATCCGTCGCTACTCGTAAGGACATTGGGCACAGTTGCCGCCTTCCTTGTCATTTCGGGTCTCGGGGTCCAGCTGATCGCGGGGAAGCTCCCCAATCCGGATACGAGCTCGCCCGGCATGAAGCGTGTCAATCGTGCGAATGCGAGCTGCCCGACCATGCCGTCGATGCGCCCGATCGCGCAGATGCCGAAAGCCACAATCCTGACTTTTGTCGATCTGGGTCCCAGGCTCATCACGATCACTCACCACAATGCGATTGCCGGCCCCTACCACCGCAATGGTGAGGCTATACTCGACGTCCAGACAGCCTTTCGCGGCAGCTCCGACGATGCACGCGCCGTCGCGCGCAAGCATGGGGCGACGTTGCTCTTGATATGTCCGAACATGTCCGAATCGACGATATACAAGGCACAGAACCCAGCGGGGTTCTACATGCAGCTGGTGAACGGCAAGATTCCGGATTGGCTTGAACCGGTTCCGCTTCCGGCGCGTTCGCCCTTCCGTCTCTGGCGGGTTAAACTCTAAGGCGATGCGCAGCCTGCCGCTCTTTTTCCGCCTTAGCGATCGCCCGTTCATCGTGTTGGGGCAAGGAGCGGCGGCATCGGCAAAACGAATCCTGCTTGAAAGGGCCGGAGCACGAATCGTCGGCGAGGATGAACCGGCGGCACTCGCCGTCGTGGCATTAGATGATGACGAGGAGGCGTTTGCCGCCATTGCCCGCCTCAAGGCGCGTGGCATCCTCGTCAACGCGACCGACCGGCCGGATCATTGTGATTTTACCATTCCGGCCATCGTCGATCGTGATCCTGTGCAGATCGCCATCGGCACGGATGGCGCCTCGGCCGGGCTGGCGAAGGCCCTTCGGCAAAGGCTTGAGATGGTTCTGCCGCAATCCATTGGGATGCTGGCGAAGGCATTGCAGGAGGCGCGTCAGGCCATCCGCGATCGCTGGCCGGATGCGGGCGAAAGGCGCCGCGCGATCGATGCGGCGTTTGAAGCTGGAGGGCATCTCGATCCACTTGTACCGAAGACCCCTGACGCTATTGCAAAATGGTTTGCGGCGCCGGGTAATGTGTCGGCCGCGGGACTTGAGGTTATAGTCCTGGGCAGTGACGATCCTGACCAGTTGACGCTCGAACAGGCGCGCTTTCTCGGCCAGGCTGACCATATCGTGCACAGCGTGGATGTTCCGCCTGAAATCGTCGCACGTGGTCGCGCAGACGCGGTGCGGACGTCAGGAGATAACCCACCTGATCCTCTGCCCGAAGGATTGACGGTTCAGCTTGTGCGAGGAGAGCGCTGATGCGTGCCTATGCGATTTCTGACTCGGGGCCAGTCGAGCTGCCGTTTGCCGATGGCGCGGCGCAGTTTGGCAAGGCCGGTCTTGTCTGGCTGGTTCTCGATGGCCGCCAACCTGGCGTTGCCGCCTGGATCGAGGCTCAGGCTGATGTTCCTGACATCGCCCGATCGGCCTTGCTGGCGGCAGAAACCCGCCCGCGAAGCGATCTTATCGAACAGGGCGCGATCATCAACATGCGAGGCCTTGGCAAGACCCCGCAGGATGATCCCGACGCGCTGGTATCGCTTCGCTTCTGGGCGGAAACCGGTCGCGTCATCCTGGTGATGCTGCGCACATCGCTTGCTCTCGACATTGTTATCGATCGTTTTCTCGCTGGCACGATCACTGATCCAGGCGACTTGCTCAGCGCCTTTGCCGATGCGATCACCGACGGGCTTGACCCGGATGTGGCCAACCTTGGTGACGCGCTCGATGATTGCGAACTCAGGGTCGAGGTGGCGAACATCCATCCAACCCGGCGGGAGGTGACACGGGTCAGGGCCCGCGCGATTGCCTTCAGGCGCTTTGTCGCGCCGCAGCGGCAGGCCCTTGCCCAGTTGGCATCGGCACCTCTTGATTGGCTTGATGATGATGACAGACTGCACCTTCGCGAAGCTGCGGACCGCGCTGCCCGTATGGCCGAGGAGCTGGAATCGGTGCGCGAACGGGCAGCGCTGATGCATGAAGAACTGACCGACCGGCGCTCAGAACTGATGGACGGGCGCGCGCTGCTGATCTCGATCGTTGCCCTCGTATTCCTGCCGCTGACATTCGTCACCGGTCTGTTGGGTATGAACGTGGAGGGCATACCCTATGCCAGTCATCCCTCGGCCTTTTGGGGCATCACGGGGGGCTGCCTGTTTCTGGCCCTGCTGGTCGTTGGCTGGTTTGTCCGCGCACGGTGGATCAGCAGGGACTAGTCGAGCAGCGCGTCTATCGCCTTCGCAAGTCTGACATCGCGGGCCGAAAGGCCACCCGCGTCGTGGGTCGTGAGCAGGATATCGACCCGGTTCCAGACATTCGCCCATTCGGGGTGATGATCCTGTTGCTCGGCGAGCAGCGCCACCCGCGTCATGAAGCCAAACGCGGCCGAGAAATCGGCAAAAAGGAAACGCCGCGTTATCGCATCGCGAGCATCGTCAAAATCCCATTCGCCAAGCGCGTCGAGCGCAGCCGCACGTTCATTTTCATCCAGTTGCTCAATCATGACCTTTGTCTCCAGCGGACGACCTGCCTCGATCAAGGTCTAAGCCATATGTGAGAGCCTGATTCACAGTATCGCTGAAAACGCAAAGCGCTTCCACCTCCAAGGATCAGGCTCTATGTCGCAGGAATGATGGGGCAGGGTCAACTCACCTTTGACAGCGTCTCCTGCCGACGCGGCGGGCGTCTGCTGTTCGAGCAGCTCAGTTTTTCGCTAGGTGCGGGCGAAGCTGCAATTGTGTCCGGACCCAATGGGGTCGGCAAGTCGAGCCTGTTGCGGCTGGCCGCTGGCCTGCTTGAGCCGATTGGCGGCGTGATCAACCGAAGCGGGCGCATCGCCCTTGCGGATGAGTCGCTGGCGCTGGACCGACAATCACCCCTTGCAACGGCGCTCCAGTTCTGGGCAGCCATCGATGGCGGAACGGTGCAGGACGCGTTGACCGCCGTTGCGCTAGATCACCTTGCACAAGTGCCGGTCAGGATGCTTTCGACCGGACAACGGAAGCGTGCCGTGCTTGCGCGCGTGATCGCCAGTCGCGCGGCGGTGTGGCTGCTCGACGAACCGGGAAACGGGCTCGATACCGCATCGCTCGGTGGTCTTTCACGCCTGATTGCCGATCATCGGATGCGCGGGGGAATTGTCCTTGCTGCCTCCCATCAACCGCTCGGAATCGAAGGCGCGAAGGATATTCAGCTGGAGATGATGCAGTGAAGATCGTGCTGGCCCTTGTCGCACGCGATGTTCGGTTGGCCTATTGTGGCGGCGGTGTTGCGTTGCCCGTGATCTTCTTCCTTCTGGTCGCCACGCTTTATCCGTTTGCGGTGGGCCCCGATGCCCCATTGCTTGCAAAAACGGGCGGGGGCGTTCTTTGGGTTGCCGCCTTGCTCGCGGCGCTCCTGCCGGTTGATCGGCTGGTGGCGCCGGATATGGATCAGGGCGTACTCGATCAATTGGCTGTGCGCGCCGTCCCTGACGAATTTGTCGCACTGGCCAAACTCATTGGCCATTGGCTGGGTTTCGGACCGCCACTGATGGTTGCAGTGTTACCGGCCGCGGCCCTCCTTCGGCTCGAAGGTGACATGCTTGCGCGGCTGGAGTTGGGGCTTTTGATCGGGACGGCCGGATTGGCGGCATTATCCGTCACGATCGCCACAATGGTCGCAGGGTTGCGCGGGGCCGGGGCGCTTGCGGGGCTGCTCATGCTCCCATTGGCTATCCCGTTGCTGATCTTTGGCGCGGGCTCGCTCGATCCGATGGGCGGCAGCGCCTTGAAGCTGCTCGCGGCCTGCTCGATGCTGGCCATTGCGATCACGCCCTTTGCGGCGGGTGCCGCGATCCGCGCTGCCCGCGAGTAATCAGTGCGACCAGCGGGCGAAGATAGCGGTTGGCAGGATCAGCCCGCGCGCTTCTTCTCGCACGCCCAGTTCGCCGCATTCAACCGCCCCGCCAAGATCGGCACAATGCTGGCGGACGAGTTCCCCGATAGCGAGGGCGGACATGCGCACCGCATAGACGGTCAGGAACAGGAATGCCGAGTCCGTGTCGAGCAACTTGCGGCAATCCGCAATCAGCCCCGGCAACCCTTCCTCGAGCCGCCAGACTTCGCCTTCGGGCCCGCGTCCGAATTTGGGCGGGTCGAGGATGATCCCGTCATAGCGCTTGCCGCGCCGCACTTCGCGCGCCGTGAACTTGGCAGCGTCATCGACCATCCAGCGGACGGGCTTGTCGGCCATGCCGGCGAGCGCCGCATTGCGCTTGGCCGCCTCTACCGATTTTTTGGAGGCATCGACATGGGTGACGGCTGCGCCCTTGCTGGCAAGCGCGAGGCTGCCGACGCCGGTATAGCCGAACAGGTTGAGCGCGGTGGGTTCGCTGCGCCCCTCAAGGCGTTCGCGCATCCAGCTCCAAACCGGGGCCATATCGGGGAAGAATCCCAGATGCCGGAAGGGCGTGGTTTGTGCTGTAAACCGCACATCGTCCCATTCAAGTGGCCAGCCCTCGCGCGGTGTCGGGCGGGAAAATTCCCAACGTCCGCCACCATCTTCATCGGCCCCGGGGATGAATTCGCCATCGGCATTCCAGTCAGCTGATGCGGGCGTCCAGAGCGCCTGTGCTTCGGGCCGGATGAAGCGATAACGGCCATAGCGTTCGAACTTGCGTCCGTGCCCCGAATCGATCAGACCATAGTCAGCCCACGGCTCACCGACGAGCGTGATCGGCGTCATGCGTCCGCCGGAATTGCCCGTGCGGACACATAGTCGCGGATAGCCTCCACCGTGCCAGGCAGCACGTCATAGCGTTCTTCGCGTTCAAACAGGCTGCCGATCCGTGCGGGAATCGAAGGGCGCGATCCCGTTGCGCGCTCAACCGCATCGCGGAATTTGGCAGGATGTGCCGTCGCCAGCGTCACAACCGGAACATCGGCCGGCAGATCGGCAACCCGTGCGGCAGCAAGGCCGATGGCAGTGTGCGGATCGATGATCTGCCCGCCACGCTCGCTCGCCCAGCGCATCGCCAGCGCCATGCCATCGGCGTCGATCCGGGCGCTGGTGAAAAGCGGTCTGGCTGCAGCGATCAAGTCGGCCGGAATTGCCATCGCCTTGCTGGTTTCGAAGCCCGCCATCATCTTCCCAAGAGCGGTACCGTCGCGGCCCGAAAGATCGAACAACAGTCGCTCGAAATTGGAACTGACCTGGATGTCCATGCTTGGTGTTGCGGTCGCCGTCACGCTTCCTGCCGAATAATCACCCGACGTGAAGGCGCGGTGGAGGATGTCGTTGACGTTGGTCGCCACGATCAGTTGAGCAATTGGCAAGCCTGCCTGCGCCGCGACGTAGCCCGCAAACACATCCCCGAAATTGCCGGTCGGCACCGAGAAAGCGACTGGCCGTTCTGGCGCACCAAGCCGGACGGCCGCATAGAAATAATAGACCACCTGCGCCATCAGCCGCGCCCAGTTGATCGAGTTCACCGCCGAGAGGTTGAACTTCGCCGAAAATTTCGTGTCGTTGAACAGCGTCTTCACGATCGACTGGGCATCGTCGAAACTGCCCTTGATCGCGACATTGTGGACATTGGGGGCAAGCACGGTCGTCATTTGCCGCCGCTGCACTTCGGACACCCGGCCCTCGGGGTGGAGCATGAAGATGTTGATCTTCTCACGGCCCGCAATCGCATCGATGGCAGCAGATCCGGTATCGCCCGATGTGGCCCCGATGATCGTGAGCTGGGTGTCGCGCGTGGAAAGGAATTTTTCGAACAGCAGCCCGAGCAACTGCAGCGCCACATCCTTGAAGGCCAGCGTCGGCCCGTGAAACAGTTCGAGCAGCCAGTGCCGCCCGTCGAGCTGCGCCAGCGGCGTCACGGCGTCGTGCGAGAAGCGTCCATAGGCCTGTGTGCAGAGGACAAGCAATTCGTCTTCGCTCAGGCAATCTGCAACAAAGGGGGCCATCACCCGAACGGCGGTCTCCACGTACGAAAGCCCGCGCATCGAGGCAATCTCGCTGGGCGAAAAGTGCGGCAACTGGCGCGGCACATAAAGCCCCCCATCGGACGCCAGCCCTGCAAGCGTCACGCCTTCAAAATCGAGTGCGGGCGCACTGCCTCTAGTACTTATATAGTCCATAAGGCCCGCGCCGTAGCGGGGAGGGCGGGGAAGGGCAAGTTCGTGTGCCTGGCGATCAAAACCAGCTCGTAATCTGGTCGAGCGGCTTCTTGATCGTGGCGTGGACCGGAATGGTCGCATCCGCCGCGGGATGTCCGGCAACGACGATCATCACCGGCTTCTCGTCGCCTGGGCGCGCGCACATGCTGTTGAGGAAGCGCATCGGGTTGGGCGTGTGCGTGAGCGTTGCGATGCCTGCTTCATGGAGGGTGGCGAGGAGCAGGCCGGTCGCTATGCCAACGCTTTCGGTCACATAGTAATTCTGTCGCTTCTCGCCGGGGTAAAGGCCGCCACGGCGCTGGCCAAATATCACGATCAACCAGGGGGCGTACTCGAGATAGGGTTTGTCGGCGTCGGTGCCGAGTGGCTCCAGCGCCTCAATCCACTCCGCGCTGGCCTTGCCCGCATAAAAAGCGCGTTCCTCCTCTTCGGCGGCCAGCCTGACTTGCCGTTTCATCTCTGCCGTTCCGATCGTCGCAAAATGCCAGGGCTGGTGATTGGCACCGCTGGGTGCGGTGCCAGCGGCGAGGATCGCGGTTTCGATGATTTCTCGCGGAACGGGCCGGTCGCTGATCTGGCGGCACGTCCGCCGGGTGCGGATCGATTCGTAAAACGCCCGCGCCCGCGCGATGCGTTCATCGTCGGTCAGGACGGGATAGGGCTGCCAGGGCAGGGTCTTGTAGGCGGTCATGGCAACTCCTCTATCGCAAGGGATGGTTTGCCATTGAGGGAGAAGCGCAGCAAGCTCTCGTCAGGTTCAATCTTAATGAGGGGTGATATTCGCCGCCGAATTATGCATACTGGCAAAAAGGGAGGAACTACCATGACCTACGCCCCCAGTCACCGCGCCTTTTATGACGCCGACAGCCACATCATGGAACTGCCTGATTTCCTCAAGAAATACGCCGACCCCGCGCTGCGCGACGAGATTCCCGAGGTCAGCTATTCGGCGTCGATCGTCACCGACGAGGAAGTGGCCGTGCTGATGGCGCGCGGCGGACGGCACAGCGAGGAACATGTGGCGCAACTCCTGAGCCTCGGCGGCGACCAGTTGATAGAGAAATCGAAGGAGATACAGGCGCTCGGTGCCTTCGATTCCAGGGAGCGTTCGCTGGCGATGGATATGCTGGGCTTCAGGAAACAGCTTGTCTTTGCCACGCACAGCCTGCGGACGCCGTTTTCTCCCTCATCCAAACTTGAACCACGGCTGCGATATGGCGCGACCCGCGCGCACAATCGCCACATGGCCGATTTCGTTGGAGGGGACGACCGACTGATGGGTGTGGCAGCCGTGCCCATGGATGATCCGGCGCTGGCGCTGGAAGAGGCAAAATGGGCCATCGATGCCGGGCTTGAAGCGATCTGGATCCCCCACCGGCCCTGTGGCGAAAAATCACCCGGCCATGTCGATTTCGAGCCATTTTGGGAATTGCTGGCCGAAAGCGGGACGCCATTCGTGCTGCATGTTGGGGGATCGCCGCTGCAACTGACCAAGGCCTGGGGCAATACTGGCCGCGCGCCGACGCGCGACTGGCTGGGCGGCGGAGAGAATTTGCGCACCAAGGACATTGCGGTGCTGCATCAAGGGCCAGAGACATTCCTGACTGTGATGCTGATCGACGGGATATTCGAACGCTTTCCGAAATTGCGCGGTGCAAGCGTCGAGCTTGGCGCTGGCTGGGTACCGTCGTTGCTGATCCGGCTGGACTGGGTGGCCAAGCACTGGAGCCGCGAAGACAAGAGCGTTGCCGGTTTCAGCCGCCCGCCATCGGAACAACTGACCCAGCAAATGGCCTTCACGCCCTTCGTCTTCGAGGAAGTGGGCATGCTGATCGACCAGTCGAACCGGGACCTATACCTGTTTTCCAGCGATTATCCGCACATTGAGGGCGGCCGGAATCCCATAGCGCGGTTCGAATCGGCATTGGGAGATCGAGACGCCGCGCGCGACGCCTTCTATGCTGAGAACTTCCTGCGCATCTTTCCGCGAGCCCGGGTCGATTACGCGGTCAGGCGCGCCGCCGTCTCTTGAGCGCCAGTCCATAGACGATGGCGGCGATCGCCGCGAACAGGAACCACTGCACGGCATAGGCGAAGTGGTTGTTCGGTACGTCCTGGAGTGAGGGCGGTGCGCTTGGTTCGAGGCCGTCGGCGGGGTTTCCGGCTACGAGCATCAGCGCGGGCGCCACGCCTTTGCCAAATGCGCGGGCAATGAGGCTGCTGTGGTCGGGCTGGCGAGAAATGATCCCGCTGACCTGTCCTCCCTTCCAGTCTGGCACCGTGTCGAATTGCTTCGACCAGCCAATATCGACGATCATTCCGGGACCCTCGGCACCGGTCCGGCAGGCGACAATATGCCGCCAGCCTGCCGCTCCTTTGGCATTGAGCCCGCCCTCAATGCGTGGGTTGAGAGGCTCGAGGCAGATGCCGCCTGCACGGCGAAAGAGGAGGTCATCGCCAATCGCAACAGCGGGGAAAGCTATTTCTGGCAAGCTGCTGGCTGTCGCATAGCGCGTGATCAGGGCGTTCTTTTCTTCGGCGCGCCGCAATTGCCAGATGCCGAGGACGATCATCGCGGCGACCGCCATCAGGACAATGAAGGTCGAAACGACAGGAAGGCGTTTCATTCCGCCAGCCGTCCCTCGCGTGCGCGGTTCCGGTATTCGAGCGCGATCAGCGCCCCCTTGGCAACGCGAAGCAGCCCTATCACAAGTGCAGACGTTATCGGCACCCATAGCAGGATATGAACCCAGAATGGCGGCTCAAACTTGAGTTGAACGATGACCGCGAGGATCGTTACGATCGCGCCGACGATCATGATGAGAAACGCGGCCGGCCCGTCCCCTACATTGAACTGTGTGAAGTCCATCCCGCAGCCTTGGCACCTCGGCGAAAAGCCGACGATGCTCCCAAACAGGCCCGAAGCCCCACATTTTGGACACAGGCCCCTGATCGCCGCTTGGGCCGTATCAGGAGCCTGGTGAGGCATGGCCCCCGCTATCCGGCGTGAATCGGCGCGCCCCAGCCGCCCCAGACATAGACGACGCAGAAAAGAAACAGCCAGACCACATCAACGAAATGCCAGTACCAGGCCGCAGCTTCGAACCCGAAATGCTGCTTGGGGGTGAAATGGCCCTTATAGGCGCGGCCAAGGCAAACGATCAGGAAAACCGTGCCGACAAGCACGTGGAATCCGTGGAAACCGGTCGCCATGAAAAAGGCCGAGCCATAGTTCAGTCCCTTGAACGCAAAGGGCGCGTGCGCATATTCATACGCCTGGATGCTGGTAAAGATCATGCCCAGGATGATTGTAGCCCACAGACCCCTTTTGAGGCCTTCGCGATCACCGTGGATCAGCGCATGATGCGCCCATGTCACGGTGGTTCCCGAGCACAAAAGGATCAGTGTATTAAGAAGGGGAAATCCGAACGGGTCGATGACTTCAATGCCCTTGGGCGGCCACTGTGCGATGGCACCGGCCTGACCGAGAAGATTTTCGACCGAACCGTCCGTTACCGCGAGATTCGCCGGAAACAGCGAAAAATCGAACCAGGACCAGAACCAGCCGACAAAGAACATGACTTCGGATGCAATGAACAGGATCATGCCATACCGCAGGTGCAGCGATACGACCGGCGTGTGATCACCGGCATGGGCTTCCTTGATCACGTCCGACCACCAGGCCACGAAAGTATAGAGAATACCCACCAGTCCGAGCAGGAAAACCCATCCACCATAAGGCTGCTCATGCATCCACATCACGCCACCACCGGTCAGCCCGAGCGCCGAAAAAGCGCCGATCAGCGGATTAATGCTGGGCGGCAGAATGTGATAGTCGTGGGTCTTGGCACCGGCCATGGTCGTTTCTTTCCTCAAAAGGCCAATCGGAAGGCTTGTCGTTCCGTTAGCCCGGCTTTTTCGCCTCGTCTATGGGGTAGAAGGTGTAACTCAGGGTGATTTCTCGAATGTCGCGCGCGTCCGGGTCATCGGCGATTTTGGGATCGACATAGAAGATCACCGGCATCCGCACCTGCTTGCCCGGCAGCAGGGTCTGTTCGGTAAAGCAGAAGCACTGGATCTTGTTGAAATATTTCCCTGCCTGGGTTGGCGTAACGTTGAAGGTCGCCCGGCCGGTAACGGGTTTGTCCGAAAGGTTTTTTGCGGTGAAGAACGCAACCTCCCGCTCACCCAGAATCACCGGCTCGCTGATCTTTTCGGGCGAAAAATTCCAAGGCAGGGCAGCGACATGGTTTGCATCGAAACGCACTGAAACGGTCTTTCCGGACATTATCGCACCCGGAGCCGCGTCAGCCTTCTGCGTGGTGCCGCCAAAGCCCGTCGCTTGGCAAAAGGCGCGGTAGAGTGGCACGCTGGCATAGCCCAGGCCCGTCATTCCCAGCGCAAGCCCCGCAGCGAGCATGGTTGTCCGCGCCACCGGCGTCATGACGCAAAGGCCATCTTGGCGATGCTGATTCCATAAATCAGGACGACAAGCGCAAGGAGCAGGATACCCATCACCTTGGCGCGAGAACGCTGGCGCTTCTGCACTTCCCGATCGTTCATGCCAACACCAGCCGATCCACGGCAAGCGCTGCAAACATACCGAAAAGATACAGGATCGAAAATGCAAACAGCTGCTTTTCCGGCTTCATCGCCTTGTCGTCGCGCGACCGCCTCAGGCCAACGCGCGCGGCCAGCGCGGCAAACGCAAGCGAAGCGGCGAGGGCAAAGCCTCCATAAATTACACCTGTCAGCTGCAAGGCCCAGGGCAACACGGCAATCACGACCATCGGCAGCGTGTAGAGCAGGATCTGGATGCGTGTGTTGCGTTCACCCGCAACGACCGGCAGCATTGGCACCCCGGCTTTTGCATAATCGGTCTTCATGAACAGGGCGAGCGCCCAGAAATGCGGCGGCGTCCAGAGGAAAATGAGCGAGAAAAGCAGGATCGGGAGCAGGCTGACATCGCCTGTAGCCGCCGCCCAGCCGATCACGGGCGGAAAAGCGCCTGCCGCTCCGCCGATCACAATATTCTGGGGAGTCCTGCGTTTGAGCCAGACCGTATAGACCATGACGTAAAACAGGATCGAAACTGCGAGGATGGAAGCCGCAACCCAGTTTGTCGCAAGATAGAGAAGCAGCACCGAAAATACCGCCAGCCCGACGCCGAAATGGAGCGCCGATTGCCGATCCATCCGCCCGGCAGGCAATGGCCGGTCCGCCGTGCGCTTCATCAGCGCATCAATATCCGCCTCATACCATTGGTTGAGTGCACCGGCGGCTCCGGCACCCAGTGCAATGCACAGAACTGCCGCAAAGCCCAGAATCGGGTGAAGTGTGGCTGGCGCCGCAAGCAGGCCGCACAAGCCGGTAAAAACAACCAGCGACATCACCCGAGGTTTGGTGAGTGCCAGGAAGTCCCGCCAGTCAGCAGGCAGTGCTGCGGGCGCGGTTGTTTGTGCGGCGCTTGCCATCAATCGATCTTCGGGAGCGTCTCGAACTGGTGGAACGGCGGCGGGCTCGACAGCGTCCACTCAAGAGTGGTCGCGCCTTCGCCCCAATAATTGTCCTCCGCCTTGCGGCCCGCAATGAATGCATAGGCCACGTTGATGAAGAACACGACCATGCCAATTGCCATGATCACATAGCCGATCGAGGAGATGTTGTTCCAGTAGGCTTGCGCTTCTGGATAGTCAGGAATGCGCCTCGGCATGCCCTGAAGACCCAGGAAATGCTGCGGGAAGAACATGACGTTCACACCAATGAAGAAAATCCAGAAGTGCAACTGGCCCAGTGCTTCGGAGAGGTGACGTCCTGTCATCTTCGCGAACCAGTAGGTGAAGCCGGCAAACAGTCCGAACACGGCACCGAGCGAAAGCACATAGTGGAAGTGCGCTACAACATAATAGGTGTCGTGCATGTAATTATCGATACCGCCATTGGCGAGAAGGACGCCGGTGACGCCACCCACCGTGAACATGAAGATGAAGCCGAGCGACCACATCATCGGCGTCTTGAAGCTCAGCGAGCCACCCCACATCGTTGCGATCCAGCTGAAAATCTTGATTCCGGTTGGAACCGCAATCACCATCGTGGCGGCTGTGAAATACATCTTCGTGTTCACGTCCATGCCGATCGTGTACATGTGATGGGCCCAGACGATAAAGCCGACCACGCCGATCGCGACCATAGCATAGGCCATCCCGAGATAACCGAAGATCGGCTTCTTTGAGAAGGTCGAGATCACCTGGCTGACGATGCCGAAGCCGGGCAGGATCATGATGTAGACTTCAGGATGGCCGAAGAACCAGAAGAGGTGCTGGTAGAGGATTGGGTCGCCCCCTCCAGCCGCATCAAAGAACGTCGTGCCGAAATTGCGGTCGGTAAGGAGCATGGTGATGGCCGCTGCCAGCACCGGAAGCGCCAAGAGTAGCAGGAATGCGGTCACAAGAATCGACCAGACGAACAACGGCATTTTGTGGAGCGTCATTCCGGGCGCACGCATGTTGAAAATGGTCGTGATAAAATTGATCGCGCCGAGGATCGACGAGGCGCCCGCAAGGTGGAGCGAGAAGATAGCCATATCGACGGCCGGTCCCGGTGACCCGCTTGTTGCGAGCGGAGCGTAGACTGTCCAGCCGGTACCGGCGCCCGAGCCGCTGCCACCTGACACAAACGCTGATCCCAGAAGCAGCGTGAACGAAGGAACAAGCAGCCAGAAACTGATATTGTTCATTCGTGGAAAGGCCATATCAGGTGCGCCGATCATGATCGGCACGAACCAGTTGCCAAAGCCGCCGATCATCGCCGGCATTACCATGAAGAAGACCATGATCAGGCCATGGGCCGTAATCAGGGCATTCCACATATGAAATGGGCTTTCGCTGCCCATCATGCCCGCCATGCTTTCGAGATACTGGATCCCCGGCTGGGCAAGTTCGGCACGCATGATGCCGGAAATGGCACCACCGATGACGCCGGCGAAGATGGCGAAAATCAGGTAGAGTGTGCCGATATCCTTGTGATTGGTCGACATGAACCAGCGGGCGAAAAAGGCTGGCTTGTGGTCTGCGCCATGATGATCATGGGCGTGCGCGCCTTCAAAGGCATGAGCGGTTGCGACAGCTTCAGTCATTGGTCAGACCCTCAATTCTTGGCTGCAGCAGGTGCAGCGATCGGTGTCGCAACGGGTGCAGCAACCGGAGTGGATGTCGGCGTGGCAGGAGCCGCCGCCGCGTCGCCGGGCATTTTTCCGCCCTTTGCGCGAATCCAGGTTTCGAAATCTTCCTTGCTCACGACTTCTACGCCAATCGGCATGAAGCCGTGACGATCACCGCAAAGCTCCGAGCACTGGCCGTAAAAAACGCCCTTCTTGTCGACCGTGAAGGTCGTTTCATTGAGGCGGCCAGGAACCGAGTCGAGCTTGATCCAGAATGCCGGAACCGCCCAACTGTGGATCACGTCATTGGCGATCGTCACCAGCTTGATCGGCGTGTTGACCGGCAGCACAACGCGGTTGTCAACGCCAAGAAGCCTTGGTTCTCCCTTGACCTTGGCATCTTCATCGCTCAGCATGTTGGCATCGAAGCTGACGCCGTGATCGGGATATTCGTAGGACCAGAACCATTGGTTGCCGATTGCCTTCAATGTGATGGCGTTGGCCGGGGCCGGTTTGAACTGCGCGGCGAGCAGGCTGATCGACGGGATTGCTATGCCAACCAGGATCAGCACCGGAACAAGCGTCCAGATCACTTCTATGACCGTATTGTGTGATGTCTTGGAGGCGACGGGATTCGCCACCCGCCGAAAGCGTGTTATCACAAAGAGAAGCAGGCCTAGAACCAGCAGCGAGATCGCGACCATCACCGGCATCAGTATGTAGTCATGCATCCAGGCGGCTTGCTCACCCAGCTTGGTCACCTGTGGCTGGAGCCCGATCTTTCCCACGATCGGCTGGCCGATATTGGGATCGGATTTGGACGTACCAATTGTCGTTTCGGGGATTGTTGCAGCGGCCTTTTCGGCGGGCGCGGCTTCAACTGCCAGTGCTGACGTTGCGGCTACAGGTGCAGGCGCCGTGGCTTCAGGTGTTACGGCCAGAGCAGCCGACGGCGCAAGCATCAGGCTTATCGCAAGGATGAAGGGCTTAATTTCTATCATGTGTTTTCCGTCCGAACCCCCAAAACATGGACGCCGGGTTGCAGGGGAGACCCCATCCGGCATACCGCTTCGCGGCGGGCTATACGCGTGGGCGGCGGGAGCCTCAAGCCGCTTAGCGGACTTTTTTAGCCTGCTTGCGAGGGATCGCCGCCATGCCTATCAGGGCGCGGATTGCACACAAGGACCCACAGCGTGACTGATGACGAAATATTGGCGGAATTCCGCGCTGCAGAAGCGTTGCTGGATGGGCATTTCATCCTGTCCTCGGGGCGGCGCAGCCCGCGCTATCTCCAGTGCGCGCGCGTGCTTGCGGACCCCCTGCGTGCCAGCCGACTCGCGCAAGCTTTGGTTTCACGCCTGCCCAGGGAGATTCGCAAGAGCATCGACGTCGTTGTTTCGCCCGCGATGGGCGGCGTGATCATCGGCCATGAGATGGGCCGCGCGCTGGGGGTGGAGGCGCTGTTTGTCGAACGGCCCGATGGCGTGTTCGAGCTGCGTCGCGGTTTTCGGCTGGAAAAAGGCCAGCGCGTCCTGATGATGGAAGACGTGGTGACGACCGGCCTGTCGTCGCGCGAGGCGATCGCTGCGATAGAGGCTGCGGACGGAAAAGTGGTAGCAGCCGGCGCTTTGGTCGACCGGTCCAACGGTTCCGTCGATTTGGGCGTTCCCTTTTTTCCGCTGATCCGGCTTGAGGTGCCAAGCTATGCGGCGGACGAGCTGCCGCCCGAACTCGCTGCCATACCGGCGACCAAGCCGGGAAGCCGGAAGGAACTTGCTTGACGGATAAGCTTCGTCTCGGGGTCAATATCGATCATGTCGCGACCATCAGGAACGCGCGTGGCGGCGATCATCCCGATCCGGTCAAGGCCGCGCTGATCGCTGCGCAGAACGGGGCTGACGGAATCACGGCTCATCTGCGTGAGGATCGCCGTCATATCCGTGATGATGATCTTGCCAGGCTGATGGCTGCGCTGACGATTCCGCTCAACCTGGAAATGGCCGCGACGGCCGAAATGCTTGAGATAGCGTTGCGTCACAGGCCGCACGCGGCCTGCATCGTGCCCGAACGACGTGAAGAGCGGACGACGGAGGGCGGTCTCGACGCGGCGGGGCAGGACAATCACCTTTTGCCGTTTGTTGCGAAACTGACTGCCGCCAAAATCCGGGTCAGCCTGTTCATCGAGCCGGATCCTCGCCAGGTCGAGGCGGCGATAAGGTTGAAGGCACCTGTCGTGGAATTCCACACCGGTCGTTATGCGCATCTGGAGGGCGCCGCCCGGGCGGGCGAGCTGCGCCGGATTGCTGACGCGGCGGCTCTTGCGCGCAAGAACGGGATCGAGCCGCACGCCGGACATGGCCTGACCTTTGACAATGTGGCGCCAATTGCCGGCATTCCCCAGCTTGCTGAGTTGAATATTGGTCATTTTCTGATCGGCGAGGCCATTTTCACAGGACTCGCCGATAGTGTTGCGACGATGCGCTCATTGATGGACGTCGCGCGATGATCGTCGGCCTTGGTTCAGATCTGTGCAATATCGAGCGAATCCAGAATTCGCTGGATCGATTTGGCGAGCGGTTTGAATTGCGCGTGTTCACCGAGACCGAGCGTAACAAGGCCGCGCGACGCCCGTTCACCAGGGCCGGAACCTATGCCAAGCGGTTCGCCGCAAAGGAGGCTTTTTCCAAGGCAGTGGGCACCGGTTTCAAGGCGGGCGTCCATATGAGGGACATTGGTGTAGTCAATGGGCCGTCAGGGGCGCCAACGCTGGCGCTGACCGGTGGGGCGCAAGCAAGGCTTGACGCGCTGATTCCCGATGGCCATGCGGCGAGCATTCACCTTACGCTCACCGATGACCATCCCTGGGCTCAGGCCTTTGTCATCATTGAAGCAATTCCAAAGCCGAAAGACCGATCCTTGTGACCAACATGACTGAAACCGCGACCGAAAATGACCCCGTCCCGGCGACGCAAAAGCCGAAAGTGGACTGGTGGGCCGAAGCCAAGGGCGTATTCTGGCTGGTGCTGGCCGTGCTCGGATTTCACAGCTTCATTGCCAAGCCATTCTACATTCCTTCGGAATCGATGATGCCGGGTTTGCTCGTGGGGGATCGGCTGGTTGTGACCAAATACCCCTTTGGCTGGTCGTTCGTGTCGCCCACCTTTCACCTTCTGCCCTTCATGAAGGGAAGGGTCTGGGGCAAGATGCCGGAACGGGGCGATGTCGTGATTGCGGCCCCGCCGGGCGTCAAGGAGGACTATATCAAGCGCGTAATCGGTCTTCCGGGAGACCGTCTTGAAGTTCGCAATGGTACGGTCATACTCAACGGCGTGCCGGTGAAGCGCGATCCTGTGCGTAACTTGCTGATACCCGTGGATGCGAATGCGCCTTGCAGCGAGTTTGAATATCACGGCCAAAAGATCCGTGCACGCGACGGCAATGAATATTGCCAGATGCCGATCGTACGGGAAACTTTGCCCAATGGTCGCAGCTACGACACGATCGACCTGGGCTATAAATATGACTCGGACGATTATGCGGCGATCACCATCCCCCAAGGGCATGTCTTCCTGATGGGCGATAACAGGGATCGTTCAGCGGACAGCCGGTTTGCGGTCGAGGATCGCGGGCTTGGCGGGCCCGTGCCGTGGGAAAACATCGGCGGGAAGGCAGAGTTCATTACCTTCTCGCTCGATGGCACGACACAGCTGTGGAACCCGGTATCATGGTTCACGGCGTTGCGTTCAGGCAGGGCTGGCTCAAGCCTCCATCCTGATCAGACTGAATAGCCCGTTCTGCTCCACGGTCAGCGAGCGGGCAACATCCCTGGAGGCAGTTCGCCGGGAGCGCCCTCCGCACCCTGCTGTTGCATCTGTTGCTGCTGAAGCGCCTGAACCTCAGCCATACTCTTGAAATCGATCAGGTCGACATCGAACAGCAGTGTTGAATTGGCAGGGATGCGTTCATTGGCCTGAGCGCCATAGGCGATGGCGGGGGGCAGGCACAGCTTGTAACTGCCGCCGCGTTGCATCATTTTCAAGGCTTCGGAAAATCCTGGTACCAATCCCTGAACCGGGAACGCAGCCCGGGGATTGGAATCGAATTCTTTTCCGTCCACCAGCGTGCCCTTGTAGCCCACGAGCACCACATCGGTATCGGCAGGTTTGGGACCGGTCCCGGCCTTGACGGTTTGGAACCGAAGCCCGCTTTGTGTCCGCTCGATTGCGGAGGCACCCTTGCCCTCAGCAGCAAAGGCCTTGGCACTGCAATCGCCCGACGCCGCCTTTTCGGTTCCCCACCAAGCCGCGCCCCCTGCGATCAGGACGGCCAGGGCGACGCCGCCCCAGAGTTTGGCAAGCGAGCCCTTTTCGATCGGCTGGATCGGAACAGTGGTAACGGACATGGTGCCCCCTGCTGCCTGGAATGATCGGGTGACCCTAGCGACGCGGTGGGCCCGCGTCAGCCGGAAACTTCCTAGCGGACGCCGTCGCGCTCGGCGCGCTTGCGATCCATCTTGCGGGCACGGCGAATCGCTGCAGCCTTTTCGCGGGCGCGCTTTTCCGACGGCTTCTCATAATGGCGACGCAGCTTCATTTCGCGATACACGCCTTCGCGCTGCAGCTTCTTCTTGAGCGCGCGCAGCGCTTGATCGACATTGTTGTCGCGAACCATAATTTGCATAAAGTCGTCACACTCCGGTCAATTTGGTGGGAACGTGGCATCTGCACGGCCCAGGTCAAATGGCAAAAACAAAGGGATCGTCGCGATATGCATCACGCCGTTCGTCGGGCGCCCCTAACAGCGGATTCGCGGAATTTCAAGGCCCAAGCAGTTTATAAGCTGAACAGGAGCCTACGAAGCAATTCAGTATTCGGTCAGGCCGCACATGCAAAACACCCTGCGAGGCCCGGAGACAGCAACCGGTGCCTTGATGGAGGTCGAAATGAAGTTGCTTTCCAGAATTTCGCTTTTTGCAGCCGCAGCGGCGACGGCGGTTGTGGCATCGGCGCCGGCGATAGCCAGTCATGACCGCCATCGGGGACGGGACGGGATCGATGCCGGTGACGTTATTGCCGGTGCCATTATAATTGGCGGCATCGCCGCTATCGCTTCGGCGGCATCGCGCGGCGATCGCGGATATGACCGCAGAGATGATCGCGGTGGATATGACAACAATGATTATGGCTATTATCGCAATGGCTATGGCAGCCGCGCAGCGGTCGAACAATGTGTCCGTGCAGCCGAACAGAATGCGAGCCGCTTTGGCCGGGCGCGGATCACCGATGTGACGTCGATCAACCGGATTCGAGGCGGATATGAAGTGCGCGGACGCCTCGTCGTTGCCCAGCGTGGCTATCAGGGACGTGGCTATGATCGTTACGGTGATCACCATGATCGTTATGGCCGCGACTATGACAAGGGAAAATTCTCCTGCCTGACCCGTTTCGGCGGCGTTCAGGACGTGCGTCTGGCAGGGTTGCGCGGCTCATATTATTGAGGGGATGAAACGATGGTGCGTCAATCATGACGCACCATCAAAAATATCGTTGCAAACAAACGCATTAACCATTTTTGTTAGCACACTGGTTACTCCCCTGATGAGACCTTTCCGGCTTCCAACAAGCCAGGGGAGAAGTCATGGGGAGTTTCATCAAATCTGCATTGGCCGCAGCGATACTTGTTGCTGTGCCTGTCACATCGGCACAGGCGGCATGCTGGAGCGAAACCGCAGTCAGCGCGGCAAGGATCCGCGACATGGAGACAATGTTGATGGTTTCCGCGCTGCGTTGCCGGTCGACCGACGTGCACATGCTGGGTGCCTATAACCAGTTCATCCGCACCAGCCGGGTTGCCTTGACCCGCGTCAATGACACGCTGCGACACCATTTTGCGGGTCAGGGAGGATTGAACGCCTATGATCGTTACGTCACATCGATTGCCAATCGCTATGGCGCGGGCGCCGAGGGCCTGAACTGCAGCGATATGTCCTCCATCCTCTCGGCTGCGCAATCCGAAGGTGGATCGCTGGCCGGACTGGCCCGGCTTGCCACGGCGGCCAATGTCGAGCCTATTCTGACCGGGAGCCGTTGCCCCGTCGCGCTGGCGAGCCGGAAATAACATATAAAGATATCGTTATATTTGCATTTGCGGACAGTCACGGCTAGTGGGCGGGCCAACTTACCCCTAGCCGGAGACCCGTTGTGGCCGCGAATGACTATGTGATTGCCGACCTTTCCCTTGCCGATTTCGGGCGCAAGGAAATCGACATTGCCGAAACCGAAATGCCGGGCCTGATGGCCCTGCGCGCCGAATATGGCGTGTCAAAGCCCCTGAAGGGCGCGCGCATCACGGGGTCGCTGCACATGACCATCCAGACAGCCGTGCTGATCGAGACGCTGACGGCGCTTGGTGCAGAAGTGCGCTGGGCGACTTGCAACATCTTCTCGACCCAGGACCACGCCGCCGCTGCGATTGCCGCCAGCGGTGTTCCGGTGTTCGCGGTCAAGGGCGAAAGCCTTGCAGATTATTGGGACTATGTCGGCCGGATCTTCGATTGGGGTGATACGACCTCGAACATCATCCTCGACGATGGCGGTGACGCGACCATGTTCGCACTCTGGGGTGCAAGACTTGAGGCGGGCCAATCCTTCAGTGAACCTGAGAATGAGGAAGAAGTCGAGTTCCAGCGCGCGCTCAAGGCGTTTGTCGTGGCAAATCCGGGCTACCTGACCGAAACCGTCAAGGCGCTCAAGGGTGTTTCGGAAGAAACAACGACGGGCGTTCATCGCCTCTATGAAATTGCCAAGAAGGGCGAGCTGCCCTTCCCGGCGATCAATGTGAACGATAGCGTCACGAAGTCGAAGTTCGACAACCTCTATGGCTGCAAGGAATCGCTCGTCGATGCGATCCGCCGTGCAACCGACGTTATGCTCGCCGGCAAGGTGGCGTGCGTTGCCGGTTTCGGTGACGTCGGCAAGGGATCGGCGGCGTCGCTTCGCAATGGCGGCGCGCGCGTGATGGTCACTGAAGTCGATCCGATCTGCGCACTCCAGGCCGCGATGGAAGGCTATGAAGTCGTGACGATGGAAGAGGCCGTGACCCGTGCCGACATCTTCTGCACGGCAACCGGCAATGCCGACGTGATCACAGCGGATCACATGAAAGCAATGAAGCCGATGGCGATCGTCTGCAATATCGGCCATTTCGACAGCGAGATCCAGATCGCGGCGCTCTCCAACTATAAATGGACCGAGATCAAGCCGGGCACCGATATGGTCGAGTTTCCGGACGGGAAGAAGATCCTCGTGCTGGCCAGGGGCCGCCTCGTCAACCTCGGCTGCGCGACCGGCCATCCATCGTTCGTCATGTCCTCGAGCTTCACCAACCAGGTGCTGGCGCAGATCGAGCTCTTCACCAAGGGCGATAGCTACAACAACCAGGTCTATGTGCTGCCAAAGCATCTCGATGAAAAGGTGGCGATGCTCCACTTGGAAAAGCTCGGCGTGAAGCTGACCAAGCTGACCGACAAGCAGGCCAGCTATATCGGCGTATCGACCAAGGGTCCGTTCAAGCCGGATCATTATCGTTATTGAGGGTTTCGGTTCCGGGCAGGGCCTCGGTTTGAACTCGGCTCTACCCCCAACTGTCATCCCGGCACAGGCCGGACCCGAAATGCAAGCTGACCCTTCCATGCTTGAGCTTGCTCTTCCCGAACGGCGCTCCATTCCTTAAGGGCAGAGGCATGTTCGTGAGCCTTTGCCGATGCTGACCCTTTCACACACCATAGCGGTGCTGATTGGCGCCGTGATGGCGGTATGGCTGGGGCTGGCGGTGTGGGCGGTATGGACGGGGCTCAAGCTGCGGAAAAGGGCGGAATTCTCGACGAGCCAGGCCGACCGGCTGGCATCGCTGCTTGAGTCCGCCCCGGCCTTGCCTCTGATGGTCCGCAACGACGGGCGGATCGAAGCGCCCGACCGATTGGCGGATTGGCTTGGCCTGCCCAAGGTCCCCAATTTCGTTTCCGACCTGGCGGGGCATAATTGCGGCCTGACCGATGACGACGCGGCAGCACTCGTGCGTGACGTTGCGGCGGTACAACGGACGGGACGGAATTTCACGCGCGCAATCCGGGCGCAGGGATCCTCGCGGACGCTGCTCGTACGCGGCGCCCCGGCGGCGGTGCGGCTCGGGTCGAGCGGGGCGGTCATCCTCTGGTGGTTCGATGCCACCGAAAGCCAGGCCGAGATTGGCCGGTTGGGCGAAGAGAGCGCGCGACTGAAGCTGGCATTCGATCGCTTGTCGGGCCTGATCGAGGCCGCGCCGATGCCGATGTGGCACCGGGGCCCCGACATGCGCCTTGCGCTGGTGAACAATGCCTATGTGTGCGCGGTCGAAGCGGCGTCCGCAGCTGATGTGATCGCGCGCGGCCTCGAGCTTGTTGATGCGGGCACCGAAACGAGCCCGCTCGCGGCGCCGCAGCAGGCGCGTGAGACCAGCCAGGCTGTGAGCCGGGTCGTGCCGATCACGATCGCCGGGGAAAGGCGTGCGGCGCGGATTGTCGATGTGCCGCTGGGCGATGCGGGCGTTGCCGGTTATGCGATGGACGTTGAAGAAGTCGAGCGCGCCAATTCGGCCTTTCGCCGCTTTGTCGCGTCGCAGCGCGACACGCTCGACCGCTTGTCTGCGGGCGTGGTACAATTCGGTGCCGACCGGGCACTGCTCTTTTGCAATCAGCCATTTATGCGGCAGTTTGCGCTGAAGCCTGAATGGGTGGCCGAACGTCCCGATTTCGACCGGCTGCTTGACCGGATGCGCGAAGCCAATCGCGTCCCGGAAACGCGCGATTTTCCTGGCTGGAAGACCGAGCACCGGGAGTGGTTCACAGCAACGGGCGGCGTGCAGGAGGAAAACTGGCTGCTTCAGGATGGCGCCCATTTGCGCGTCGTCGCCCAACCTCTGCCCGATGGGGGCTTGCTTGTGATCTTCGAAGACAGGACCGAGCAGGCGCAGCTGGCCAGTGCGCGGGACACGCTGCTCAGGGTCCGCACGGCCACGTTCGACAATATGTTCGAGGCGGTGGGCGTGTTCGAATCCGATGGACGGTTGCACCTCTGGAACAATCGCTTTCGCCAAGTCTGGGATTTTGATGAGGAGTTTCTGGCAGGCCATCCGCATGTCGATGCGCTGGCTGAAATCGCGTCGTCACGGCTCACCAATCCAGCGCGTGGAGCGCTGATCCGTGAAATGGTTCGCTCGGCGACGGTCGAGCGGCAGCAGCGCAGCGGGCGGCTGGCGCTGATGAATGGGCGGCACTTCGAATTTGCCGCCGTGCCGCTGCCGGATGGCAATGCGCTGTTCACCATGCTTGACATTTCGGACAGCCGCCGGGTGGAGAGCGTCCTGCGCGAACGCGCCGATGCGCTTGAAGAAGCGAACAAGGTCAAGACCGCCTTTGTCGCCAATATGAGCTATGAGCTTCGTACCCCGCTGACCTCGATCAGCGGCTTTGCGGAAATGCTGCAGCAAGGTTTTGGCGGCCAACTCGAGGAACAGGGCCGCGAGTATGTGTCCGCAATCCTCGACTCCGCCGATCGGCTTGGGGGGTTGGTGGATAGGGTGCTTGACCTGACCCAAAGCGATGCAGGGCAGTTGCCCCTGGAACGCAAGCGTGTCGATCTCTCAATGCTGCTGCATGACGCGGCGCGCGACCACCGGCCAGCGGCTATGAAGAAGCAAATCGATTTTGCGGTCGAAATCGATCCCGCAGTGGGTGCAACCAATGGCGATGCGAGGCGCCTTCGGCAGGTTGTGGACCATTTGCTCGAGAACAGCCTTGCCTATACGCCCGGGGGAGGGCGCATCCTGCTCCATGCAGAGGGTGATGCCGAGCGGGCTGTCATCATCGTTTCCGACAATGGTCCAGGCATGGACATGGCACAGCAGACGGCCGCGCTCGACCGGTTCAGTCGCCTTGACGAAGGGCGCAACAGCGAACCGGCGCTTGGCCTCGGCCTTCCGCTCGCCCGGCAATTTGTCGAAGCCCATGGCGGAAGCCTCTCGCTGGTTTCGGAGCCGGGGCAGGGCACGCTGGTGCGGATTGAACTCCCGAGATGATCCTGCCCGACGTGGAAGCGACTGAAGCTGCTGGCCGTGCATTGGCGCCAAGCCTTCGTCCGGGCGATGTGATTGCACTCTCTGGAGATCTCGGTGCCGGAAAGACGTGTTTCGCCAGAGGTGTGCTTGCGGGTCTGGGCCTTGAAGATGAGGCTCCGAGCCCGAGCTTTGCCCTTGTCATTCCCTATGCGCCGCCTGCTGTCCGCATCCCCGTCTCGCACGTCGACTTGTACCGGCTGGAGTCCGAGGAAGAGACGCAAGAGCTTGGCCTCGACGATGCCTTGCTTGATTCGGCCCTGCTGGTCGAATGGCCGGAGCGGCTGGGCGCGCGTCTTTGGCCCTATGCCCTGAAAATCTGGCTTAAAGAGGAGCCGTCGGGCGGCAGGCGCTTGACAGTTTCGGTGCCGCCGTCTTGGGAGGCTCGATGTCCGTTTCGATGATTTCGCCGGCGACGGCGCCAGACTTCCTTGCGCATAATGGCTGGGCGGGTGCCCGGATATTGCCGCTCGCCGGCGACGCTTCTTTCCGGCGCTATTTCCGCATTGTCCTCGATGGCCGACGCGCCGTACTGATGGATGCGCCGCCGCCACACGAGGACGCCCGCCCCTTTATCGCTGTGGCGCAATGGCTTGTGCAGCAGGGATTTTCTGCGCCGCAAATTCTCGCCGTTGATCTCGCCCTCGGGTTGGTCCTGATCGGGGATTTTGGCGACAACCGGATGCGCGAAGCTGTCGATGCCAATGTGTCGCTGGAGCAACCGCTTTACCGCGAAACCGTCGAACTGCTCGCCGAGCTTGCGAACAGGCCTGCCATGGCCATCGCGCCCTATTCCCTGGCCGAGTATCAGCGGGAGCTGGACATTTTCATCGAATGGTATTGCCCGGCGATGGGGCTGGTGCCCGATCATGAGGGCTTCACTGCGCTGTGGTCAGAATTGCTTGCGCCGGTTCTTGTCGCCCAAGCCAATCCCGTCACGGTCTTGCGCGACTATCATGCTGAAAACATCATGCTGATCGAGGGGCGCAAGGGCTTGAACCGGCTTGGCCTGCTGGATTTCCAGGACGCGCTCGCGGGGCATCCTGCCTATGACCTTGTCTCGATGCTGCAGGATGCGCGCCGGACAGTGTCACCGGAAATCGAGGCGGAGATGCTGGCGTATTACGTTGATCTCGTCCGGCCGGCCGAGGGATTCGAGGCCGCCTATCACCTGCTTGGCGTGCAGCGGAACCTCAAGATATTGGGCATCTTTACGCGCCTGTGGAAGCGGGATGGCAAGCCGCGTTACCGTGCCTTCCAGCCGCGCGTCTGGGCCTATGTCGAGCGGAGCCTCGCGCATCCCGCTTTGGCTCCGGCCAAAGCATGGATGGATGCAAATATTCCCGCTGACAAACGAGCGTCCGCCTGGGCGGAGTTTGCCGAATGAGTCGCGTCCGCAAGCCCTTGACGGTCCAACCCTGGCTCGAGGCGAAAGTGCCCGGGACGGCGATGGTCATGGCGGCCGGCAAGGGGACACGCATGCGCCCACTGACCGCGACGCGCCCCAAACCGCTTGTCGAGGTTGCGGGGACGACTCTGCTCGATCACGTTCTTGATCATCTGCGTTCTGCCGGCGTCGGCCGGGTCGTTGTGAACGTCCATTACTTCGCGGATTCGCTCGAGGCGCATCTCAGGTCGCGGGCGGGCGATCTCGAAGTCGCTATATCCGACGAACGGGACCAACTCCTCGAAACGGGGGGAGGCTTGATGAAGGCCAAACCCTTGTTGCGCGACGATCCGTTCCTTTGCGTCAACACTGACAACATCTGGATCGACGGGCCGGTTGACGGAATCCGCCTGCTGGCTTCACACTGGGACGATGCCCGGATGGACGCGCTGATGCTGCTCGTTCCGCTGGCGCGAGCCCACAACCACAATGGCCGCGGCGATTTCGGCATGGATCCTTGGGGGCGGTTGTCACGCCGCAAGCCGGGTCGGATGGCACCCTATGTCTGGACGGGTATCCAGATGCTCTCGCAGCGCCTTCTGGTCGATCCGCCCGGCAAGGCATTTTCGACCAACATCTTCTGGGATCGGGCGATCGCGGCAGGCCGATGTTTCGGCGTGGTCCATCAGGGCCTCTGGTTCGATGTCGGAACGCCTTCGGCGATCCCGAAAACCGAAGCGATGCTCGCCGATGCCTGACCGGCCCGGCCCGGCAGTTTTCACGATCCCGCCGATACGGGCCTTTGCCGATGCGCTAGTTGCCGGGGTGCTCGCGCAGCACGGTGCCGATCGCATGGTGCTTGCCCATGGTACCGTCCTTGTGCCCAATAATCGGGCGGGTCAGGCAATCCGTGAAGCGTTTGTGCGACAGGCCGAAGGCGGCCTGCTGCTACCGCGCCTTGTTGCTGTTGGCGACAGCGATCTGGGGGAGAAGGCGGGCGTCGCGCTCGACGCGATCGATGATGACCCGCTTCCGCCTGCGGTCGACCCGCTCCAGCGGCAGTTGATCCTTGCACGCCTGATCCAGAATGAACGCGGCGGCGATGGCGCCGAAGCGATGCGGCTCGCAGCGGACCTTGCGCGCACGCTCGATCAACTGATCGTTGAGGAGGTTGCTCCCTCGAAGTTGCGCGAGCTCGATCTTTCCGGAGAACTTTCAGCACATTGGAACATCTCGCTTCGCCAGTTGGCAGCGATTCTCGAATTCTGGCCAAGGGAATTGCAAAGGCTAGGCCGGATCGACCTGGCAGACCGGCGCAATCGCCAGTTCAAACGCGTCGCCGAACGCTGGCGTGACGCCCCACCCAAGGGATTCGTGATCGCCGCAGGCATCAGCACCGACGCGCCGGCCGTCGCTCGCCTGCTGGGGACCGTTGCGAGGATTCCCCTTGGAAAAGTCGTGCTGGCAGGGCTCGACCTCGACATTTCCGAAGGGGAGTGGGACGCGATTGGGGGCAGTCCGACGGAACCAGGTATCGAGACGCACCCGCAATTCCACTTGTACCGGCTCCTCGCTCGCATGAAGGTTGGCCGCGGCGAAGTCCGGCGATGGAAGTGGAGCGGCGATATTGCTTCGACGGCGAAGCGCGCGCGCGCGATCAGCCATGCCTTCGCGCCTGCCGAGGCCACGCGCCATTGGGTCGATCTGGCCGCTGCCGATCGCAACCTGCTTGGGGTTGCTGCGCTCGAATTCGCCAATCCTGCCGAAGAAGCGCAGGCAATTGCCCTGGCAATCCGCGAGGCCGTCGAGCGACCGGGACAGACCGTGGCCCTTGTGACGCCTGACCGCGACCTCGCATCACGGGTTTCGGCCCATCTCGGGCGCTGGAAGATCAGGGCGGACGATTCCGCGGGGCAAGCGCTTGGCGTGACACCGAACGGAACTCTGATCCTCGCGTTAGCGGCTGCGGCAGCTGATCATTTTGCGCCTTCCGCCTTGCTGGCGTTGCTCAAGCATCCTCTGGTACGGCAAGGCGAGGCGCGACGCGAATGGCTTGACCAGGTGCGCAAACTGGATCTTGCATTGCGCGGGCCGCGCCCTGCCTCTGGGCTGGACGGCATGACCCAGTTCTTGCGTGGCGGGGATGGGCGTGTGCGTCCGCGCCGACAGGCCGTGCAAGGCTGGTGGGACGATACCGCCGCCATCCTGGCCCCTATCGAGCAGTTGGGCTTGCATCAGCTTACCGGAATGATCGCGATATTGCGCGAAGTGGCGAGCGCCCTGGCGGGAGATGCGCTCTGGGCCGGACGGGCCGGGAGAGAATTGGCAACCCTGATCGCGGGGCTTGAACAGGGCGCAGCGGACGGCTCGATAACGGTATCGCTTGCCGCGCTGCCGCAATTGCTGCGCCAGCTGATGGAGGGCATTGCCATTCGGCCCGGATATGGCGGCCACCCTCGCGTATTCATCTGGGGCCTGCTCGAAGCCAAGCTGCAATCCGCCGATTTCATGATCCTTGGCGGCCTGAATGAAGGAAGCTGGCCGCAACTGCCCGCCCCCGATCCCTGGCTTGCCCCAAGGATCAGGCGCGAGCTTGGCTTGCCCGGCCTTGAGCGGCGGATCGGACTGGCGGCGCATGACCTGGCGTGCGCACTGGGGGCGCCAAAGGTGCTGATGACGCGCGCAATGCGCGATACGCGAAGCCCGACAATTGCCTCGCGATTCTGGCTGCGGCTGGAAACAATGGCAGGGGGCCTCAACACGCCTGAAACGCCATTCGACAGGATTGCACAGGGCATTGACACGTGTGGCTCGCCGCAACCCGCCGGGCGTCCCGCGCCCTGCCCTCCGCCGGAAGAGCGCCCGCGCAAAATTTCAGTGACGGATGTTGACCGGTTGAGCGCCGATCCGTTCGCCTTTTACGCCAGCAGCATGCTTGGTTTGCATGCGCTTGAGCCGGTCGATGCCGATCCGGGCCCGGCCTGGCGGGGGAATCTGATTCACGATGTCATTGAACATTGGGCCAAAGAAGACGGTTATCGGCCAGGTGCACTCGTACAGCGCATGGATAGGGCCCTGTCCGACGGGACGGTCCATCCGCTGATCCGGGCGTTCTGGCTTCCGCGCTTCGCCGAAGCCGCCGAATGGATTGAATGCCAAATTGCCGAAAACAGGGTTGAAGGCCGGGTTCCGCTGGTTGCGGAAGTGTGGGGAAGTGCCGAGTTTGCCGGCGTTGTACTGGGTGGCCGTGCCGACCGGATTGATCGCCTCGCCAATGGCGGCATTGGAATCGTCGATTACAAGACCGGAGAAGGACCGAAGAACAAGCAGGTCGCCGCTGGCTTTGCCATGCAGTTGGGCCTGATTGGATTGATTGCCGAAAAGGGCGGCTTCGACGGCGTGGCGGGCAGGGCGGAAGCGTTCGAATATTGGTCCCTCGCGCGGGACTCCAAGACAGGACAGTTTGGGAAAGCCACGTCTCCGGTTGCGGGCAAGACTGCGGTTTCCGAGCCCGAAGCGTTCGTCGAACGCATCGCTGGACAGTTCCGCGAAGCGGCCGAAAAATGGCTCACGGGAAACGAACCGTTCAGGGCCAAGCGCCGCCCCGAATATGCCTGGGCGGACTATGACCAGTTGATGCGGCTCGAGGAATGGCAGGGCCGCGATGGCTAGGCATGTCAGCCACAAGGCGTTTCCTATGCTGAAAGGCGAGCAGGCCGACGCTTCGCGTTTCGACGCGAGCGATGTCTGGCTGTCGGCATCGGCAGGGACTGGCAAGACACAAGTCCTGACAGCGAGGGTCCTTCGGCTCCTCCTCCACGGGGCAGCACCAGAATCCATCCTTTGCCTGACCTTTACCAAGGCGGGGGCTGCGGAAATGGCGAACCGCATCAACGAGATATTGGGTGCCTGGGTCCGTTTGCCGGATGACATGCTCTACAAGGACCTGAAGGCGCTCGATGAGGATTGTGGCCCCGAGGCGCGGGCAAGGGCGCGAACCCTTTTTGCCAGGGTGCTCGATGCACGCGGCGGTGGCCTGCGAATCCAGACCATTCACAGCTTCTGCCAGTCGCTGCTTGGGGGATTTCCGGCTGAGGCAGGCCTCATCCCCGGCTTCAGGGCAATTGAGGGTAGGGAGGAAGCGGCGCTTGCCCGGTCCGTGCTCGCTGATATGATTGCCGATGCTGAACATTCGGGCCATCTGGGCCTGATCGATAGGCTCCAGAAATTGAGCCATCGCATGGGGGAAGAAGCCGCACGGAAGCTGCTCGATCGTTGCGCGCGCGATCCCGATGCGATGGAGTTGCTGGGGTCTCCGCCGGGCATCGGCCCCAAAGTGCGGCGCTGGCTTGAGCTTGGGGATGCCGATCCCCAAGCAATGCTTCTGGGGGCCTGTACCGACGGCGGATTTGACAAGGCGATGCTTCTTCGCATTCGTGATCTCAATCTGGCATGGGGATCGGCACGCGGTCTCGAAAAGGTCGAAGCGATAACCGATTGGCTGGCGATGCGCGCCGCGGCACGGCTTGATAACATTCAGGTTCTCACCGGCGTCTGGGCGAAAGCTGATGGCGAGCTCAAGAGTTTGGCCAAGGGGTGGGCGCCACAGGATGTCGAATATGCCACGTTGATCGAGGCGCAATATGCACATTTCAACAGTCTGCTTGAGCTTCGCCGCCTCGCCGCCACGGCCGAGGCCATCGCCAATGCCCTGACTGTCGGCCAAACCTATGCCCGGGCTTATGCTGATGCAAAGCGCGCCGCGGGCGTGGTCGATTTCAACGATCTTATCCGCCGCACCGTCGGATTGCTCGAGACCGACGGGATGGGAGACTGGATACGGTACAAGCTTGACCAGGCGACCGATCATCTGCTGGTCGATGAAGCGCAGGATACCAATGCGCGGCAATGGGACATTGTAAAAGCAATCGCCGGCGAATTTTATGCGGGCGAGGGCGCCAAGGCGGGTGCGATCCGGACCTTGTTCACGGTCGGCGATTACAAGCAGGCCATTTTTGGCTTTCAGGGGACCAATCCCAAGGAATTCCAGAAAGCGAAGGCGCATTTTTCCGATCTTGCGGCCAATGCCGAGCGGGACGTGCTCGACCTGTCCCTTTCGCATTCCTTCCGATCGGGCCGCCCCGTGCTTGACGTCGTGAACAAGGTTATCGAGATCCTGTCACCCGAGGCAATGGGGCTGAGCGGGCCACAGCCGGATCACCTGAGCGCAAGGGCAGC
>CXWL01011002.1_pt1 | contig 37682 bp, 29 predicted proteins | sample 590931 | NCBI WGS metagenome assembly CXWL01 (sample SAMEA3498368, study PRJEB10139) | groundwater metagenome | biome: water well; material: biofilm material | place: Germany | collected 2015-04-27 | reverse complement strand
GAACCAAACGTGTCCCACTTCGGGTCCATATCGCGCGAGCCAAGGAGCCAGTGGACTCGACGACCGAAGCGGTAGTTGTACTGAAACCCGATCGGATGATTCGCCACATCCAGCCGCAGCAGCCACAATCGCTCCTGGGCGGCCATCGTCACAGCCAGCTCGCGATGAAACGACTCCGCGCCAGGCCAGTCGGCGAAGTGACCGAGTTTGCCTTCAGCCCCCCACTGTTTCTGATGCTGGTCGATAAAGACCGGAAACCACCGCTGCAACTCCTCCGGCGTCGTGGCCGAGTCCCCAATCCATTCGGCATCGGCCAGTTTCTTTCGACCGATCTTGATATTGCTTCGCTCCTTCTTCGAAAGCCCCGCCAGATACTCTTCGAACGTACCAGGCAACTCCCAGATGATGTGCGGCCCGTCCTCCCCGCTGCTTTGCACGCACCAGGAAACACCGTGCCGGGCGAAGGCATCGGCCATTGCCTCACGATGTTCGAAATATCCCGCCAGCGGGCTCCACTGCACCACGTCCCATGCTGAGTCTTGCGCCAACCATTGGGAAAACCTGGCGATCACGGAGTCCATTTGTGCAACGGCGACGACGATCCCGCAGGTGGTTGTGGAGTGATCGCAGCCAAGCAGGCGTATCCGTTGAATCGAAACCGGCCCGATCCGAAGCGTTTCTCGGAAGGAGGGGATCAGCCCGACGATTTGACCATCGGCACGGAAAATGTGGATTTCGAGTTTGCGGCCATCGCCGTAGTGGTTCCACCAGATTCGGCACCAATCAAAACTCGAATACAGGTCGCCATCGCATTGCTCCACCAAGGCGTCCCAGTCCGCCGAAAGGCCGCGGAGTTCATCAAAGCTGCGAAAGACCTCGTGTTGCAGGATCGCATCCGAAGAGGCCGCGCGACGTGAAGGCGAATCGAGCGATTGGCGCGCTTTCAGGAAAGGCTCATCCAAAACAGGGTTCATTCGCTCTCGCAAACCGGCTCTGTTCTTCCTGCTGTTTGATGCCGCGCTACGACGAGAAATCTGCAACGAGCAAAGCGTTCCCAGAGGCCCGGACGTACCGCGATCGAGCTGACACGCGGAGCCTTTCGGGCCAACCACGGTGCCAAGTGCCAGAACCAGGCGCGATGATAAACAAGCGAAATGAACTGCGTCACCACACGGGTCATGGCCAGACGCATCGCGCCGCGCCCGCCTCGCGGCAAAACCGAGATCATTTTGATGCTCAGGCTCCTGGCGCCCAGGCGGCGCTTGTAGTCGTAGGCCCCCGGCAGCCCATCGATCAACGTCACTCCGTCCCGCACCCCGCCGTGCATCAGTGCACAAAAACCAATGCGGCTGGTCACGTCTTCCCGCCGCCCCCCAATAATCCAGTGCAATCGCTTGTTGAAACGCAGCGCATATTCCGACGCGATAGTGCCCTCGGATGTTTTCACTTCAATCAAGGCCAATCGGCCGCTGTTCATGCACTTTTGGGCCATCTCGCGATGAAAGGCTTCCGCACCCGGCACGTCGTCGAAAAGCCCGTGACGACCGCGAACCGCCCAGTGCTTCCGATGGAGGTCGATCAAGACATCAAACGCGGCATCCAATTCCTGTCCAGTCCTGGGTTCATGATGTGTGCCACCCCGCTTGGCCAGCTCGCGCTCGTCGCGTCGAACGTTGCGCCGTTCCTTGACCGAAAGTCCGGCAAGATAGGCTTCGTAATCCGCGGGCACGTCGAAGACCGCGTGTGGGTAGGCATTATTCTCAAAATTCACGTCGCGCACCTTCGGCGATTGGCGAAACCCGTTGACCAATGCAGCCGCATTCCCCGCGTAGCCGGGAATTTCGCCGACATGCAGCAGATCCCAGGGTCCGTCACTTTCCAAGGCGCTAACGATTGCCGACGCAACCGCATGCACGCAATCTGAATCAGTGGACAAGTTGCACGTGGTCACTCCATGATCGCAGCCAACCACACGGACCACGCGAAGGGAAAGCGGTCCCCAGCGAAGTTTCTCACGAAACAACGGCCACACCGCGACCAACTCGTCTCCGCGTCTGGCGATATGAATCGCCAGGTTGCGCCGGCGGCCAAAATGCTTCCACCACGTGGCACACCAGTCGAAGGTGTTGAACACGTCCCCGCCCACGCGCTCCACCAGCGCGTCCCACTCCTCCTGCATCGGCAAGGCGGCTTCAAACGAATCAAGGCACACCATCTCCAGCGCGCCCGTCCTCCGAACATCGGATCGCGGAATTGACCCAGCAACCATTAATGCGGAATCAAGAAGAAATGGAGGCATTTATTTGATTTGAAAGAAGGTCTTTTTAGAGGTATCCGAGTTCTTCGAGCCGCTTCGTAACTTCGAGTTGTTCTTTCTCCGAATACGGAACGCGATCGCGCCCCAGCAATTCCGGGGCTACTTGGCTCGTTCGTCGAGCCTGTCCTCGAAGCAGCTCGGCCTTGATCGCGGACCGGATGACATCGCCGTCCATGTAGTCCGGAATCGGCAGGTTCATCAGATAAAGCACCGTCGGGGTGATATCCAGAATCGAGGCTTCGAATCCGCTCACCTTGGCAAATGCCGGACCCAAACCCAGGAACACGCCTTCCGGTCTGTGGTAGCCGGAAATGTTCCACCCGGCTTTAAGCCCCCGAAGGCATCCGCCCCTCAGGACGGTCTTGGGTAGAATCGAGTTTGATACCATGTAGCCCGGCGACAATTCATAGATCACATCGGGCGCATTCTCCAGGTACGGTCCCGGAAAAAGCTCGTCGCGAGACCACACCCCCTGGAAAATCGGCAAGCGTGTATCCGGATCGATGGCGCTGGTTAGCGCGTCAATAATCTCGCCGCGAACGCGCTCATAGTCCGCTTGCTCAACGACTCCGCCCGGGAACCGCCCTCTCAGATTAACGTAAACCGCCTGTTCGAGCTGCGGACCGGCGAATGCCCGCGAATGACGGTAATCAACGAGGGGAGCGCACGAGGGATCCTGGCGGTGCCAAAGCTCTTTGGGCTCGACCCCCAGGCGCTGACGCATCTTCACCGAGAGACTCATTTGCCGCGAAATCAGCTCTGCCCAGACCCTTCCGGTCCGTAACTTCACCAGCCCGCTTCCCTCCAGAAGATTGTTGACGTAAACCCACCTGGTCACACCTCCGAAACCATGATCGCTGACGATCAGGTAGTTTGCGTCCGGCCCGAACCGCTCCATCAAGCGCTTGATGGACTCGTCCACGGTGCGATGTCCTTCGTGCAACAAGGCCAGCGTCGAGGCGTTTTTCGGGTCGCGATGCGCGGGATAGGCCGGGTCGAGGATGTGATGGTACAGGTGATAAACGCGATCGGGATACTCGTGGACGAGATAACAAAGATCGCAAGGATTGCGGTCGAGTATGTGCTCGAACTGCGCAACACGCAAAGCCATCAACTCGTTGATCGTACGGACGTGCTCCTCACGTTTTGCTTTATCGGCGGGCCGAAAACCCAGCACCGACCAATTGAGCCGCAGCTCACCCAATGCCTCTCGAAGATCACCGGCTAATGAGGGCGGATATGCGACGTGCGGCGAATCGTCGGGCGAGACGAATCCCGTGAGCATGACACCATTGAGCGGTTGTGCCGGAAACGTGATGGGTACGTTGAGAATCGCGCTTCGACAATTCGCCTCCCCCACAAGATCCCAGAGTTTCGGCACGCGAACATCGGTGATCGCCGCCGTGCGCACGCGACCCGTCACGACGTCGCGATGCGAGAAGCTGAAGACTCCATGTTTGCCTGGCCCCACGCCGGTGTACATAGTCGGCCATGCCGGACAGGTCACCGGCGGTCTCGTGCTCAGCAAATTCCCCCAGGCGCCATCGCTCATGAATCGGCCAACGGTCGGCATGGCCCCGGCTTCCACGAGCGGACGTAATACGCGAAAGGTCGCGCCGTCCAGGCCTATGTTGACGACTTTGCCGTTGTCCGACATGGAATGTCTGACTTCACTTTCGTCGTTTCCGAGGGAGCCTCGCGCCAGATGACTCTTTTTTGTTTCTTGGAAAGTGGGCTCATGGTACGGTGAATTCGCTCTGCCATTGGTACGATATAACGGCCGATTCCCCTAGCGCGAGCCTCAAATCGCCCGACATAGCTGGTATCCAACCCTCCCAGGCCCGCCTTGAAGTGGTAAACCCCCGGATTGTCGTTCGGATCGATCCCGCCAAGATCAAACCTTCTCGTTCCGGCATTTTTGGCCGCTGATAGTGCATGCCATTGCAAAGTGTACGATGCCTTGCAGTCGCGCCCAAGATCATTGGACGCGCCCAACAAGTAGAGGCATGTATCCCCCAACGTGCTGGACACGTGCCCGGCCGCAAGCATGTCGTCCTTGTATGCAAGGTGGATGATCAGTTTCTCCTCCGCAGGCAGCAATTGTTGTAATCGTCGAAACGATGAAACCGTTACTCCGGTCTCGAACTGCTTCTTAGTCCACATCGCATCATAGAGTTGCTCAAACTGTTGCATCGCTTCATCGTCAACGCCACTTTCGACGGTGACTCCCCGTTTTTCCGACTGATTCAAACCGTTGCGCCATTTTTGAGCAAGGTTCGCCCGCAACTCGTCCAGGGTCGGTGAAAGGTCCACGATGATCGTGCGATACGGAGGACGAATCCTGCTGGCAGAAAAACCGGAGTTCCGAAGAACTCGACGCTGCAAATCCTCGCTATGGCGTTCCCAGAGATTGGGGACCAGGCGAACTTCGAGCCCGCGACGCTCGGCGTACTCCTCTCGAACGCAACGCAGGACCTCCGCAAAGTCTTCGATGGAAGCAACCGAACGGCTTCCCAAAGGCCCAAAGTAAACGTACGCAAGACCGGCCCTGATGAGTGGCAACTTCTTGATGCGAACCTGGGCCGCGCCGATCACCGCGTCGGCGTCGCGCACGACAATGCGGCTAAGCTGTGAGCCTGTATCGCCGGCGCTGATCTCACCGAACCCCCACGTTTGGTAAATACTGTAATCCGGGAAACTCCTGCAGGCCTCACCCCATTGCTGGGGCGTAAACTGATCGACCGTGTAGGTAACAGTCACTTCGCTGGTTTCCCTTTCGCCGCTGACGCAGGGTTGCGAATGGTGAATCCGTTATTACCGGGGACGCGGCTCGCAAGTTTTTGCCAGGCTCGCCGCCATTGATGGGCTCCCGCGGCCTTCAGTCGGAACTCGATACTCCAATCGTCGGGCGTCACTTTGAACCGACCGACGGCCAGCGGCGAGTCGCCGGGGCGAACCACCACTGGATCGCAGGTCACGACGAGCCGGTAGCCGGCTTCACGCGCCGCGCTCAGGGATTCCTGGTTGTACGATCCAAACGGAATGCTCAGCGAAAAAACTTCCCGCCCGAGCATCTTTTCCAGCGCCTGCCTGGATCCAAGAAGTTCTCCGGCAAGTGCGTCTCCAGTCAACGAAGACAAATCCGGATGGGTCATGGTATGGGATCCGATCTCGATGAGGTCGGGAGGATACTCCTTAAGCTGATCGGCAGTGCTCAAAATTTCGTGCCGATCAGGGTGACAGTCGGCCATCGCCCAGAATGGCTCGCGCCCCAGGTTTCCAGAAACTGCAAAGATCGTGACCGGGATGCTCAATTCTCGCAGAATGGGAAGCCCGTATTGCCGCACATTGTCAAGCCCATCATCGAACGTAATGCAGACCTTTTGACCGGACCAATCTCCAGTAACCAGCGATCGAAGGGGAATAATGGAGCCTTGCGACTTGAGCCACCGCATTTGCCGCGAAAAGCCGGGTACCTGCCCCTTCGTTACGCCATGATAATAGAGCACAACGCAATGATCCGACTCCTGTGCCTTCAGGTTGGTCCATGCTGTGTAGGCAAGCGTCATTCCGAAGGAGGCCAGGCGATGTATCACGTTATGATTGAACCACGAAGCACGAAGAGCACGAAGAAAGGCAAAAAAGGGTTAGGAGTTAGGAGCCTATACCCTATACCCTATACCCTAAACCCTTCTCCAATCTTCGTGATGCAAAATCCTCTTCCCAGCGACATCATCGCGGCTGGACTTCCTTCCACTTCAACAAGAGTCCCGGCAAGTGAAACCGAAGGGCAGCCATAGTCTTGGCCCATTGCTTCTTCGCGGATTCTCGCACCGGGCCGCCCGCCACCCGCTGCGCGCTCAACAACATGACGCGGAACAGGGTGGCCGTGCAGAACATCACATTCGCAATCCAGCGCACCAGTCTGCCGGATTTTTTCTCCAGAAACATGAGCAAGCTGCGCCGCTCCATGAGGTGCATGTCGGTGGCCGCCTGTGATGTGCTGCTCCCGCCCAAGTGTATGATCACAGGCTCCGGGGTATAGAGCACCTTCCAGCCGGCGCGGCGAAACCGCCAGCACCAGTCGGTGTCCTCGGAGTACATGAAGTATTCCTCTGACATGGGCCCGACTTGATCGACCGCAGCCTTGCGGGCCAGCATGAAACACCCGGCGATGCCGTCCACTTCTCGCACGCTTTGATAGTCCCACCAACCGAGGCGATACCTCCCGAAGAACCGCCGATACCAAAACAACACTTGCAACTTGGTGAGCGAGAGCGCGAGATTCAGGAGACTCGGGAACAGGTAGCAATTGTATTGGATAGCGCCATTGCGGCACCGCGTCTGGCAGCCAATCATTCCGGCCTGTGGGTTTCCGTCGGCAAACGCAACGGCCTTCGCAATGGCCCCGTCCAAAACCACCGTGTCGGAATTCAGCAGAAGCACATAGCGACCACGCGAAACGGAGATTCCCTGATTATTGGCGGCCGCAAAGCCGGCGTTGACCTCGTTGCAAAGGAGACGCACCTCAGGGAACTCTGTCGCCACCATCTCCGCCGAACCATCGCTTGATTTGTTGTCGATCAGAATAATCTCGTACGCGACGTCGCCTGCGGCCGCGCGAATTGACCTGAGACAATTTCGGGTGATGTCCCGCGTATTCCAACTGACGATGATGATAGAAACGTCAATCACGAGTTGGCTCGGTCAGGAACTCTGATGCTCCAGTCGTGGCTCTGCCTGCCGCTGACGCTTCCATAGCCCGGCGCGGCCAGCGCTGCCCGAATCCAACCACTGCGAGCACGATGAGTCAGAATATGGCCATCCCGTACAAGCGGTGCTGTTTTCATTGCCGATTCATGCCGCCCTACCGCCGATTCTGCGACGCTGCACAAAGTCCCCCAATGCCTCTTTCCAGTGCCGCGGAGTGGCACTCGCGGATTTTTCGTAGCTCGATAGGTCGAGCACGGAATACGCGGGACGTTGTGCCGGTCGGCCAAGTTCCCTACTGGACAGGGTCCCCACCGGAGTACTCAAGCCAGCCTGCCGGACGATTTCCACCGCGAATTCGTGCCATGAACATTGGCCGCTGTTAGCGAAATGAGTGATGCCGCTCGCCTGCGCGTCAAGCAATCGCACCGTCGCCTCGCTCAAATCTGCGGTGTACGTGGGCCTGCCCACCTGATCGTCAACCACTTGGAGAGGTTCGCTTTTCTGTGCTTTTCCCAGGATCGCTTCAACGAAATTCCGCCCGTGTGGGCCGTACAACCACGAAGTCCGAATAATCAGAAATCGGCAACCTTGCGAAGTGATTGCGCGTTCCCCTTCCAGCTTGGATGATCCATACGCCGATAGCGGGTTCGTTCTGTCATCGATTCGGTACGGCTGCCGAAGCTGCCCGTCGAACACGAAGTCCGTGCTGTAATGCACGAGCAGAGCGTCCGCCGCTTGGCACGCCCCGGCCAGGTATCCCGGGGCTTGACCGTTCACTTCCTTCGCCTTCGCGGTGTTCGTCTCGCATCCGTCCACGTTCGTATACGCGGCACAATTGATCACCACACAAGGCGCGGCGCGTTCAATTCGATCCCGCACGGATTCCCGATCAGTAATGTCAAGCTCGCTTCGACCCCATGCGAGTACGTTGCCACCGGCTTGGCGCACTCGTTCTTGTAGCCTTGGAATCAAATCGCGTGCCAGCATCCCGCCCGCGCCCAACACGACTACCGTGCCTTGCGCCCACGCGATCACGCTTCAATCCCCACGACGCCGCCCTTGCCGTACTGCTTTTCGTAGTAGTTCAAATACACGCCGGTCTTGATCCCTCGCCACCACGACTCATTGCGTTTGTACCAGTCAATCGTTTGCGCAATGCCTTCCTCAAATCCGATCGACGGTTGCCACCCCAAATCGCGGCCAATGCACGAAATGTCCATCGCATAACGCCGATCGTGCCCGGGGCGGTCCTTGACGTACTCGATCATGGTCTCATCGTGACCCAACTCCCGGAGAATGTGACTTGCGATGTCGATATTGGGAAGCTCGCACTCTCCGCCGATGTTGTACACGCTACCTGGCTTCGCCTTTTCCAGGACGCTCAGTATGGCGCGACAATGATCCTCGACGTGGATCCAATCCCGCACGTTCAATCCGTCTCCGTAGAGCGGGACTTTCTTTCCGGCCAGCAAATTCGTCACGAACAGAGGAATGAGCTTTTCGGGAAACTGATACGGTCCATAGTTGTTTGAGCATCGCGTGATCAGCGTGGGCAATCCGAATGTGTGGTGGTACGCATGGACCAGCATATCCGCGCCGGCCTTGGACGCGCTGTACGGACTGCTTGGTGCAATCGGCGTCGTTTCGCTGAACTTCCCGGTTGGTCCCAGCGATCCGTACACTTCATCGGTGGAGACTTGCAAAAAGCGCTTCACTTCGTGTTTGCGCGCCAAGTCCAAGAGTACCTGCACGCCCACTACGTTGGTGCGCACAAATTCCTGCGCGCCGTGAATGCTCCGATCCACATGGCTCTCGGCCGCAAAATTGATCACCGCGTCCAGACCGCCGGCAAACAAGGGCTCCAGCGCATCCGCATCGCAAATGTCGCCGCGAACAAACCGGCACGCCGCGCCGTCAATACAACCGTCGAGGTTTTCCAGGTTGCCCGCGTAGGTGAGCACATCGTACGCGATGGTCTGAACGTCGGATCGCTCGCGCACGATCATCCGCACAAAATTGCTGCCGATGAACCCTGCGGCGCCGGTTACCAAGATTTTCTTCAAAATCAACTTATCCGTAAGGGAAAAGCTCACCTGTGCCGAAATTCCTATCTCGGCACGCATCGATTTTTCTTCGTGAACTTCGTGTCCTTCGTGGTTCCAAAAGCAGTTCTCCGTTTTTGTTTGACCACGAAGAGCACGAAGCAGGCGTAGGATGAATCGAGCAATACGGTTTAGGACGCATGCGCCCGATGGGCTTTCTGTGCCGCCTCACGCCCACTTGACACTATTTTCGCCGGAAAATCGACGTGATTCGCCCCTCCTTCGGCCACGAGTTCACTCGCTCGAAAAAGCGAATCGAACGTACCCGCGTCCGTCCACCAACCCTCAAGTACGTCGTATGTCAGCGTTCCTTGCTTGATATACATGTTATTCACGTCGGTAATTTCGAACTCGCCGCGGCCGGACGGCTTGAGCGTTCGAATCATGTCGAACGCCTGCCGGTCATACATGTAGATCCCGATGACCGCGAGATTGCTTTTGGGCTTTTTGGGCTTTTCCTCGATGGAGATGATCCGTCCATCCTTGATCTCCGCGACGCCGAATCGCTCCGGATCGGGCACTTCCTTCAAGAGAATCTTCGCCCCCTTGCCTTGTGCGAAGAAATCGCCCACGGCGCGACGGATGTTCCCTTCAATAACGTTATCGCCCAGCACCACCACGACCTTGTCGCCGTCCGCAAAATGCTCGGCCAACCGAAGCGCGTCGGCGATACCGCCCTCCCCCACCTGGTAGGTATAGTGCAGGTCGCGCAGCCCGAATTCGTTGCCGTTCCCAAGCAACCGTAGGAAATCGCCGGCGTCGTTGCCGCCGGTAACAATCATGATGTCCTCAATCCCGGCATTCACCAGCGTCTGAATCGGATAGTAAATCATGGGCTTGTTGAACACCGGGAGCAGGTGCTTGTTGGTCACCCGCGTCAGCGGCATCAACCTCGAGCCCAACCCGCCCGCCAAAATCACACCCTTCAAGCTCAGCCGTCCTTTCTGGACCAATCGTACGGAATGTCATTCTTGTGCGGGTGTACCCGGTGTTCATCGGGTTGATCGTAAACGTACAACTCGGTTGGCGTATTCACCACGATGGCCTCATGCTCGCTGATGCACTTGAACCCGTGATACACCAGCGGCGGAATCTGCACGAGAATGGGGTTATGGTCGCCCATGAAAAATTCGTTCACCTCGCCTTGGGTCGGCGAGCCTTCGCGGCTGTCGTAGAGGACAACCTTCATCATGCCTCGCACGCAAACGAAATGGTCCCACTGCTTCTTGTGGTAGTGCCAGGCCTTGACCGAGCCGGGATAAGCCGTGGTCATGTAGACCTGTCCGAACTTGCGGAAAAGAGGATCGTCGCTGCGGAGCATCTCCATCAACCGCCCGCGCTCATCGGGAATCACTTTGAGTCTTTTGATCTGAACGTCTTGTATCATCTCAATTCGCGCACTCCGTGCCCGTAAGCTACACCGTGCTTACGGCGTAACTCATTTAATAATCTATGCTTGCGACCATAGCAGCGGTCGGCCCGCAAAAAGAAAGAGCTGATCCGCAACACTCGGCAACCGCGACGGTTCAACGGTGAATCCGTCCTAATACCTTCGGCGCGGATCATGCCCGGCTTGCGAAATATCAAGAGCACTTGCTGACCCCTGGCATTGCGATTCATCAGACAAGAATTGTTTCTACCAATCCTTCAGCGACAACGCTCGATCTACAATGATACCTGCTTTCGAGCCTATTATAGACAGGGCTTCGCGCACGTCATCGCGATGCACCGCGGTTATCCGACCCATCGCAAATTCTGCGCGTCCGGTATTAAGTAGAAACTCCTTGGCTGGATAAATGAGAACCCCGTTTATCAGTTTGTTGCGTTGACTGCTCGCCTATGCCTCCTAGACTTACTGGAGGGCACTTAGACTGAGTTTTTGCGATCATGCTGGCTTATCACAAGAACTCTTTCACGGCCAATCTCGAAGCAACCGCAACCATTTCGTCCATGAGTAGCTCGCCATTGTAAATAATGGCGGTACGAGAGGTTGGGTTGGCGCAAATCGTCTCGCGAACGGGGGAGAGGACTCCAAATGGACTTGGTGATATTGGCTGGCTCAGTAGGAAAGGGGGTGGCATGGACACGGGGATATATCAAGTCACTTCTGCCTCTTCCGGCCAGGAGTACATTACTTGAAGCATTGATACGCCGCTTCGACTCGCAATCGATCCAAAAGTGCATTATTTGCAGCGATGGCCACAGGCAGCAGTTCGAGAACCGCGTGAACGGGTTGAAATCCGCACACATCCAAATCGATTTTTTTGAAGATAGCGTCCCCCTCGGAACAGCCGGTTGTCTCAAGGCCTGCGAGCACCGAACGGATTCAGATACCGTCATGCTCGCGGGCGGATCCGTCTGGCTTGATGACGATCCACAATGGATGCTCGATCAACATCGACGCAGTGAAAATGCGCTTACCGTCTTTTGTACGAGAGACCCGGGTTGGGCAAGTCATGGTTCCCAACAATATTTGCGTCCGGCGGGGCTTTTCTGCTGCGATCGCGCGGTGTTCGAGCATATTCGCCCGACCGGGTTCCAGGATCTCAAGGAACAATTGGTGCCCGCATTGAATCGAGCGGGCCTGCGTGTTGGTGCAGTCGCTCTTCCGGGGGTGAGCTGTGAGGTTTCCGACTCGGCCACCTACATGGAAATTATTGCCCGCATCCTTTCCGAAGGACGGTTTCTCAACGACGGGTTTTCTCGAACCGCTCCGGATATCTGGTGCGGACGCAATGTCCATATCGCACCCCACGCAAGAATTGTCGGCCCGGTTTTGCTCGGACACGACTGCAGGATCGAAGACGGCGCCGTGATCGTCGGCCCAACGATGCTTGGCGACGGTTCCCATATTGAGCGGAATGCCCGATTGATTCGCGTGGTGGCGCCCTACCGACTTCGCGTTCGCCCCGGACTTTATTTGACCGATCGGGTTTTGACCGCCCCGCAGAAGTCCGCGCCCAGGACCACATCGCCAGCCTCGAAAACGCCGCGCCCCGCCCAGCCGGCATCGATTTGGAGGCGCACCTTCTTGCGACCCAAATCGTTGGCCGCTCCGGCAACCGCCGTGGGGGCCGTGCTCTTTGCGGCTTTCGTTTGGGCGCTCTGGGCTTCGATTGCCAATCTTTGGCATTTCATAAGCACCAACGCTGATTACAGCGCGGGTCAATTGGTCCCGGTCACAGAAATTACCTGCGCGATGCCGGTGTTTGTCCCGTAAGGACGCAATGAAGATAGCCCGGCATTTCAATACTGGGAAGCAAGACGATGCCGAACCCGATAGTGCCGTTGGGCACGACGGATGAGTTTGACGGCCCGCTCAGTTTTTTGGGGATTCGTATAAGTGCCTGTCGGCGTGGAGCATGAAATGAGTTCCGGAAACGGAAAATCGCTGGATTCTTTTGACGTGGCCTTGGGCGAGCCGATGCCGTTCCGGGTCCACGATGCCAGGCCCGCTTCGGGGTCCCCCTCCATGATGGCGATGCTTTCTCGCCGGTGGCTGACCGCACTTCTCGTGGGCGTGTTCCTTGCCGCCGCATCTGCCGCCGGGATATGGTATTTCGTAAAACCGAAGTACAAGGTGGTGGCGACGCTTCACGTGTCCCCGATTGCCAGGCCGATTCTTTCCGAAAAAAACTCCGAAAACTACGGCGATTATCGACAATACGTGGGAACCCAGGCGCTCACCATCACCGGACCTGCCATCATCGATAAAATGCTATCAAAATCGGGTGTAAGGTCATTGCCCTCGCTGGCCAATCTCCCCAATCCGATCGGCTTTATCAAAAAACACGTGGAGGCAGGGCAGATTCCCTCCTCGGAATTACTTGAAGTGAGCATGGTCGGCGAGAACCCCCAGGACATGGTGACCATTGTCAATGGCCTGGTCGCGACCTACCTGCAGGACTTGGAGGACAAGGAACGGGAGTGGGACCGGAAGGTAGTCAATTCACTCAAGACCGAGCAAAACGAGCTCGAAGCCAGACTCCAAATCAAGAATCAACAACTCCAGCAGGTGGCCGTCGAACAGGGCGCAAGCGGCGCACAGGATTCCGCTCTGCTCATCGACAAATGGCTTTCCGACGCACATCAGCACTTAACTCAGGCTGCCAAAGACCGGGCGTTGGCCGAGGCCAAGATCGCCGCCCTCGGTGAACAAGACCCCAGCGTGACCGATCCTGCCCTTTACGAACAATTCGTCGGGCGCGATGCGGAATTGCTGGCCCTGAAAGAGCAATATCGGCAACTGAAGGCCGCTTCAGCCGCCGACGCCAGCCAGGGTCGCGGCCCGATGCACCCCGAGGTGCAGTCCCGCCCCAAAATCATCGCCGACATTGAAGAACGCATGAAAAATCGCGAAGAGGTGCTTGTCCGTGCCTTTGCCGTTTCGCAAAAGCGGGAACTGGAGTCACAATTCCGCAACGCCGACATCACCGCCAAAGTGCTGGAAAAGGAATTGAAGAAGCTACAGGATGACCGCTCCAACGTGGCAGGAAATCAGTTCATCCTCAACGATCTTCGACGGGAGCGCGAGCAAGTCGAACGGTCGCTGGAAAAAGTCACCAATAAGATTTGGACCGTCGATGTGGAACAGAAAAGTGCGTCTCCCATTACCGCTCATGCCCTGGCCCAGGCTCCCCCCAGCCCCAACTTCGATAAGCGAACCAAGATTTGCGCCGTGGCAATCATGATGAGCCTGGCCTGCGGCGTCGGCGTGGCTTTGTTGCGCGGGATCACGGATCGCAGCATTCATAATCCTCTTGAGGTCGTCGGCCGTTTGGGCGTGCGAGTGCTGGGCAGTATCGAACACATTCATGCCGATGCACTGGCATCCGGCCTGGATGCCCGATTGATCGAGCCCATCCGGGGGATTTCGACCACGTTGCTGGCAACCTCACCCAAGCGCACGGCCCAAAGTCGTTTGATCACCAGCCCGACCGCGGGTAGTGGAAAGTCGTCCATGTCCATGAACCTATGCCGTAGCCTAGCTGCGACCGGGCGCCGAGTCTTGCTCATCGACGCTGATAATCAAGGTCAGGGCTCTACGCGGCGGCTGAGCCTGGCCGGGCGTCTGGGACTTCCCGAATACCTTGGCGGGATGCCCGCTACCGACTTGATCCAGAAAATTTCCACCCATTTCGACATGTTGCCCTCGGGGCCGCGTAACGATTCCTTCGGTGACGCGCTTCGCGCCAAGGGTGCCCTCGATCGTCTTCGCGCCTTGTACCAGGATTACGAAGAAGTGATCGTCGATTCACCACCGCTTTTGGTCAAAAGCGATGCGATCGCGCTGGCGACCATGGTCGATGAAGTGATCCTCGTCCTGCGTGCCGGGCGGACCACGCATCAGGAAGCCCAGCTCGCAAGACAATATCTCGAAAGCGTGCGCGGCAATGTGGTCGGGGTGATTCTCAACGCCGTCGATGCCAAGACGGCGCGGTACGGATACGGGTACAGTTATGCCTACGCCAATGGCGAATCAACCTGAATGACGCAGGCTCTGCATTGGGGGGAATGCATGATTCTTTCGGCCGATTTACGAACCGTCCTTATTCATTTCGATTCGGGCGCTGATTGGTCCGGTCACCCAGGCTCGCGCAGCGGACATGAATCGTCCATATCCGAAGGAACGCTGGCCCGCATGCGCTGGTATTTGGAATGGTCCTCCGAGGGGGGCCGGACGATTCATGTTCTCGTTCCCGGCGACCTAGAATCACCAGACCAGGAACTGTTACAACCCGCCTCACAAGGCAGGCTGATTCGATATCGAGACGAAGGTGACCTTGCCATTCCCCTCCCGCGTCGTCGGGGTTTTACGTTCATCATCAACGGCAACCAGTTTCCCATTGTTCATTGGCGGCGGGCTGTCGCCTCCGCTCAGCGCCACAACACCGACGTCGTCGTATTTGGGCCCGCCGGCGCGCTGACCGGAACCGATTACCCCGAATCCGTCCTGGTGGACTCCGAAGGCCAGGTCATCCGCTTCAAACGGCACTACGTCGATTCGCCCGGGTTTGCCGATCGCTGGTCGGGCGACGCCGCATTCCTGGTGGTCAGGAGTGAGCACGCCCAGGCTGTTGCCGCGCACATCGTCGTGCGCGGCTGGGGACTCGACAGCATCGGTGCGCTCGTACGCCGCTTCGGAGTGCGCTGGCTCAGCGACAGCCGCGTGCTTTCGGACGACCGTCTCGGCAGGAACGAGTTGGTTGCGCTTTCACGCCACCGTGCAATCAATTGGAAAACTCCGATCGAGCCCGTGGACGCTGCTCTCGAACAACCGCGAGGAAAGACCAATCACGGCGAAACCCAGGAAGACCTCATCGCCGGCTCGGTGCACGAATGTAGCGTCGAGGATGCAGCTCATTCCGACGGCTCCTGGGCGATGATCGACGACTCCGGCGGCGAATACACATTGGCCACCGATGATCTTCCCGATATCAGCGACAGCCGGAGTTATCTCTTTGCCAAGCGGGCATTGGACATCGCCGTGTCGGCGACGGCATTGATCGTGTTGTTTCCTTTCCTAATCTTCGTGTCGCTCCTCATCAAGCTGACGTCACGCGGGCCTGTTGTGTACGCCCACACCCGCCAGGGGCTTCGCGGCAGGGAGTTCCCCTGCCTGAAGTTCCGCTCCATGCGCACCGGCGCCCACGCCATACAGGCTCAGCTCCGCGCACTCAACGAAGTCGATGGGCCGCAGTTCAAGATAACAAGCGATCCGCGTGTCACTCGCCTGGGAAACTGGCTGCGGAAAACCAACATCGACGAGCTTCCTCAACTGCTCAATGTCCTACTTGGGCAAATGAGCCTGGTGGGTCCGCGACCTTCCCCCGATCAGGAGAACCAGTATTGCCCGGCCTGGCGGCGGGCGCGACTCTCAACCAAGCCTGGAATCACCGGCTTGTGGCAGGTGCTGCGCAAGCGTGACGAGTGTGCTTCCGACTTCCAGGAGTGGATTTATTATGACGTCGAATACGCCCGCCATCGCTGCTTCTGGCTGGATCTTCAGATCCTTTTCTATACGCCCCTTGCCATGTACGCGACGCGCCACGTCGCCCCTTTCGCCGCGAGACTGGGGCTCGCGGACATTTGTACTCATTCGGACAAGAAGATGTACCAGCCCGCCTAGAATACAGGATTGATTCTACTGGGCAGACACGGCGAATCCTGCGGGTACGCGTTCCATCTGCTCACAGAGCCGTTGCCCGCGCCGGACCCGCAAAATTGACCGCGTCGGAGCAGTAGGTAACGAATGACGTTAAGCCGCGGTAGCGACGATACATGTGTAGCCCACGACGCGAGCCGTGGGGACTCGGAAGAGTCCGATCGACAAGCTCCGCAAGGGGCGACACAACCCCGACGTGCTCATATGCCGCCCCGTACGAGGCTGGATGTCCGATGGATCCGTTACCCACGGCTCACGCCCTTGGGCTATGGCTGTTTCGCCCTTACAGGGCTTGGTTTGTTCCGGACGCGAAATTCATACACCCCGGAAGGAGTGGAGAAAAAGGGGGACGGAAACGAGCGACAGACGCCTAACCGCGTAGCAGCCAGCGGAACATGTCGGAGACTTTGGCGCCTTTGCCCTGGACCAATAGACCCACCCGGAAAATGCGACCGGCGGCGAAGACAAATGCCGTCGTAGTCAAGAGCACAAGGATGGCCCCCAACACCGGCTGCCAACTGGGGATTCCCGGCGGAACAGCCTGACGCACGATCATCAGCATCGGCGTGGCCGTGGGGAAAAACGACAGTGCGGTCGAAAGCGCTGAATTGGGCTCCTTGACGACATTGATCCAGACGAACATGGGAGCGACGGCGACCAACATCACTGGCGTGATGAGGTTTTGCGACTCCTTCATATCGCTGACGCTGGCGCCGACGGCGATAAAGATCGATCCGAACATCAGTACGGCGAGAGCGAGGTAGAGAATGAACCACCAGACTACGTGTGAGGGAAAAAACTCGGCGAATCCCGCCTGCTTGACGGCAACATAGGCCCCAACGAGGTAGACGGTGGCGACCGTAAGCGACACTCCGACCATGCCAAGGAGCTTTCCCATCATGAGTTGAAAGGGCCTGACCGAGCCCAATAGCACTTCGGCAATCCGAAGCGTTTTCTCCTCGAGAACGCTTTGCATCAGAGGCGTGGAGCCGAGCATGATGACCATGAGCATGAGCATCATCAGGCCCAGCGGCATGAAGATGTTGGCCAGCTCGTTGGTTTCCTGGGCTTGCTTGATGTTGCCGGCCTCGTCCACGGAAACCAGCCCCAGGTTGCTGACGCGGGCACTGGCGATGATCTTGTTGACGATCTGCGGATCCAAGTTGGCGGCCTGCATACGCAGTTCGCGAATCTTGTCGTTCAGCGGTTTTGCGACCCAGTTTTGGATGTCATCGTAGGTCGGACTGTTGGAATAGTAGTTGATGGGCGGACTCAGCGGATCGACCACCCGTTCGAGGACATCGCGGTCGATGACCAGAAACGCCATGATGTCACCGGGGGCATTCTTGCGAATCCGATCGGACAACTCCAACCCGACCTCGGTCGCATCATCGCCCGCGGGCTCGATTTTCTCGAAAACAAACTTCGGCTTGATCTTCTTTCCGGTGGCGGGGTCGAGAATATCGCTTTCGTTTCGCACCGCCGAAGCGGCGGCCAAGGGTTCAAACAACTTCCCCGAATAATCCACGACCGCGACGCGCTTGTCGTTGACATCCACTTTATCCCTGAGAATGAGCTGAATAACGATGCTGCCGCCCCAGATCACGGGCATAAGCAAGAGACTGATGATGAAAGCCTTGGTCTTGACTGCGGCGAGGTACTCTCGAAATGCGACGACGAAAACCTTATGCACGACCGGCCTCCTGTGCCGCAGGGGAACCGGCAGTCTCATTGTCTTGCGGGCCTGCGATTCGGACAAAAATGTCATGCAAGGAAGGCTGGGTCTGCTCGAAGTGCAGCACCCGCCCTTTGCTCATCAGATCGGCCAGCACGTCCTGCGTATCGGTGCCCGGAGCGATGCGAAGCTCCTGGAGGCGGCCAAAATCATTGACCCGCTGCACGCCCTTGACGCGATGCGGATCGAATCCGTTGCCCTCCACGCGCACGCGGATGGTGTCCTGACCGTACTTTGCCTGGATGGAATCGAGCGTACCGTCGAGGACCTTGTTCCCCTTGCAAATCATGAAGATGAAATCGCACATTTTCTCTGCGACGGCCATGTCGTGGGTGGAAAAAATCACGGTGGCGCCGCTGCGGCGTAAATCGAGGACGGCCTCACGCAAAACGTCGGCGTTGACCGGATCGAGCCCGCTAAAGGGTTCGTCGAGGATGACCAGCTGCGGATCGGCGATGACGGCGGAAATGAACTGCACCTTTTGCGACATGCCCTTGGATAGCGCATCCACTCGCTTGTCGGCCCACTCCGCCAGACCCATCCGATCGAGCCAATGGGTGATCCGCGGCTTGAAATCGCGGCATCCTTTTAGCTCCGCGTAGAAACGCAGGATCTCGCGTACTTTCATTTTCTTGTAGAGACCGCGCTCCTCCGGCAGATAGCCGATCCGGTCATTGGCGGCGGCCAAAGCGTCGTTGCCCAGCACGCTGATGCGTCCCGATCCGCTGTCGGGATGGTAAATCCGCATAATCATGCGAAGCGTGGTGGTCTTGCCCGAGCCGTTGGGGCCGATGAAACCATAGATGGAACCGCTGGGCACGGCCAGGGAGAGATTGTTGACGGCGGTGAAACTGCCGAAGGATTTTGAGACGTTTTGGATTTCGACGACATTCATGGGCGGAATCAGTGTTAGAATTTGCCTGTTTTCCGGCTAATGGCTGAAATGGTAACGACTGCCGTGCCACCTCTCAAATGTGCGTTGTTGTCGTTGGAACGCCTCTGCCGCCCAAGGGTGCGGTCTATGCCTTCATTTGACTTGTACGTTCGTTTGAATTATCCGTTTGCACCAACGTATTCTTACAAGTTCTGGATTCCATTGGCGGGTGATAAGGATTCGATCGCCCTACCGGAAGATACTGATGAGCAAACTACCTTTTTCGGCGGGACTGTTTTGGAAAACCTCTGCGGTTGTGGTCATACTGGTCGTGCTGGCGTGGTGGTTGGTGGTACGTCTGACCGGTTACCAAATCACGCCCGCGGACTACGGCGGAACCACAATCAGCACCATACTACTCTCGTATCTCGTTCACCTATGGCTCCTGCCCAGCGATCACTTGTATGGGGATGAGGATGACCCCGAGGAAAAGTAGTATAGCAATCCGTCCCGGTCCATTGGCCAAGCCCGATCGCTATGGGACAAGGTTGAAAGAGCCGAAAACAAATGTCTGCACCAAATTCTGCAAAATGGTGCCGAAAAGATTTACGGCCAACGTCTGGCTATCGACGGTACAGCCGCCTGCCTGAAAGAGCATTCCGGTCGTTGCAATGGCCGCACAACGGCGACCCCAAATCAATAGTCGTGTCATTCGTTGGTCCTTCAAATTAGGAATGCGTTCCTGATTGGTTCTATCATGGGGCCGGTTGTGCATTGGAATGCACGTCCGGCGGCTCCAGCAAAACGAGATCGTCGGCGATGTAGATCGGGATGGGATTCACGCCGCCAGTCTGAACCCGACGTTCCAGGGCCCGCACGCCGATGAACTTGTTTAGAAAATCGTTGACGCGAATATTCGAACCCGCAGGGATTTCCACATAGGCGATGGTTCGCTCACCGGCCGTGGACGGGTCAACCAGGCGGTACCGCTCCGGCGTGCCGCCCGGCGGAAAGAGAGCACTGATTCGCAGTTCCCCCTTGGCCTCGATGGAGGGCGCTGCGGGCGCGGCCTCTGGAATGGCTGCCCGGGCGGTGCGGTATTCGCGGCGCTTGGTCTCGGCGATCTCGTCAATCTTTTTCCAATGGCTGATGGAACTGGTGGCCTCCAACGCCGTCTGCAACTCTTCGATTCGGCGCTGGGCATATTGCTGAACGAACTCCTCGCTCGCCTCGGCAGCCACCGCACGATATTGAGAAATGAATGAATCGAGATTTCGCTCGGCCGCGGGCTTGACGAATTCTTTCGTCAGCCCTGCGTCCAATTCGCTGAGCTTGCGGTGCTGGGCTTCGGCAGCCGGGTTTAACGCGCGCGAAGCTGCGGGCTTGGGATTCGTTTTTCCGGGAATCGGGGACGCCAGGGCCGTGCCCGGCGAAGCAGTTGGTGTACCGCCCGCAGCATGGATCGGGTCTGCGGTCGGCGGATTCGCGTCGGTGCTGGGCGGCGCCGAGGGTCGGCTATCGGATGATAGCTGTGCAAACGACTTGTTGATCCATAGCGTCGCGCCGGGCGGTGGCTTGATGCGGAGGAAACCGTCCGGGTTTTTGCCCAGGATGGTCACCTCGGCGCCTTTATTAAGAAGCGCCTGGACAGTGTATTTGTTGTCGTTGAGCACCGAGCCGGCGCGCACGCGCACATTGGCCCCATTGACGACGCCCTTCTTGTCGTCAGCCGTGTCGATGTAGTCGCCCGACACCAACGAAAAACTTCCTTCGGGCGGAAGAATTTCGTACCACTCACCGCGCTCGCCCACTACGGTGACGCGGTCGCCGGCCTTAAGCTTGATGATGGTGTAGTGGTTGAGACTGTCACCGCTTCGAACGTAGACATCGTTGGCGTTGATCTCGGCCTCGCCGATGCTGGCTCGCGGTGCCGGATCGCCCTGCGCGTAGGCCATTCGTTGAAGCGATCCCGTCAGGAATGCTACCGAGATGATCGAGATTGTTGCTGCACGTCCGTGTTTGCAACGCATGGAAGTCTTTCCTATTTCTTCGCCCTTGCCTATCTGACCGCTGCTGAGCGCTGGCAGGTTAACACCGCGTTCGGGCCATGTCAACGAGAATCGTCCGTGAAGCCGCTCGAACATGAGGATATACTTGAACTTGTGACAGAGCGAGGGAATTGTCGGGCGATCATTGAACCGATCGATCTGCGAGCCACGCCGGAGGCCGTGGGGATGGCTACCGCGTCCTGCGCGAATCCGGCCATCCTGGAAACGCTTCAGCCTGCGCAGAATGCGGGGCGATTCTCTCTTTTTGCCGCTGACCCCGTCGAAATTGTCGCCGTCGAAGCCGTTTCCAGCGATCCTATTGCCTGCCTGATCGAGCGAGTCGGGCTTTATCCGAGCCTCAGGTCTCGTCCCTGTGAAATCCCCTTTGCGGGCGGCTGGATCGGGCACATTTCCTACGAGGCGGGAGTGCCTCCAAACCTGGTGGATGTGCGTGAATCTGCGTGTGATTTTCCCCTGTTGCGGTTTGGGCTGTACGACCACCTGCTGGTTTTCGATCATGCCGCAAAACGCTGGTGGGTGTCGGCCATCGAGTGGGAAGGCTGCCTGCCGCAGCGTTCGCCCGCTGCGCTTCGACTGAGCGTTCTTCGGGAACGGATTGAGAAGGCGCGGCGGCTGGATCGAAGCGAACCCGCTGTGCCGATGCGTGCCGAAGCCACCGAAGCGATGACGGGCGAACAATACGATGCTCGTGTGAAGGAGATTAAACGGTACATCGAAGCGGGAGACATCTACCAGGCAAATCTGGCGCAACGGTTTCGAATTGAGACTGACGGCGTACCGTTTGAAATGTATCGGCGCATTCGGTCAGAAAATCCTTCTTCGTACGCCGCGTTTATCTCGTGGGATGACCGTGCGATCCTATCCGCCTCGCCGGAGCTATTTCTGGATCTGCGCGGAGATCGGGTGGTCACACGCCCGATCAAAGGTACGCGACCTCGGTGCGGAGTAGAAGCGGTCGATTCACTGTGTCGGAATGACTTGCAGATCAGCGAGAAGGAGCGGTCGGAACTCAACATGATTATCGATTTGCTCCGCAACGATATCGGTCGGGTTTGTGATTATGGAACGGTTTGCGTAAGGGACGCTGGAGCGATCGAAGCCCATCCGACCGTATTCCACCGCGTGGCCACCGTCGAGGGCCGGCTTGCGGGCGGAAAGAACTGGTCCGATCTCTTGCAGGCCGCTTTTCCCGGCGGATCGATTGTCGGAGCGCCGAAGATTCGTGCGATGCAAATCATCCGCAAGTTGGAACCCTTTGTCCGGGGGCCATACTGTGGGGCGATTGGGTGGATCGGCCTGGATGGGAACATGACGCTCAGCATTGCGATTCGAACCATGGTATGGCGAGATGGAACGGTGGATGTGTTCGCGGGCGGCGCGATCGTCGCCGAAAGCAACGCCGACTCGGAGTATGAGGAAATTCTGGCGAAGGCCGCGGGGCTTCTGTCGAGCCTGAACGCAAGGCTGGACACGCAGCGACGTATCCCCGAGTCGAGGAAGCTGGTGCTTCGTGAATGAAACCGTATTACGAAATGGCAAATTCGTCCCTTCCGGCGAGGCCCTTGTCAGCATCTTCGACGGCGGGTTCTTGCATGGAGCGGGGCTCTTTGAAACCATGCGTGCCGAACATGGCTGCGTGTTTCGACTCAACCGGCATTTGGAACGCATCGGTCGATCCGCGGAACGGTTGCTCACCCCATTGCCAGAGGGCGCACTACCCGATGCACGCATGCTCAGCGAACTGTTGCAACGTAATCAGTTGGATTCCGCGCGCATCCGTTTGACCGTTACCGCCGGTCAGCTACGAGACAATCGGGCAGACGAAGCTGTGCTCACGGTCGTGGCTACGGCCTCTCCATTGTCCGGATACCCCGCAGAACTATATGGTCAGGGTGTGTCGGTCGTTGTTTGCAGCCATCGAACATCCGCGACCGATCCGACGGCAGGCCACAAAACGACATCGTATCTTCCGCGGCTTCTGGGATTGCGCGAGGCCCAGCAGGCTCGATGCACCGAGGCCATCTGGTTTACGACGAGCAACCACCTGGCCGAAGGCTGCATCAGCAATGTGTTCGTTGTTTGCGACGGCGTGATCAAAACTCCGCCGCTCGATACCCCTGTGCTGCCCGGCATCGCCCGCGGGGTGGTGCTGGAAATCGCGGAGAATTGTTCGCTGAAAGCGGAGGAAACGCCTCTGGGCATTGACGATTTGCTCGACGCCCAGGAAGTGTTCCTCACCAATTCGATGATGCAGGTGATGCCGGTCGTCCGCGTCGAGAAACGCGAAATCAGCGGCGCTCGCGTCGGAGAGGTCACGCGCCGGCTGCTATTGGAATATCGCAAGATGGTCGAAAGGGAGTGTCCCGCCTTATGAAAAAGCGCAGTCGCGAAGACAAAGTGAGCTTGCATACCGTGGGCGATTTTTGCGAATCCATGCAAACGATCGTCCCCACCGGACTTGCCCAGGCATGGGACAACGTTGGCCTTATCGCAGGAGACGCTGAGGCTGTCATGCGGAGCGTTCTGCTAACGATCGACCTCACCAGACCCGTGCTGGAAGAAGCGATCGAGTTGAACGCTGACGTTCTACTTGCCTACCACCCGCCTATCTTCAAACCGATTACTTCGCTTCGGGCGCAAAGCAGCGGTATGGATGGGTTGGTATTCGAGTGCATCCGCGCCGGCATCGCGATTTATTCTCCTCACACGGCTCTCGATGCCACGGAAGGCGGGACCAACGACATTCTGGCGGAGGCTTGCGGTGCGGTGGAGTGGAAGCCGCTCTTGGAGGTCGAATCACCGGGCGGCGCACTGGTCAAAATCGCCGTATACGTGCCAACCGCAAACGCGGACGCTGTGGCGGAAGCGATGTTCGAAGCCGGGGCCGGTCACATCGGCAAGTACAGCCATTGCAGCTTTCGCGCGCCGGGAATGGGTACGTTTCTCGGCGGCCCGGATGCCAATCCCGCCATTGGCGTCAGAGGCAAACTAGAGCGGGTGGAAGAAGCCCGGCTGGAAACCATCGTGCCGCATAAACTATTGGCCGCCGTGGTCGCGGCTTTGCGAGCGGCCCATCCTTACGAAGAGCCTGCCTTCGACTTGTATGACCTCAAACCGCAGCCAATAGCGGGAATTGGCCGAATCGGTGCGCTTGCCAAACCCATTGCGCTTTCGGCGCTGGCGAAAAAAATTCGACAGGCCACGCAGGCCACACACGTTCAGATGGTGGGTAAGCCGCGGCAATCCGTGGACCGCGTCATCGTAGTGGCGGGCGCGGCGGGAAGCTTGCCGTTTCAATTTCCGCTAACTTCCAACGACGCGATCATTACGGGCGAACTGCGACATCACGATGCACTGACCATCCAACGCATCGGATGCAGCGCAATCGTCGTCGGGCATTGGGCCAGCGAACGGCCCGTACTGGCGCCGCTGGCAGCGCGCCTTGCCACCTTAATGCCGGACGCGCAGTTTCAAGTCAGCCGCGCCGACGCAGACCCATTCTCCTAATCATGTACGATCATCTTTCTGACTTACGGGGTCATCGCGCTACGGGCCGCCGAACAAGACCTGCACGGTGGCAAAGTCGATGAGGGTGATCGCCCCATCGCCGTCGAGATCGAAGCAACTGCACCCAGTCAGAAGCGAGTCGGCAGGGCCGCTGAGGCACGACTCGAAGTCGAGATGATCCACCAGATTCACAACGCCGTCCCTGTTACAGTCGCCGGGCACAACGCAGGTATCGGTGGTCTCGTCACAGGTTGCACCTGGTTGGCACGAATCCTTACCAGGAACACACCTGGCAAATGTGCAGGTTTCTCCGCCGTTGCAGAACAACCCGTCATCGCAGTTCGCGTCCGTGACGCATTCCGGAATCGCGTTTGCCCGCCACATCAACGCTTCGTTACGCTGGGTCGCTGTATTAAACCCCGAGCCGACGACGGTAATGACTTCGTCGGCGTCCACTTCCACCCCTGAGGCGGTCGAGGTTAAGAATTCCGGCGGAAGGAACGCGTGCAAGTCCACTAAGGAAACGGCCGTACCAATCCACGCCGCAGCGTGCGTTCCAGGCTCGCCGGAGACATATCCGACCTGCACGCCGGAGTGAATGTCGCTGATCCCGCTCGACGCCCATCCGGAGGGATGAATATCCTTCGCGCTTTCCGGTGTACCCGCCCAGAGTGCGGCGTGGCCGCCCTGACCCCAACTCGCCGACCCGCCTTGCTGTCCGATGTGCGCGGCAATGATTCCGCTGGAGATGGACCCCGGTGGTTCCATGCCCACAAGGGAGGTGGCCGTACCCGACCACATGCAGGCATGAGCGCCGTCATAATTGATGCCGCGATATTGCCAGGAACCATACTGCTTGCCCGCGAACACGGCCGAGGCGTTGCTGTCCCGACCTAGAGAATCATACGGCCACATGAGTTGCAGGTATGTCCAGTTGCCCAATGAGTTCTTCCACCAAAGGGTCGCAGCGGAAAAGTAGTTGCCCACGGCGTCATCGGTTGTGGCGGAGCCGACGACCTGTGTACCGTCGGTGTCCAGAGCCCAACTGTACTCCCAACCGCTGACTTGCAGGTTAAAAAACGAATCGACGGCATCGAGAAGCGCAGGCTGCTTTGAATAGCATGTATACCAATGTCCTGAGACATAGCAGGAATACGGCCACCACCACCAGCCGACGCGATGGCCGGCCCCCCTCCCGAGGAACGCACCCCCTACCGATCCGGGCCCGGAATGGGACACACAACTCTCCGGAGTTCCAGAGCACTCCCAAGCCAGGTCAATGTTGTTGTATTGACCGGGAATGTCCCTTACACCGTAGCCCACCTGCCGCCCGCCTTCAACGTCGGTTGCATAAGACTGTTCCGCCCATCCGGGGTGGAGGTTGGTCACCACCCATGGTCCGTCGATATTCGGCGGCACGAGCATAGTCACCGTCGCCGGTGCGCTCTGAGTAACACCGCAAGAGTTGGTCGCGACGACACTGTACTGGCCTTCGGCTTCGGCAGAGACGTTTTCAATGCTCAGCGATGCCGTCTGGGAGCCGGATACCGTTGCGCCTCCACCCAAAGGACCGTCCGACAATGGTATGCCGCCTTTTTGCCATTGATAGGAAATCGGTGCGCCCCCCGCGACTGTAACCGAAAGGCCAATGTTGGCACCGATCCATGCCTGCGCATTCGTGGGTTGCGTAGTCACTGTCGGGCACGGCGGCGTGAAGAGCCGTTCGGCCGTGACCAATCCCCCACCATTGTTCTCACCGCCGAAGACATAGATGTAGTTGTCGGGACCGAGCACCGCGCCGTGGTAGCGGCGGGACTGGGCCAATTCCGGTCCAATCTGCCAGCTATTGAGATCCGGCCGGTAGATCCAAACGGTATTAAGCATTGTCGGTTCGAGCAGTTCACCGCCCTCACCGCCGATCACATAAACCCATCCATTCGCTCCGACCACCGCCCGATGACCGTTGATTCCTTCCGGCAAATCCGCGACCGCCGTGTCCGACCATGTGTTTCCGGCTATGTCATAGCTAGCGACGTTCGTGCTTCGCAAGCCGCCCTGTGCAACCACTCCGCCGATGACGAGGATGTGTCCGTTGCCATCGTAGACAGCTGCTGCGTCGCCAACTGGCGAAGACATGCCGGCGATCGGATTCCAATCGTCGGTTGACGCGTCGAAGCGCCACCCCAGGCCGACATTGCCCTCGTTGGGAACCGCCTCGCGGCCCTTGCCGCCGCCGATTGAGTAGAGGCGCCCTTGCCCGTCCGTGCACCAGGCGAAGTACCGATTTGGTGCCGAATTCGGCCGGCGAGGGAGCCCACCCGATGGTCCCTGCGCGGGATCGTAGGTCACGGTTTCACCGGGATCGCCATTACTGTTGTTTTTGCCGCCAAAGATGATCATGCGGCCCAGAGAGTCAACTCCGCCGCCCTGACCAATTACCGGACCCATGCCGTCCAGGCTGATCTCCGACTGCCACGCTGCGGCGCCTGGAACGAACGAATGCACACTGCCGTCCCCATCGTTGCCGTTGAGCCACGGTGTGCCGCCGGTGGCATAAACCCTGCCTTCACGAGTCAGGCCAACGGCATGCACGCGGCCTTGCGCGCTCGCCGGCAAGGAAGGAACCGCTTCCCACGTTTGGCCAATCACGTCCGTCGGGGCGACAAATGCTATGACCATCGCCCAGGAAACGATTCCGAAGACCAGCCGCATTCGTCCGTAATTACTCCCGGAACCGCAATCCACGAGCAACCGGGCTCGTTCTTTTGTCCTGTCTCCTATGCGTCGCGTCTCCTTCCCGGGTTTCCGCAGCGGACATTGGTATGAGAACCCAAGAAGTGTTCTCTGAATTCGATCAAGGCCGACTCGCATAGAATGCCTCCATCCTCCGGATATCAAATGCGGCAAAGGGGCGCGGCAGCGCCGCGCCCCTCTCGCGTTTCCTACTTCAAGGCCCATGCATTGGGGCTTCAACCACCGTCATTACGGAAGCTCCACGGCCGCCAAACTCACTGTCCGGCCGCTTCCGTCCGAAACTCGGCGTCATCGGCAAGCCGCCTACGGCACTTCCTCGATCGCCGCGATGTTCGCGATCGGGTCGATGCCTAATGTGCTCAGGTCCAGTATCATCCGGTATGTTCCGGAGGTCGTATCCCCTAATTGTGTCGGCGTGAAGTCGAAGGCATCCTCGTCAGCGCCCGACAAGCCGGTCACGGAAAAGAGTCCGACGGTGGACAACAGAATGCCTCCGTTGGCGCGGATACCGGCAGCGTCGATGTCCTCATTCGCAGTCGTGGCGAGATCAACGTCACTCCCGTCGAAATACATGGCAAAGCTCCCGGCCGTCACACTACCCAGGCTCGTGGCCGTGAAGACGAATAGGTCTTCGTCTAACCCGCTGACGCCGTTCGCGGAAAAGTTCGCCTTGGTCGAGACCACGAGTCGGCCATCGGAAGTCAAAGTAATTGCGTCAATGTCCTCAGAGGTGGTATCGAGTCCGACGTCACTCCCGTCAAAATAGAAACTGAACGATCCGGCAGTGACTGCGCCCAGTGAAGTGGGTGTAAAACGTACGATGTCGGCGCCGTCGACGCTCAACCCATTCGGTCCACCGATCAAACCCGGAACGGTCGCGATTTCGGTGAACGAAAGCAGGATGTCGCCGCCAGGCAGGACGGCCATCCCGTCGATCTTGAAACTCCCCAGTCCTACGTCGCTCCCATCGAAGATCCAAGACCATGTCGCTTTAACATGGTCGTAGGCAACAATGTCCTCGTTCCTAACCTTGCCTAGGCCGGGAACGACGGTGGAACCAGTGAACATCATCCAAGTGTCCGGCGCTCCGGCAGCACAGGAGTCGGTCGCCTCGTCGCAGGTTTCATCGGGCAAGCACGGGTAGGCGCCGGGAACGCATCCGGCGGCGGCGCAGGTTTCGGCGCCGTTGCAGAACAACCCGTCGTCGCACGCAAGATCGTCCAGCGCGTGGTCGCAGACGTCCGTCAGCTCATTGCAGGAGTCCACCGTGCAGGGGATGGCGTCGTCGCAGCTTACCGGCGCGCCGACCTGGCAATCCAGCGTCGGGTTGCAAGTCTCGCTTCCGTCGCAGAACAGCCCGTTGTCGCACACCGCGTTGTTGGGCAAGTGGTCACAGCCAAGCGTGACCTCGTTGCACGAATCCACCGTGCATCCTACTGCGTCGTTGCAGTCCACCACGGTTCCGGGCTGGCAATCCAACGTCGGGTTGCACGTCTCGATTCCGTCGCAGAAAAGGCCGTTATCGCAGTTAGCGTTGTTCGGGGTGTTCTCGCATGTGACGGTGGCTTCGTTGCACGCGTCGTCGGTGCAAAGCACACCGTCATCGCAGTTCACAGGATTAGGAGATTGGCAATCAAACACGGTATGACAGATTTCGACCCCGTCGCAGAAGAGCCCGTTGTCGCAGACCGCGTTGTCCGGGGCGTGGCTGCAGAAATTGGTTGCGAGGTTGCACGTATCCACGGTGCAGGTGACAAAGTCATCGCAGTCGAGGTCACTTAAGCAACCTCCACAAGAGTCCGTGTTCTCGTCGCAAGGCAGGCCAAAACAGGGGTCATACCACAGTTGACAGCCCAGAAACGTGTCGCAATAGTCAACCCCATTGCAGAACAATCCATCGTCGCAAAGCAGGTCATCGGGGATGATATTACAGAGCCCGGTAGCCACATCGCACGATTCCGTCGTGCATGCGATGCTGTCGATACAATCGGCATCGGTTGTACAGGACCCGCATGTATCCGTTGCTTCATCGCAAGGCTGTCCGGAGCAGGGGTCGAAAACAGGCAGATGGCAGCCGAGGATGAGGTCACAGTACTCATATCCGTCGCAAAACACGCCATTGTCACACGACAAATCGTCGGGAATGTAATCGCAACCTGCCAGGGCTTCACTGCACTGATCGATTGTGCATGCGACACCGTCATTGCAGAGGATCGGTGTGCCGACCTGACATCCCAGTAGGGCATCGCAAACCTCGGCCCCGTCGCAAACCAGACCATTGTCGCATAGGGTGTTGTTCGGAACGTGCGTACACGCTCCCGCAGGCTCGGTGCAGGCATCCGCCGTGCAGGCCACCGCGTCGCCGCAATTTACGGGCGTTCCCGGCTGACATGCGCCGGACACACCGCAGACCTCGGCTCCATTGCAGGTCAATCCATCACTGCAATAGGCATCGGTCGTGCACGGTGAGACAATCAAGCCCACTGGTACGGAGAGAGGACTGGTAGGGTCCCCGCTGGCTACTTTGATCACCGCCGAATACGCCGTACCCTGCCCGAGACCTCTCGCATCCGCCGTGACATCGATAATGACGGATTGCCCGGGCCAGAGCGTTCCCGAAACGGGCGTCAATGACAGCCATGGACCAGGATCCGCCATCAAAAGCGCGCGGTGGGCATTCAATCGACCCCCTGTCACGCACAGACCCGCCATCGCCGGGATCGGATCCACGCTGCCCAACAGCGCCTGCTTGAGTTCGAGAGGCGGCATTGATGCCCGCAGACTGAGCACCAGGGCGGCAACGCCGCTGACGTGCGGAGTGGCCATGGAGGTTCCGCTCAGGAATCGATAAGTGTTGCCCGGACCGGTGCTATAGATATTGACACCCGGTGCGGCCAGGTCAACCGACGTGAGTCCATAGTTGGTGAAATAAGCGCGCAAGTCGCTGTGATCGGTGGCCGCCACCGATACGATGGTCGGTGAATCATAGGCCGCCGGGTACATGGGAAAGAGGTCCGCGTTCTGTCCGCTGTTCCCCGCCGCAGCGATGAAGAGCTGTCCCGCAGCGCCGGCCCGGTCGATGGCGCTCTTGAGTGCGATGCTATAGCCGCCTCCGCCCCAAGAGTTGCTGGTGAGGTGCGCGCCCTTGGCGACGGCGTAGTCGATCGCCGAAACTGCGTCGGCCAGATATCCGCTGCCTGCGGAGTTCAGAAACTTCAGGGCCATGATCTTGACGTTCCAATTCACTCCCGCAACTCCCGCTGCGTTGTTGCCGACCCCGCCGATCGTGCCGGCCACATGGGTCCCGTGGTAGTGGTCGTCAAAGGGATTGCCGCTGGTGGGCGCGCCGGTTCCGCTGACCCAGCGAGCGCCGTAAATATCGTCAATGATCCCATTGGCATCGTCATCGACGCCCGCGACTCCGTTTCGTTCCGCGGTGTTGGTCCACATGTTGGCGGCCAACTCAGGATGCGTGTAATCCACTCCGGTATCGATCACGCCGACGATGACGGTCTGGCTTCCCGTGGCCAACTCCCAAGCTTCGGGAGCGTCAATGTCCGCGTCCGCCACGCCTCCGGTCTGCCCCGTGTTGTGCATTCCCCACAGCGACCCGAAGCCCGAGTCATTGGGTATGACATCGGCCTGGTAGAGATAATTGGGCTCGACAAACTCGACTTCCGGCATGGCCGCATACTGCGCCGCTACCGCCTGCAAGTCGGCCCCCTTGGACACCTGTACCAAATCCGCCGGGATCGTCTGGAAGGAGCGAACCTTCGTGGTCTTGCGCAGTGCGTGGACGGCATCCCGCTGAGCAAGGGCCACGTTCTTTCGCGGGGCGATATTGCTCTTGAATCCCACCACGAGAGTCTCCGGGTGGTGCGGGGCATTCCAGTCCACGGTCGCCGTGCGGCGAACCTGTTGTTGAGCTATGTTGGGAACAGCGACAGCTGCGGCTGCCGCATTACCCGCTCCCGCCGCTGCCTCCGAGGCCGCCCATGCCGTGGGGGCATTACCGTTGTTGGTCAAAGTCAGTTGCTGTACCTGCGACTGCCCCGTAGACACTACATAATTCAACGCGGTTGGGTTTGCGACGATCGCCGGTGTTCCGCCAGAAGTCGTGAAACTCCAAACTAGTCCGGTAGTCTGGGTGCAGCAATCGCGAACGGTCACCTGCCAGTAGTAGGTCGTCGTAGAAACGAGGGGATTCGGCGTGAAACTGGCCGCAGCCAAACCGCTGACGGCAATGGCAACCGGCGGATTGACCGTATCCAGATAGACGTCAAAGACCTTCGGGCAAACCAGATCAGGCGTTCCTCCATTCCAGGTAAGTGTGACATTCGGTGTCACCGCAATGGCGCCGTCGGTTGGGCTTGGCGTAGTAGCGGCAGCGGGCGCGGTGCGTGGTGTGTGGTTGCAAGTGTCCGTTGGCTCGTTGCACGCGTCGGTTGTACACGAATCGGCGTCATTGCAATTGACCGGCGTTCCGGGGCGGCAGCCCAATATCGTGTCGCAGGATTCCACGCCGTTGCAGTACAGGGCATCCACGCAATTGACCGCACCGTGGTCGCAACTGTCGGTCGCCTCATTGCACGAGTCCGCGGTGCATGCGTTCGAGTCGTTGCAGTTGATGGCGGTTCCCGGCCGGCAGCCCAGAACCGTGTTGCACGTCTCCACTCCATTGCAGAACAAGCTGTCGACGCAGTTAATGGCCACATGATCGCAGACCCGCGTGGTCTCGTTGCACGTGTCGGTGGTGCAGGCGTCGGCGTCATTGCAGTTCACTGCCGTCCCGTTGCGGCAAATCCCGCCAAGGCAGGTTTCCGCTCCGTTGCAGAACAGTCCATCGTCGCATTGGGAATCCGTGCCGCATGTGTCCCCCGCAACGGTCAGGCTGACGTAATCGGTCGAAATCGATGCTCCGCCTTCGAAGTAGTTGACCAGGATCGTCACCTGGTTATTCGCATCCACGAAATCCGCGGCCTGGGACGTGATCGCCGCCACCACCGTGCCCTCAAGGGGAATCTTGAAGTTCTCCTGGCTTCCGATCAGCACATACGAACCTGTAGCCGCGTTCCACAGCCAGACCTGTTGCAGACCGTCTTCGCCTGCCCCGCCTTCCCACAGTACATCGAGGCGATTGACCGTTGCTCGAGGCTCCGCAACGGTAAAAACAAAGCGCCAAGCGGGAACGAGCAATTTTGCCGGGTCTTCGATGACGCTGGTGGTAAGTCGCTGATCGTCTGAAAACGCGAGAAACGAATGGCTCGAGCTGGGAGAATACCGCGAGATGGGAACCGTATTGACCACCGGGGGCATGGGCAGGGTTGCCGACATTCCATAGACACTATGTTGCGCGCTGACTCCCGCACTAAAGTCGTACACGGAAGCCAACACAACTCCGCCTTGTCCCAGCGCGACGCAAAGGCACGCTGCCATTACCAACCATCGATGACGCATTTCGTTATTCTCCATTGTTATTTGCCAACATTGGCAACTCTTGGTTTCGCCGTGATCGCCCGAACGTCACGCGCACTCTTAGTCGCCATCGGCTGCCAGGCCGGTGACGTTTTTCTTCGTGAGAACGCTTGGATTTCTACATATTGGGAGTTTTTTCAAATCGCTTCTTTAAGGCCCTGCGGCACGTGGACGACCATCTCCAACCGAAATGGTCCGTGCCCACACCCCTCCGGGGAGTACCGGGCGCAGCAACACAGTAGTGGGGAATCAAATGAGCAGGGTGTGGGTAATGAGCAGGACGTGGAGCAATCCACGTCCGTCGCCTGGGAAGATTGCGGAATCCTTGTCCATCCTGGCGGACGGGTTAAGGGCGCATTCGTCTTCGGTGTTGATTTGTAGATTCTCTGTCTTCCAAAGAGATGAATGAGATTCCCTGAATGATACATTTACTTGGGAAACCACGAGTCCCACTGTGTTCAACATCAGCGCAAGTAGCTGAGTTTCTTCTGTTTCGAAGTAGTCCTCTTGGGATCCTATTCCATGACCAAAGCCGGAAGACCGGGCTGCGCCTGCCTCCAGATCACCCGCCGAGAGCACGTGAACGTGCACGCCCAGGTTGCCATGGCGATGGATGACCACCGCCTCGACCGATAACCCGTTCAAACCCAGAACAGGCAGGAGCACCGTGCTGAGCACGATGCGTCGAAAGCTCTGACCGTGAAGCCGATCACTTCTCATTCCGATTTTCCCAGAGAAGACCGCCTGCCGTTTCCCGATTTACGGCGGAATCAGCCAATAGGGTTGCGAACATTCGAAGGGAATCCGCACTGAAAGCACGTGAATCGCCCCACGTATCGCCTTTCAGTGCGGGATACCCTTATCCGCTCCTCGTTGTACATAAGGCAATCCTCGTGCCACGAAATGCGCATGCCTGGCCGAGTCCATTTCCGCATTCAAACTCTAAAAACGCCGGTGGGACGACCGATCCACGCGCGCAGCTGCGAGTAGGCTCGCGGTGGCGTGCAAAACTACCGTGTGTAAAGTCACGGGTGATCGTAATTGTCCGGTGAATTCCGTGGGGAAGAGCTTATCCGCCCTTTCGATTTCGCAGCGGGTGTCAGATTGTGAAGTTGGTCACGGTGAGAGTGGTTTTAGATTTTGTGTGGTGGTAGCCGCGCAGCCACCCCCACTACCGAGCCAAACGATCTTCAAAGTCTCTGGTTCGCAGGTTCGTTTGAATGAGGACCGTTGGGTTCTCTCTACCATTCGTCACATCGTGGGTTGCATGATTCACTGGCTTTTCCATCGACGGGTTCCCTTCCACAACAGGTACACCGGAATACCTGACAAGACGAGAACCAGCCCCGGCCAGGTCGTTTTCGTTTGGTAGACCATCAGAACAATCATGATCGTCGTGGCCCCCATGATGTAGAGCGCAGGGATGACCGGATAACCGAATGCGCGGTAGGGTCGTTCCGCGTCAGGCCGCTTGTTGCGAAGAATGAACAGACCAATAATGGTCAGGACGTAGAAAAGAAGCGCCGAAAAGACGACATAGGCCAGAAGATCGCTATAGAGGTTTCCATATTTTTCGGTACCGGTCGCTGCGTCGATTGCGTACACTCCTGATGCATCTCGTGAACGCGTTCGAGGGAGCACCAGGAACGCAGTCCAAATTCCCTGCAATATCAACGCCATGGCCGGGACGCGATGAGCATTGAGCTTCCCCGTGGATCGAAAGAAAAGCCCGTCGCGGGCCATGGCGTAATACACCCTTGCCCCCGCGAGCACCAGACCGTTATTACAACCGAATGTGGAGATCATGATCGCAACGGCCATGATCATGGCTCCGGTCCCGCCGAATACATGGTCCAGCGCCGCAGCCGCGACCCGATCATCAGGTGCCGATTGGATCCCGCTTACCGGAAGAATGATCAGGTACGCCACATTGGCCAGTACATACAACAAAGTGACCAGTCCCGTGCCGGCGGCCATCGCGAGTGGAAGATTTCGCTTTGGATTTCGCACTTCTCCGGCGGTAAAGGTGATATTGTTCCACGCATCCGAGGAAAACAGCGATCCCACCTGAGCCACGCAAAATGCGATAAACAGACCATACATCCCGTCCGTGGCTGAGATTTCCGGAACGAACGAGAAGTCAGGCTTCACGGTGACGACGTTTTGCGGTGTCCAAAAATTGGCGAAGTTTGCCGCGACCGCTCCCCCGGTTACCGCGATGCCCAATCCGAGCAAAACAAGCGCTGAGAGGGAAAGGGTCTTGGTAAAGGTGAACGTGTTTTGAATCATTTTGCCGAGTCGAATTCCCCGCGTGTTCAGATACGTCAGCAGCGCGATCATGAGTATCGCACCGAGTTGTTGCACGGAAAGGCTGATCGCGTACGACGACGAAATGTTGATCGGTTCGATGATCCACGCGGTCGCAGACAGCGAAGGGACAAGGACGCCGACATAACGCATGAACGCCACCGCGACGGCAGCGATGGTTCCGCTTTGAATGACCAGGAACAGCGTCCAACCGTACAGAAACCCCCACAGGGGTGAATAGGATTCGCGAAGGTAAACGTATTGTCCGCCGGCGTGCGGCATCATCGCCGCCAGTTCGCCGTAGGCCAGGGCCGCAGTGAGAGTAAGCAACCCCGTGGCCACCCATGCGAGGATCAGCCACCCGCCGGCTCCGACGTGGCGGGAGATGTCCGCGGAGACGATGAAGATTCCCGAGCCGATCATCGAGCCGGCCACGATCATCGTCGAATCGAGCAATCCGAGCTCGCGCAGAAAGCCCGAATCGGTGTGACCGGCGGAATCCACAGACGCGGCAGGCTTCATCATTCCAGGGCTCCCAATCAAGGCCGACAGAATTCCAGCACAATCCAGGACAGGACCAGCCGGATTGTGTTGGCGATAACCTCGAACCGCAAGCGGATGAATTCATTCGGTTCCCAATAGAGATGTGCGCGTTGGCAAAGCCCGTCCCGGCGGTTGGCCCGGGTTGAGCCTAACCCAACCCGGGGGAGCGATATCCATCGTACTTTCGCCGGCCGCTTTAATTCGCCCTTTGTTGATTCGCCATTCGACATTCAATCCCAAGCGCCTGGCACGTTATCAAGATGTAGGCCAAGGTGCCTGGGGAGACTGTTGACTGAGGATCGCCGCATACGCTCATCACCCCAAATCCGGCAAGTGCAGCTCCGCCGAGGAACGCGCGCGGAGCTGCCTGCGAGGGGGATTGGGCGGCCTCAAATGCTACTTGTTGACCGCCTTGCCCTTGGCGATCGCTACGGACACGGCCTTGTCCTTCTCGGCGTCGGTCATCTTGTTCCATTTGGGCATGCAGCCCTTGCAGCAGAAGCCGATCTTCTGCCCCTTCCAGTCGACAAAGCCCAGGGCGGGATCGACCGGGTCATCGTTGTTCACCGCGCAATATTCGTTGGCGGTGATGATCGTACCCCCCTTGAGCCGTTTGCAGCGGGGCTCGTCGCCGGTGGCGGCGTGGTTGCTCGCGCATGCGCTGAGCGACACGACTGCGAACACCGCGAGGATCGACAGGATCGAGGTACGAACGACTGAGTGACGGACCATGTACATTCTCCTTTGGTTTCAGTTCTTCGGATCGTCGGCCACGTCGGCCAGGACGCAAGCATACGACCGGACGCCGCGAGGGACAACGTGCGCTTAGCCCGGCTGCATGAGGGGGAGACCAGTGTTCTCTCTGTCTGCAATGTTTCGAAGTTTACCCATTCGTTTTCAGGCCATAATTGCTGGTTTCGTGCAGGCAAATAAAGTGCATCTTGAAGACGATTGACTTTTAATTGCCTTAACCGACTCGGGTGGGCATCGGGGGAGCGGTTGGGGGCGCGTTGCCGTTGCCTGACATTTTGCTGGCGATCTCGCGAGTCAGGGTGCGCAGGTCGATGCCGATGACGGACTCCAGGGTTGCCAAAGATTCGGACAACATGCGGGCGCGGGCCAGGCCTGCGCCGGCGATGGCCCGGCCATCGCCGCTGTCGATCACCGTCACGTCGCCGAGTTCGACCATCGACACGGTCTTGCAAATTTCCTGAACCACGCCCGGCAACATCTCGGCCAATAAAACTTGCAACGCTTCGGGATGCGCGGAGATGGCCGCACCAATTCGCTCGATGGAGGCGGCGCGGGCCTTGCCCTCTTCGAGGATGTGCGCGGCGGCGCCTTCGGCCTGGGCCTTGGCGGCATCGCGATCGGCGTTGGCCTGCTTGACCTGCGTGGCGAGCAGGCGGGCCTCCTCGGCGTGGGCGGCGGCTTCCTGGGCCTGAGCCTCTTTGATGGAGGCTTCGCGGGCGAGCTCGGCCTGGCGGATGCGGAGAGCGTTGTTGGCTTCGGCGATGGACTTCTCGGCGCCGAGCCGCGCGGACTCGGCCTTTTGATGTCCGAGCGCTTCGGCGGTGCGGGCTTCGGCTTCGCGTTCGGCGCGGGCCTGGCGGGCCTGGGCTTCGGCCTGCGCTTCCTTGATGTCGGCTTCGGACTTTCGCTGGGCCTCGTATTGCCGGGCGCTGGCGCGGACCTCGGCGGAGGCCTTGCGGGCGATGGACTCTAGGTATTGGTCGTCGTCGTGGACGTTCTGGATGTTGACGCTGTCGATGACCATGCCGAGCTTGCGGAAGTCGTCGTTGACTTCGTTCATCACGGTGGCGACGAACTTGTCGCGGTCTTCAACGATTTCCTCGGGGGTCATTTTGCCGATGACGGCGCGCAGGCCGCCTTCGAGAGTTTCGCGGGCGACGCGTTCCATTTCCTGCTGAGGCTGGCCGAGAAATCGTTCGATGGCGCTGCCGCGGACTTCGGGGTCGGAGGACACCTTGACGTTAGCCACGCCGGTGACGGTGATGGGGATCATCTTTCCGCCGCCGGATTGGGCTTTGACTTCGAGGGCGACCTGCATGTTTCGGAGGCTGATGAGCGCGACCTTCTCGATGATGGGGACGACGACGG
>CXWL01005119.1_pt1 | contig 37708 bp, 42 predicted proteins | sample 590931 | NCBI WGS metagenome assembly CXWL01 (sample SAMEA3498368, study PRJEB10139) | groundwater metagenome | biome: water well; material: biofilm material | place: Germany | collected 2015-04-27 | reverse complement strand
CCTCTACGGAGTGGCCGGCGCCCGCGCCAAGGCTCGCGCGCTCGTGGAGATGGCGCACGCGCATCTAAAATCCTTCGGCGCGCGCGCGGCCGTGCTGCATGAACTGGCCGACTACATCATCGAGCGGGACAAATAAATATGAAAGAACCGATCCTCAGCAGCATCAATACACCGGCCGACCTTAGAAAGGTCCCGAGCGAGCAACTGCCGCAAGTCGCGGCGGAATTGCGCTCCTTCATCCTCGACACCGTCTCCAAGCTCGGCGGCCACCTGGGCTCGAGCCTGGGATCGACCGAGATCACCATCGCCCTGCACTACGCCTTCGACACGCCCAAGGACCGCATCGTCTGGGACACCGGCCATCAGACCTACGGCCACAAGATTCTGACCGGCCGGCGCGAGAAGATGAACACTATCCGCCAATTCGGCGGCTTGTCGGGATTCTTGAAGCGTTCCGAGTCGGAGTACGACGCCTTCGGCGCCGGCCACGCCTCCACGGCGATCTCGGCCGCCCTGGGCATGGCCGCAGCGCGCGACCTTAAGGGCGAGAGCAACAAGGTCGTGGCCATCGTCTCCGACGGCTGCATGACCGGCGGCGAATCCTACGAGGGCCTGCAGAACGCCGGACAGGTGCAGACCGACCTCATCGTAGTACTCAACGACAACCAGATGTTCATCTCCAATCGCGTCGGGGCGCTGGGCACCTTTCTCTCCAAGCTCTTGACGTTGGGTGCTGTGCGGGGCGCGGAGCATTCGGTCAAGAAATTCCTGGCCCGCTTCCAGTTCTGGGGCGCGTCGATCCTGCGCCTGGCCAAGCGCGCGAAAGTGCTGCTTTTCCCGGGCATGCTCTTCGAGGAGATGGGATTTACCTACTTCGGGCCCGTTGACGGGCACGACGTCGAGCAGCTTGCGGCGGTGTTCAAGCACGTCAAGCAGCTCAAAGGCCCGATCCTGGTCCATTGCGTGACCAAGAAGGGCAAGGGCTACGCGCCCGCCGAGGCCGACCAGTACACCTGGCACGGCCCGGGCAAGTTCGACGTGGCCACCGCCAAATTCTTGAAGACGCCGGTGACGAAAGCTCCCCCGCCGACCTATACCGCCGTATTCGGGAAAGCCGTGCTGCGCGAGGCCGAAAGCGATCCGCGCATCGTGGGCATCACCGCCGCGATGCCCGAGGGCACGGGCATGGACGGCTTCCGCGACCGCTTCCCCAAGCGCTACTTCGACGTGGGCTTGGCCGAGGAGCACGCGGTGACCTTCGCCGCCGGCCTGGCGACCGAGGGCTACCGTCCCATCGTCGCGATCTACTCCACCTTCCTGCAGCGCGCCTACGACCAGATCGAGCACGACGTGTGCCTGCAGAAGCTGCCTGTAATCCTCTGCCTCGACCGCGCCGGCCTGGTGGGCGAGGACGGCCCCACCCATCACGGGGTTTTCGACTACTCCTACCTGCGCATGATCCCGGGCATGACCGTGATGGCGCCGGCCGACGAAAACGAGCTGCAGCACATGCTGCGCACGGCCGTCGAGCTGGATGCGCCGGTCTCCATCCGCTACCCGCGCGGCGCGGGCGTGGGCGTGGCCATCGACGCCGAGCCCAAGGCCTTGCCCGTAGGCAAGGGCGCGCGCCTCAAGGACGGATCGGACGTCACACTGCTTGCCATCGGCAACCGGGTGCACCCGGCGCTTGAGGCCGCGCAAATCCTCGAGGACCAGGGCTGGTCGGTCGGGGTCGTCAACATGCGCTTCGTCAAGCCGATGGACGTCGAGCTTCTTAAAGAATGCGCGGCCAAGACGCCGCGGTTGGTCACCATCGAGGACAACGTCATTCAAGGCGGCTTCGGCTCCGCCGTCCTGGAGGCTCTGACTCCCGGCCGCGCCGAGGTCCTGCGCCTGGGAATCCCCGATTCCTTCGTCGAGCACGGCGCTCCGCACCTGCTTTACGACTCAGTGGGCCTGTCCGCTCCCAAGATCGCCGAGCGCGTCGCCGCCTGGCTGCCGCACAAATCCCGCACCGCCGCTTAATCGGAGACCCCATGACCACTCAAACGCCCTCAATAATCAGGATCGAGAAGCTGGTCCTCGCCAAGATCCGCGGCTTCTGCGCGGGTGTCGTCCGCGCCATCGAGGTCGTCGAACGGGCCTTGGAGCTGTGCGGCGGCAAGGTCTACGTCCGCCATGAGATCATCCATAACCGCTACGTCGTCGACGAGCTACGCAAGAAGGGCGCGGTGTTCATCGAGGACTTAGCCGAGGTGCCCGAGGGCTCTTGGCTGATCTTCTCGGCCCACGGCGTCGGGCCCGACGTGGTCGCCGAGGCGCGCGCGCGCAAGCTCAAGATCATCGACGCGACCTGCCCTCTGGTCACCAAGGTGCATCTGGAGGCGATCGCCTTGGCCAAGCAGGACTACACGATCTTCCTCATCGGCCACCGCGACCACGTGGAAACGATCGGCACGCTGGGCGAGGCCCCCGAGCACATGGTCGTCGTCGGCGACGTCCAAGAGGCCGAGACCGTCTCCGTGCCCAACCCGGACAAGATCGCCTACCTCACGCAGACCACGCTCTCCCTCGATGACACGCGCGAGATCGTGGCCGTGCTCAAGCGAAGATTCCCCAAACTCATGCCGCCCAAGAAGGACGACATCTGCTACGCCACGCAGAACCGCCAGAACGCGGTCAAGGCCATGGTCCCGCAGGTAGACCTTCTCCTCGTGCTCGGCGCGCCCAACAGCTCCAACTCCAATCGCCTGTGCGAGGTCGCGCGCTCCAAGGGCATCTCGTCACATCTCATCGAGCGCGCCGCCGACATCAAGGACGAGTGGATGCAGGGCGTGAAAACCTTGGGCCTGACCTCCGGCGCCTCCGCTCCCGAGATCCTGATTCAGGAGGTCGTCACCCTCTGCAAGGACCGCTACGGCGTCGGCGCCGTCGAGGAGCTGGAGACCGTCGAGGAAAACGAGCACTTCGGCCTGCCCGCGGAGCTCCTCAAGATGATCAAGGATAAGAAGGCCGCATGATCTCCGGACAGTGGCTGCAGCCGCGGCACGGCTCGCGCGAGATGTTCGAGAAGGATTTTCCGACCATCAACCCGGCGGGGATGGACGTCGCCTGTCCCGGCTGCAAGGAGCTGGTCAAACTGACGCGCCGCTCGCCGACCGGCAAGATCGGCGGCTGGTGCAAGAAATGCAATCGAGGTGTTGGAACATGACCGAAACCCTGACCGAAGAACTCATCATCAAGAACCCCCAGGCCGAGCCCGATACCCAGGACCTGCCTAAAGAAGAAATCGATCTGCGCAGACTGCCCAAGCGCGCCCCGCCCTCCAAGGGCATGTGCCTGCGCTGCGGCGAGAACAAGCCCATCAACCGGCTGATGCTCTGCTACCCGTGCTGGGTCAAGACCCAACTCGAGAAGGACGGCTGGAAGGAAGGCGAGCCGCATCCCGACTCCTGCGGCTGCGAGGGCATCAAGGGCCACCCCAACCGGCGCTCCGAAGGAAACTGACGGTCACACATCCGTCACGGATCATTGACTCCCGCGACATAGCCTCTGGGTTCATCCTCCGGCTACAATGAGTCCCCAGAAGCAAAGCGGCCCTCGGCAGAGACAATGCCGGGGGCCGTACTTTTTATATCAACTGTTGGCGCCGACAGTCGAGGAACCGATGCGTCGTTTAGAAGTTAAGCAGCGAAGCGCTCGATTTCGCCGGGCTTGCGCAGCATCTTGTTGACCTCGTCGAGGTGCAGCTCCTCGCCGACGATCATCTCGCGCGCGTACTCCTCGAGCAGGACAGACTTGCCCTCGGAGGCTTTCAGCAGGTCGTTGTAGGCCGCGATCGCCGCGTTCTCGTGCTCGAGGCTCTCGCGCAGGATGTCGCCGATGTCGTGCTGCTCGGTCTCGAGCAAAGGCCCGATCTTTAGGGAAGGATGGCCGCCGAACAAGGTCACCAGTTCGCCCGCCTTGTGCGCGTGGGCCAGGCTCTCGTCGGCGTTGCCCTTGAGCCAGGAGACGATGGGCAGACGGTTGTAGCCGTAGACCATAAGCGAATAATGCGTATAGCGCACCACGCCCGCGAGCTCGAGTTCCATGATCTTATTAAGGATGCCGACCACCTTCTTCTTGTCTTGATCGTTCATATCGTTGTCTCCGGAGAATTACTTGAAGATGGTCTTGCGGTAATGCGTGAGCTCGGCGATCGACTCATGCACGTCGGCCAAGGACAAATGCTGCTTAGTCTTGGAGTAGACGTACTTGGCCTCGGGATACCAGCGCGAGGCCAGTTCCTTCATAGAAGACACGTCGATGGAGCGATAGTGGAAAAAATCATGCAGGCGCGGCATGTACTTGACCAGGAAGCGCCGGTCCTGGCCGATCGTGTTGCCGCACAGCGGCGACTTAGCCGGCGCGCACCAGGGCGACAAGAACTCAAGCGTGCGGGCTTGGGGATCCAAGACGCTGACCGTTGATTCACGGCAGCGCTGGGTCAGCCCCGACTTGCCGTGCTGCTCGACGCACCAGGGGTCCATCCCGTTGAGGATATCGTCGGACTGATGGATGGCCAAGCACGGACCCTCGGCCAGGACGCGTAACTCCCCGTCGGTCACCACGGTGGCGATCTCGAGAATGACGTCCTTGACGGGGTCTAACCCCGTCATCTCCAGGTCCAGCCAAACCAGATTTTTTTCATCGGGAGAGGACATAAGGGTGATGATACCAAAGATGACCCATTTCCCGGGAACAAAACAGGGGGGCGGATCGTATGATAGGCGAAAGCCTCTCCGGACCCTGGTGCGTCCGGACGCAGTGAGCAACGACATGGACTTAAAACATTTAACCGATTCCGCACTTTTCGTCCGTCTCGAAGCGCTTGTCTCCCAAGAGCGCGGCGACGTCGCCGATATCGTCGAACATCTCGCCGAGGTCGATCGGCGAGAAATCGCAATCGACGCCGGCTTCAGCACGCTCTTCGACTATTGCGTGAAAACGCTGCGCTATTCGGAGGCGGCTGCCTTTTTGCGTATTCGCGCGGCTAGGGCGGTCGGTGCGTTTCCCAGGATACTGGACGATCTGCGGTCCGGCGCGATCACTCTCGACTCCGTCATGCGTCTTTCGCCGCATCTGAGCGCAGACAACAGCGACAAATTGCTGGATCAGGCGTCGGGCGCGACCAAGCGCGAAATCTTGGCCTTGGTGGCAAGCTTCGATCCGAATGGGACGGCGCCGGAACGAGATGTCATTCGTCCCCTTCCGCCAAAGCCACCCCTATCTGTCAATGTTTCATCAACCACGACTACGGCCTCGCCCCACGACTCGTCGGCGGAGATTATAGCCCCTCCCAATCGAGTCAGACTGTCCTTTACAGCGGACAACGAATTCCTGCTCATGGTTGACCAGCTGCGAAGCTTGCGACGGCATAAATTCCCGGATGGCCGACTTGAAGATCTCCTTAAAGAGACCGTCGCCGCGATGCTGAGCAAGATCGACCCCGACAGATCAGTCCAACGACGAAACCACGGGGAGCGGTCAATATCTCCCATCAAAAAGCGCCGAGTTCCGGACGTCATCAAAAGAGAAGTGTGGAAGCGAGACGGGGGTCGTTGCACGTATCTTGCCGCGGACGGCAAGCGCTGCGAAAGCCGAGACTTCCTGGAATACGATCACATTCTTCCCTGGGCCCTCGGCGGGCGCTCGGATCGTGCCGATAACATACGCCTGCTCTGCCGTCCGCACAATCAACGTTTGGGACGACGGAGATTTGGACCGCGTCGATTGAAAAGCCTGCCGCATTGAAGCGCAACTGAGTCGGCACTGACTGCGTCCGGACGCACCAGGTAACGATACGTGTCCTGTCACACGTTCGTGACACGGTCGGCACGCCCTCCACAGACCGTCCTGGTAATCTGTAACCGCACAAGACGTCAACATAATGGAGACTGCAATGAACACCGAGAAAATCGCAGTACTGACGTGCCTGTTATCGCTGTCGGGCTTGAGCGTCCGCGCTCAGCACATTAACTGGGACAGCAACCCGCTCAACGACCTTCAGGTCGCTTTGGCCGGGCAGAAAACCGTGGTGCCCGTTGCCCAAGCGCGCTTAGTCGCGGTCAAGGATATGCCCGCCGCCGCGCCGACCGTGAACCTGGAGGGCAAAGCCCTGGGATCAACCGTGGTGGGCAACGACAGACACGCCTACAATGACAAGGTTACGTTAATGCTCAATGATGACAAGACTCGCGTCGGCGCGGCCTTTTCGAACTGCCCCGGCCCATCGGTGGATTATCCCACCGACTGCGACGAAGACGTGAACTTCGTCTTCCCGCAGTTGACGGTGGACGCCAAGGCTCGGGTCATCAAGTTCGGCGAGCAAATCGTGGCTCACAACAGGGCCATATTCGGCCTCGGGGGCTATTATTCCCTGACCAACGGCTGGCGCTTCGTCATCAGCAAGAACCGCCAGACGATCGACGACGGCTTCAACCGCAAAACCGTCACACGCGTCTCCGTCTCGCTCGTCAAGTAAGCACACCCCCGCCCCCCANNCCCCCGCCCCCCGCCGGCGGATCGACCCCGATCCGCCGGCGGCCTTCATATGTCCGTTTTCTTGACAGGTCCACGTTCGTCTGTTAAACTCCCTCCCAGCGCTGGGGATACGAAGCCCCGCCTGGAGGCTCCATGATTACCAACCGTTCCTTCTCCCTCACCCTGATCCTCGTCGCGGCCCTAGGCCTCGGCGCCTGCAGCGGCAACAAAGCGTCGCCCATCGCCAGCAACGCCCCCGAGTGGGTCAATAAGGGTTCCGGCGCCATGAAGGACAAGGACGGCAAGCAGGTGTTCTACGGAGTGGGCATCGCGCAGGGCATCCGCAATCGCGCCCTGTCGGTCACCGCCGCCGACGACCGCGGCCGCGCCGAGATCGCCAAGATCATGAACTCTTATGTCACCACGCTGACCAAGGACTACATGGCCTCGGTCACCGCAGGTGCCATGGACAAGTCCTCCGAAGAGCAGATGGTCTCCCAGACCATGAAGAACTTCTCCAAGTTCACCCTCTCCGGCGCGATCCCCGTCGACCACTGGAAGGACCCGGCCGACGGCACGATGTTCTCGCTGGTCAAGCTCGACATGGCCGCCATCCAGTCCAGCCTCAACGACGCCAAAGAGCTTAACGCCAAGGTCCGCGACTACGTGAAGGCCAACGCGGAGAAAGCCTTCGATGAGCTGGCCGCCGAAGAGGCCAAGCACTAAGATGCGCATCGGGATGCCGGGCGCACTCGCCGCGGCCCTGCTGCTGTCTTCGTGCGGCACCTCGGTGCAGCGCATGGACGCCGGCGAGGTCAAGGACATCAGCGGCCGCTGGAACGACACGGACTCAAGGCTCGTGGCCGAGGAGATGATCTCGGACTGCCTGTCGCGGCCTTGGTATTCGGCTGCGCACTCGGCCTTGGGAAAGAACCCCACGGTAATCGTGGGCTCCGTCAAGAATCAATCCCAGGAGCACATCGCCACCGACACCTTCGTCGAGGACCTGCAGCGCAGCCTCATCAACTCGGGCAAAGTCGAGTTCGTCGCCAGCAAGATGGAGCGCGGCGAGGTGCGCGACGAGCGCCTCGATCAGGACACCAACGCGACCGAAGACACGCGCAAGGCCCACGGCCAGGAAACGGGCGCGGACTACATGCTCAGCGGCGCGCTCAATCAGATCGTCGACCAAGAGGGCGGCAAGGCCGTGGTCTTCTATCAGACCAACCTCAAGATGGTCGACATCAAGTCTCAAAAGATCGTGTGGAACGGCCAGAAAAAGCTTAAGAAGTTTGTCAAGCGCTCCAAGGCCGGCTGGTAGGCCGCATGGGCGTGACTCGGCCCCGCCTTTCTCCCCTGAGAGGCGGGGCCGTTCCTTTTCTGATCCTCCCCCTTCTGGCGGCCTGCGGGGGGCCCTCGGGCGAGATGCGCAAGTCGGTCAACGGCTTCGTCGCCGCGCGCAACTACGACGAGGCCCAGGCCCGCGTCGAGAAGGCCAAAGAAAGCTCCTACGGCCGTAAAAACATGGTGCTGTACTACCTCGACCTCGGCGCCGTGCAGCATGACGCCGAAAAATTCAAGGAGAGCGACCAAAGCTTCGACCGCGCCGAGCAGCGCATGGAAGAGCTCTACACCAAGAGCGTCTCCAAGGCCGCGGGCACCTTGATCCTCAACGACTCCACCACCGACTACGCCGGAGAGCGCTTCGAGCGCGCCATGGTCAACGTCTACCGCGCCCTCAACTACGCCTTCACCGGCGACCGGGAGAACGCCTTAGTCGAGATCCGCAAACTCTCGCGCCTGCTCCAAGAGTACGCTGACGTGTACGGCGCCAAAAGCACGGCCTACAAGGATGACGCCTTCGCCCAGTTCCTGTCGAGCCTGCTCTACGAGGACGACGGCCGCCCCGACGACGCGCGCATCGCGCGCGAGAAGTCCCGGCAGGCCTACGCGCGCTATCCCGCCGCCTACGGCACCGTAGCACCCGCTCTGGAGCCGGTGGGCGCCCAGGAGGGCACCGGCGAGCTCGTCTTCCTGCACTACAACGGAACGGCCCCGCGCAAGGTCAGCAAATCCTTCTCCGTGGCCTGGCGCGAGGCCGCCATCGCCGTCAATTCCTCCAAAGACGACGAGGCCGATGCCGCCCGAGCCAAGAACGCGCTTCGCGCCGGCCTTCTAGGCAAGGCGATCACCGTCGCCTTCCCGGATTATGTCTCCGATCCCTTCCAGATCGCGGGCTCCGCCGTCGAGGCCGGCGGCGTGAGCGCGCAAACCGAACTGGCCTCCGACCTGGCCGCTATCGCCAAGAAAGACTTATCCGAGCGCCAGGCTCTCATCCGCACGCGCGCCATCGTCCGCGCGGCGATTAAGTTCATCCTCGCCAAGGCCGCCTCCGACGAGGTCGCCCAGAAATACGGCAAGAACTCCTGGCAGCACATGCTCGCCCAGGCGGGATCGGCCGCTTTGGCCGCCTCCACCGAGGGCGCCGACACCCGCGCTTGGTTTACCTTGCCGGCCCAGATCCGCGTCGCGCGCCTGCGGCTGCCGCCGGGAACGCACGACGTCACCGTCACCTACACGGGCTCCTCAGGAGCCTCTCTCTCGACTCGCCTTTTAAAAAACGTCGTCATCGTCCAAGGACGACGAACCTACCTCCACGACAGGACGGCTCTATGAACGATAAGACTATTCGCCTCGCCGCTATTATTCTGGCCGTTGTCACGGCCGGCTGCGCGTCCGGCGGAAAATCCGCCAAATCCTCCTCCGGCGGGGCCTCTCGCCCGGCCTGGGTCGAAGGCGAAAGCCCGCGCTGGCCGCGCGCCCGCTACGTCGTGGGAGTGGGCAGCGCCGACGACGAGACCTCGGCCGCCGACCGCGCGCGCGGCGAGGTCTCGCGCGTGTTTACCTCCGCCATCGACGTGGACACCACCGTCGACGAGAGCGAATCGAACCTCACGCAGGGAGGACGGACCAACACCTCCTTCACCCAGCTCGTCGCCCAGAAAGTCCGCACCGCCTCTAAAAAGATCCTCGAGGGCCTGGAAATCGTGGAGCGCTGGCAGGACCCCTCCACCTCGCGCTACTACGCCTTGGCCGCCCTCGATAAGGCCAAAGCGATGAGCGCCGTCGAGGAGAAAACTCAGGCTCTCGACGCCGACGCCGGGCAGTGGAAGACGCGCTTGGACGCCGCCGGCGACAAGTTCGAGCGCGCCAAGGCCGCGGCCAAGCTGGCGACCCTGCTCAAAGGGCGCCTGGAACTCGAGAACGACCGGCGCGTGCTGGGCGGAGGCGCGCTGCCGTCGACGGTCGACGTCTCCGCGGCCAGGGCCGCCGCCTCCAAGGCGCTGGCCGCCTTAGACGTGGTCGTGACCGCGACCGGCGAGGGCGCCGACGAGGTCGAGACCGGCGTGGTGACCGGCCTCGTCGTCGAAGGCCTGACCGCCAAGCGCGGCAACCCGGGCGACAAGGGCGACCTGATCATCGAGGCCAAGTCCTCGCAACAGGCCGTCGAGAGCAACGACCCGCGCTGGAAGTGGTCGCGCGCCGGCGCCACGGTCACGCTCAAGGACGGCCGCGAGGGCAAGACCTTCTCGCGCTTCGAGGTCTCCGACCGCGAGGCCGCCGCCGATACCGGCGAGGCCCGCCGCCGGGCGCTGGCCGCCTTGGCTAAGAAGACCTCCGAAAAGGTTTCGGCGGCTATCGCGGATTTCTTCGCGAATCAGTAGTTGTCGGCTCGGCGCGGGGTCGGGGAATAACCGACCTGGTCGACTGATGTCTATTATTCTAGACAGAGTGGCCGGACCTACGTTCCCCTGGCGGCCAGCTAACGTTTGAGCAGGTTCTCGATCAGGTTCACGGCGGCCTCCGCGGCGGCTTTGGCCACTTTGACGTTGGTCTTGGGAGAGGCCACGGTCCCCTTCACCGCCACGTCAATAGGCATGACGTTCGCGACCTGGGCGGTCATAACGAGATCGAGGGCTTCGGTGGGCAAGTTGATGGTACCCTTGGCCGAGATTCTGGCGGCATCGGAGTCCATGTGGCTGTCGCGGACGGTCATCACGCCGTCTCGAAACGCATAATCGCCCGTAAGGCGCTGCAAGGTGATGTTGTTGAAGTCGGGGAACACCTGCGCGCCGCCGAACTTGCCGATCTTTTGCACGATCAAGAGCGGGAAAACGAGGATTTTCACGATCGGCGACTGAGACGCCATGTCGCCCACGGCGTGGATCTTCCCCCCGCCGACATTGAGTATCGCTTCCCCCGAGAGCTTGCTCAGGTCAGGCGTCAGGCCGTGAAGGTCCCAGGTCGCGGCGACTTTCTCCACGGTCGCATTAGGGTGCGTGAGCGCGCCGACGTCCAGTCGCCCGCGGGTGCGCATCGACGTCGTCGGCTTCTCGGCGGCGGCCGGTTTGGGAGTCTTGGCCGCCTGGGCGTTCTGCGCCAGCTTAGTTTTGGCCGCCAGGTATTTCCCCAGATCGAATCGATCGAGACTGGCTTCGAGCTGAATCTCCGGGATCTTGGTGTAGTCTTTGACGGTCAGATCCATCGTCAGCGAGCCGTCGGCGATCTTGCCCTTGAGATTGGGCACATCGATGCGTTTGCCGTCGAAAGAGGCGGTGCCGGTGAAGTCGGCCAGCGCGAGGTCGGCGACGGTGGCACCCACGCCCTTGAACTGGAGCTTTCCGCTGAAAACCGGCTTCTCATTATTACCGGTGATCGCCAGCGCAAAAAAGCCGCTTCCGCTCATCTTGAGGTCGCGGGTAACCTGGGTGATTTTAGTCAATTCTTCCAGCACGAAGCGCTTGCACTTAAGCGTCAGGTCGAAGATCGCGCGGCCGGAAGGATCGGTGACGCCACCCTCCATGGACAGTTCGTTATTGGCCAGCTTCAGATCGAGCTTGCGCACGGCCACCGCGCGCGGGGTGTAAGACAGATCCGCGGCCCAACGCGAGCGCGGCAGGTCCAGGCCTTGGGGCACGCCGGGGAAAGGCAGGTCTTTGTCGGTGAGCGGGGGCAGATCTAAGTCCGCCTGAAGCTCCAGCGCCGGTTCGGGAGTTCCGGCCAAGGCCTTGGCGACAGTGCCGTTGAGCTTCAGTGTCCCGCTCTTACCGGCGATGGAAACTTTTTCGAACGTAAGATCATCGTTATGAATGCGCGCGCCGCCCTCGACGCGCGCGGCGGGAACGACCAGGGTCGACACCGGGCCGGAGACGGCGACGGGAAGCTCGGAGACCTTGAAGGCCGGGAGATTAAGGTCGAAGCGAAGCACTAAGTCCGGGACCGGCTTGGCCGAACTCAGCTTGCGCACGGCACCAGAAGCGGAGAAGGTTCCCTGTTTCGTTGTGGCGTCCAGAGAGGTGATTTTGAGCTCGTCGCCGCCGTAGGTCACGTCTCCATCGAGGTGCATAGCAGGCACGAAGCTTTTCGGCGGCAGCGCTATAAAAGAATACTGACCGGAGCGGATCTCAGGTATCTCCACGCCAAAACGCGCCTGCCCTTCGTAGACGGGGGTCTTGCCCTCCAGCCCGCGCGCCGTGCCGGAGGCTTCCACTTTTCCATCGGGCCAGGACAGCTTCAAAGTCTTCAGAGAGGCGGTGTCGCCCTCATACCGCCCGACCAATTCGGCGTTGGCGGCGGGCAGTTTGAGCGCCGGTATGCCAGTCATGGGGACGAGCTTGGCTAGCAACGTGGTGTCGAGACCGGAGGTGTTGAGCTTGAGGTCGGCGTCGACGGCGCGGGCTCCCGCCGCCGCAGGTGAGGACACGCGCACGGTCCCGGCCGATTCGAGCAAGGTCTTGCCGGCGACCGACAGCGACAGGTCGAGCGTGGCGTCCGGCGCGTCGAGATGGGCGATGGTGCCCTTGGCCGTCAGCTTGACGCCGTCCTGTTCGACGCTCAAATGCGAGAACTCGGTCTTGATCTTGGACAAGTCGCCGCGCTCGGGATGGACGCGGCCGGTAAAGGAGATCGCGGCGTCGACCGGGCGCTCTCCGGCTTTGCCTCGGGCATTTAGAGAAACGTCGATGGTGAACGGATCGGAGAGACTGAAATTGTCGAGAGCCAGCGTCAAGCCCGTGACGCTCCAAGCTGATTTGGACGTCTCGTCGCGATACTCGACGGCGCCGCGTTTGATGCGCAGATGCCGGACATTGAACTCGGTCGGGGGCGCATCGGAGGATTTCGCCGCCGGCGCGGAAGACGGAGCGGCGTCCGCGGCCGCCAGCGTCTCATAATTGAATTTTCCATCGGCGGCCTTGACCACTTTCACCTTGAGTCCGTTGGCCACGGCCGAGGCCACGACGAGGCGCTTCTGGATCAGGGCGCGCCAACTCGGGCGCAGGGAAAAGCTATCGACGCTTAAAAAAGTCCCGGCCGAAAAATCAGGCCGCTCGGAGATCTCCAAGCCCTTCAGGCTCAGCCCGGTCACGCCCACGCCGATGCCGGTCAGCTTCACCTCGCGACCCAACTGCTTGCGCGCCGCGTCCACGATCATGGCCCGGATTTTCGGCTCGGGGAAGAAGGCCTTGAGCGCCACGGTCGCCGCCCCCACGCCCAAGATAGCGACCAGGGCGAGGACGGAGACGATCTTAAGCCAAGGAAATCGGCGAGCCATGCCCGCATTCTACAAAACGACGCGCCCGCGCCGCGAGCGTCGCGGCGCGGGCGCGATTTTCTTGCCGTTTAGTGTTTTGTGATCTCCGCTTCGGCCTGGGCCTCGTAAAGGTTAATGGTCTCGATCACCTTTGCGTCCGGAATTGAGGCCTCTTCACGCATAACCGTGAAGGGACCAGACTTCGATAAATTCGTCATATGCATACCGACCTCTAGGTCATAAGGCCTGGTAATTGCCATAATCGCCGCATGAAGATTTTCCCTCTCCTCGTCGCCCTTCTCCTAGCCGCTCCGGCCGCGGCCCAATCGCGCAAAAATCTGCTCGAGACCTTGAGCGAGGCCCTGGCGTCCGATCAAGGCTACGAGCCCGCCGAGCGCGCGGCGATCCTGGGCGCGATCAAGACCCGTTTCGCCGATTACGGACTGCAAGTCATCGACGCCAAGCGCAAGCTCGCAGTACCGGTGGTTCTTCACATCCTCACCGAGGGCTCTTTCGACCAGGCGCCCCCCGCGCAGATCGCCGACGTCGCCTTCGCCGCCTATCAGGCCATGTCGAGGGGCGCCGACGCGGAAGTCGTCGAGGGCATCGCCCTGTACGGCTACCGAAAAAAAATCCCCGCCGAGACCCTCGCCACCTGGGCCAACGGCTATCGCCAACTTATAGAAGGGAAGGTCCCGGCCGACGTCGCCGCCGATCTCGTGCGCGTGAGCATGGAGCGCGGGCTGCCGGACTCGGACTTCAACACCCTCAAATGGTCTCTCATCGACGGGATCAAGAACCGCTTCGACGCCAAGGACTACGCCAGCTATCTGTTCGGACATCTTCTCGAGGGCAAACGCCCCGGCCGCGTCAGCGGCGACGCTAAGGCCGCGTTTGAAAAAGCCCGCAAGCAAGGCGTGAAGCCGACTATCCCCGCGTACGATGGCGTTTTCACCGTCGCCGCTCCGCCGGCGCCTACCTATACTCCTCCCGAGCCCAAAGTCGCAGTCGAGGAAGCTCCCGTCGTCAGGGAAGTTCCGCCCGCCGCGCCGCCAGCGCCTCCTCGTCCGACTCCCCCTGCGGCCAAGTCAGCGGTCAAACCCGAGGTCAAGCCTGTGGAAAAGACTCCGCCGCCCGTCGAGATACCGATTTCACCCGCAATCGAGCAACTCTGGACCGGTCTCAACGCGTCCGCGCGTTCTTACCTCGGCACGCCCTACGTTTGGGGCGGCACGACCCATCACGGCATCGACTGCTCCGCCTTAACTCAAAACTCTTACGGCGAGAACCGCGTCAAAATCCCCCGCGTCAGTCGCGACCAATGGAAGACCGGGAGCAAGACCGAAAACCTGCGCAAAGGCGACCTAATCTTCTTCAACACCATGGGCGCTGGCGTCTCCCACGTCGCCATGGTCGTCGACGCCGAGAAGAAACAGTTCATCCACGCCTCGTCCTCGAAGGGTGTGATGATCGCCGACCTGGGCAATCGCTGGTTCTCGCAGCGCTACTTAGGCGCGCGCCGCGTCGTGCCGTAAAAGTGCATGACTTTTAATATAAAAGTATTGCACCAAGACGGCAAGCCTGCTATACTGTCTTTGCATGAAAAATGCCGAGACCTTGAAGGCTTCCATGAGGATCGGACGCGTTTACCGCCGTCAAGATCTTGATGGTCTTTCAACTGCTGTAGACCGCGATCTCAAAACCTTGGTTCAAAGCGGGGCTGTGCGCAAGCTCGCCTACGGGCTTTATTGCCGGACAAGTCCCTCCAAACCATTGGCCCAACGAGAGCTCGTTCGCTCATTTCTTAAAACGGACGACTTCCTGCTTATGCCGCACGGCTTAGTCTACAACCACAAGCGCTCAGGAGATTTCATCTTGGGCGGCAGCCGCTTGACGTTTCAATTGGTCTCTGCCTATCCAAAAAAACTGAGCAAAGAATATGTTTTTGTGGACCGCATCAATAAATTGAAACTGCCGTCTTATGACACCGCTCACCTGCAAGCTCACTTAAACGAGTTGGACCAAGACAAACTGCGCGAGAATCTTGAGCGTTACGGCCGCTCAGGGGCAAAAGCCCTTCTCAAGCGCGCCGCCCAAAGCCGGCGCGCGAACATGTCCCTGCGCATCGTCGCCAAGGAGGACTCGCACGCCGATCTGCGCTACTGGCTGAAGAAGTCCCCGGCCGAACGGGTCGAGGCGGTTGAGTTCTTGCGGGAGCAATATTACGCGCTCGCTGGGTATAAAGCCATTCCCCGTTTGGCTCGTGTCGTGCGCGTGGTGCCTCGCAACCTTGAAAATACACACTGACTTTGCCGAATTCATAGCAGCCCTCAATCGCCATCGCGTCGAGTTCGTGATCGTCGGCGCGTTCGACCTGGCTTTTTTGGGAAGCCCCCGGTACACCGGCGATATGGATTTCTGGATAAGACCGACCGCCAAAAATGCTCGGGCCTTGCTCCGCGCCATAGCGGATTTCGGAATGAAATCGCTCGGGCTCACTGAGAAAGATGTTCTCTCCGGGCAGATCATCCAATTGGGCTACCCCCCCGTGCGCATCGACCTGCTCACGCTCTTGGATGGGCTCACCGCTGATGAAATATGGGCAAGCCGACAAAAAGGGCTCCTGGATACGCATAATGTCAATTACATGGGGCGAGCCGCTTTCGTCAAAAATAAGCGCGCGACCGGAAGGCCGAAAGATTTAGCCGATCTGGAAACTCTCGGCGAGCCGCCGACCGCTTAGGCTTGCGGCACTTCGCGCCGCAGCGCGAAGCTCAATAGCGGCCAAGCCGCGAGCGTCCCCGCAGTTCCCACCAAGCTCAAGGCGACCATCGCCGCATAAGCTCCGTGCGACGCAGTCAATCTCTCATACAGCGCGCCCCCCGCCGCGTTCGAGGCCGAGGCCGCGATGTTAAACACCGCCATATAGGCCGCAAAAACAGTGGCCTCGGCCCCGGAAGGGCAGGATTTGGCCGCCAGGTCCATCCATGCCAGACGGAACACAACGCCTGTCAGGCTAAATAGCGCCGTCAGAAGCAGGATCGACCAGGGCCCTTTATAGAGGAGGTAAAGCAAGGACAACGGCGCACCGATCCAGATCGATGCGCGCGCCACCCGCTCCGTCCCCGCGCCAGTCAAGCGCGCGAACAAAGCCGCTCCCGCCATGCCGGCAAGCCCTCCCGCGGTGGACAAGCCGCCGATGAACAAAGGCGACAGCTTGACCGCCTCGCTTTGGTAATAGAATTGAGCGGTGCCGAGAAACGGACAAAAGCTCCAGAGAAATATCCCCCCCGCCACGGCCCAAGAGCGCCGATCGCGGGCCATGTTCGTCAAGCCGGACCAACCGCGCGCCGCGGTTTCCGAGATCCCACCCACTCCCGATTCCTCGATCCAAAGGGCCGATAACGCCGTCATCAGCGGGAACACCGCGGACAAGGCGAACGCGATACGATAGGGCGCGTGTCCCGCCAGCCAGCCTCCGCCAAGACCCGTCACCACGAGCGTGGCGTAAAGAGTCCCGATCTGTACGGCTTGGAAATTTCCGGTGAGGCCGCTTTCCTTGCCACGCTCGACCATCACCCCGTCGCAGACCACGTCGGACAGGACGAAGCCGACGTTGACGAACACCAATAACGCCAGCGCCACCCCATAAACGGGAGCCTTCAACGCCGCCAGCAACAGCCAGGACAGCGTCGTCAGCAGCGACACCGCGGCCAGATGCGGCCCGCGCCTGCGCCCGGCCCAGGGCAGCATATCGGTCAAGAGGCCAAACAAAGGCTTGATCGTCAACGGCAACGTCATCCACGTCACGAAGGCCGCCGCCTGAGCGGGCCCCAGACCCAGCGCGTCTTTCAGGTAATAAGAGACCGGCTCATAGGCTAAACCGCCCATCCCCTGCGCGAAGTAGTTGACCGCGAAGAAGAGATAAAGTCGGTCGCGCCGCATGGGCTAGCCGCAGGAGGACGAGGAGGAGTCTTCCTTGCCGGGGAACCATGGCATCACGACGACCTCGACTCCCATGTCTTTGACTGCTTTCTCGGTCTCGGGATCGGGAAGCTTTTGGTCATAGCCCAAGACGAGGATGTCGGGTTTCTCGCGGCGCATGGTGTCGGCGAAGCCGTCCGCGTCGCCGATGACCACGCGGTCGGCCACGCCCAGGGCCTCGATCCATTTCTTGCGCTGCTCGGCCGCGACGGCGGTGGGCTTGCGGTTATGCGCGTCGTTGGAGAGCACGACCACGAGGCGGTCGCCCAGCACGCGCGCCGAGCGCAGGAGGCGAAGATGGGCCGCGTGGATGCGGTTGAAGCAGCCCGCGGCGAAGACGGTGACGGGCTTGCTCAGGTCAGTTCTTGTGCGCGGTCTCGTCTTTCTTGGGGGCCTCATCCTCCAGGCCCTCCCGCATGCCCTTCTTGAACATGTTTACGGCCCGCCCGCACTGCTTGGCGAAATCGGGGATTTTATTCGGCCCGAAAAGGATCAGCGCGACGACCGCGATGACGACGATTTCAGTGGTTCCAAGTCCGCCCATAGTCCCTCCGTGTCCACATCTATTTTAGCATTTGTTAGAATAACCCGTGCGACGACTCGTTGCCATCGCCGTATTTTTTCTGAGCGCCTGCGCCAAGGGCGACCCCACAGGGCCCGCCGCGGGCAGGGCGTACTTCACCCAAGCCGGGTGCGCGTCCTGCCACAAGATCGGCGCCGAGGGCAGCGCCGTGGGGCCCGATCTCACATTGGTCGGCTTCCGGCATTCGGCCGAGTGGCTGGACCTGTTCATCAAGGACCCTCAAGCCTGGAAAAAAGACACGCTCATGCCCAACAAGCGCATGTCCGACTCCGCGCGCAAGGCGATCGTCGACTATCTCGCGGGGCTCAAAGGACAAGACTGGCCGAAGGGCCGGCGCCCCTGGGACGCCTCGTCCCTGACGGATCCCGTCGCCCGCGGCCGCGCGATCTACGTCCGTGCCGGCTGCGTTGGCTGCCACGGCGCCGGCGGAGCGGGCGGATACCCCAATCCCAACGCCAAGGGCGGCCTGATCCCCGCGCTCAATAAAACAGCGGAAGGCTATTCGAAGAAAGAGCTCATCGCCAAGATCCGCACCGGAGTCGCCCAGCCTCAAAAGGCCGACCCGGCCGGTCCGGCCCCTATGATCTGGATGCCGGCGTGGGAGGAGAAGCTCGACGACGCGGAACTCGACGCCGTCGCCTCCTACTTATTGACGCTGTCTCCCGCCCAAGCCGAAAAATCCGACTGGTAGCGTTGTTGTCTTTCTGAGATGTTTGTATTGCCATCCTTTTGCGTACACCCCCGCCGCTGTGATAGAATTCCTGCGCCGTTGAACCTCATAGAGAGAAACGCATGCATAATTTAGGTTGGGCGTACCCGGTCGCCGCCTCGAGCTACGCGCGCACCATCGACTTCGGCATCTGGCTCATCCACACAGCGATGTTCGGCATCTTCATCCTATGGGGAACCTTCTTCGTCTACCTCCTTATTAAGTATCGCGCCCGTCCGGGCGTTTCCGCCCAGCGCGAGGATCACGAGGACACTCCGGCCCATATCTCCGTGCCGGACTCCATCTCCAAGTTTCCCTTCGCCCAGATGCTTTATCGAAACAAAGGCGAGCTGAAGTCGCTGATCCCCGACATGATCATCATGGCCTTCGAGATCGCGCTGATCGTCTTCTACGCGATCCCCGTATGGAGCAAGATCAAGATGTCGACGCCTCCCGTCAACGACGCCGTGCTCGTCGAGGTCGTCGCCGAACAGTTCGGCTGGAACGTCCACTACGCCGGCCCCGACGGCAAGCTCGGCGCCCGCAAATCCGAGCTCGTGCACTTCAGCAATCCCATCGGCCTCAATCGCGAGGACCCCGCTTCCGCCGACGACGTGGTCATGGGCAACGAGATGCGCCTGCCCGTGGGGAAGACCGCCATCATCAAGCTCTACTCCAAGGACGTCATCCACAACTTCTTCGTCCCCGAGTTCCGCCTCAAGCAGGACGCCGTGCCCGGCCTCGAGATCCCGATGTGGGTCGAGCCGACCAAGGTCGGGAAATACGAGATCGCCTGCGCTCAACTGTGCGGCTTCGCCCACAGCTTAATGCGCGGCGACATGTACGTGCAGACCCAGGAAGAGTTCGACGCCTGGTACAAGAGCCGCCTGGCGACGCTGCCCGTCGCGGCCAAGCCGGCCAATCCCGCGGAGGAGTTCTAACATGGCCCACGATTCCCATGCGCACGAGCATCATCCGCTGACTTTCACGCAGAAGTATGTCTTCTCCGTCGACCACAAAGTCATCGGCCTGCAGTACCTGATCACCTCCTTCATTTTCCTCCTCATCGGCTTCGGCCTGATGATGCTGATGCGTTGGCAATTGGCCTTCCCGGGCACGCCCATCCCCTTCTTTGGACATCTCTTCTCCGCCGACTTGGCGCCTAACGGAGTCATGAGCGGCGAGTTCTACAACGCGCTCGGCGCCATGCATGGGACCATCATGGTTTTCTTAGGCGTCGTGCCCTTAGCCGTGGGCGCCTACGGAAACTACGTCCTGCCCCTGCAAATCGGCGCGCCCGACATGGCCTTTCCACGGATGAACATGATGTCCTACTGGCTGTATCTCCCGGGCGGGATACTGATGCTGAGCTCATTTTTGATGCCCGGAGGAGCGGCCCAATCCGGCTGGACAAGTTATCCTCCGCTGTCGATCATCAATCCCGGCCAGACGATGTGGCTGCTGTCGATGGTCGTTCTGATCACTTCTTCATTGCTGGGCGCCATAAACTTTATCGTGACCACGATCAACATGCGCGCCCCGGGCATGAGCCTGTGGCGCCTGCCCGTGTTCTGCTGGGCGCAGTTCGTCACGGCGGTGCTCCTGCTCCTGGCCTTCCCCCCTCTCGAGGCCGCGTCCGTCCTGCAGTTGATGGACCGCGTGTTCCACACCAGCTTTTACATGCCCAAGGACCTCGTCCTCCTGGGCAAGGCCTACGCGGGCTCCGGCGGCGGCCAGCCGCTTCTGTGGCAGCACCTGTTCTGGTTCCTCGCCCATCCCGAGGTCTATGTTCTCGTCCTGCCGCCCATGGGCATCGTCGCCGAAATCATCGCCAACAACACCCGCAAGCCCTTGCACGGATACAAGACGCTGGTCTACTCCATGATCGGCATCGGCGTGATGAGCTTCATGGTTTGGGCCCACCACATGTTCATCTCGGGCATGAGCCCGGCGCTGGGCAACTTCTTCCTGGTCACGACCATGATCATCTCCGTGCCCTCGGTCGCGATCCTGACCTGCCTGATCTTCAGCCTCAAGGGCGGCTCGATACGATACAACGTGCCCATGCTCTTCGCGCTGGCCTTCCTGCCGCTGTTCGGCATCGGCGGCTTGACCGGGCTGCCCTTGGGCCTGACCGTCACCGACATCTACCTGCACGACACGTACTACGTGATCGGCCACTTCCACTTCGTCGTGGTCACCGGCTCGATCATCGCGCTCCTGGGCGGGACCTACTACTGGTTCCCGAAATGGTACGGCCGCAAGATGAACGACACGCTGGGGCTGGTCCACTTCTGGGGCTCGATTGTCAGCATGTTCGGCATCTTCCTGCCGATGCTGATCATGGGCATGGCCGGAGCCTCGCGCCGTTTGTACGATCCGACCGCGCAGATCCACAACATACCCGTCCAGGGATGGAACGTGGTGAGCACGGCATTCGCCTACGCCTTGGCCGTCTTCCAGTTGCCCTTCATCTACAACTTCTTCAACAGCATGTTCCGCGGCGAGAAGACGCCGGAAAACCCGTGGCACGCCACCACGCTCGAGTGGGCTTGCCCATCTCCGCCCCCCCACGGCAATTTCGAGAAGACGCCCAAGGTCTACCGCGGGCCCTACGAGTACTCGGTGCCCGGACGCAAGACCGACTATTGGATGCAAACCGATCCCTCTTAAGAGGTCACCATGAACGCGACCATAATGGACAACCCTGACACGCACAGCGGAATCAGCAACGCCAAGCTCGGCGTGTGGCTGTTTCTGGCCTCGGAGATCATGCTCTTCGCCACGCTGTTTACGAGCTACATCGTCCTGCGCCTGGGCTCGACGTCTTGGCCCTGGGGCTGGGACGCGCTCAACGTGCCGCTGGCCACGCTCAACACCGTCATCCTGATCTCCTCGTCGGTCACGATCGTGATGGCCTATGCCCGAGCCTATGATAAGGACAAATCCGGGTTCCAGCGCTGGATGGGACTCACACTTCTGCTGTCCTTGGGCTTCCTCGTCGTCAAGGCCTTCGAGTACGGCCATGAATTCGCCCTCGGCATCGGGCCGCACACAAGCGTGTTCTACGCGATCTACTTCACGACCACCGGCCTGCACGGCATCCACATCCTGGGCGGCATCCTGGTCAACGGCGGCCTGCTGTACATGAGCTCCGTCTCGGAGCATTGGGAGAACCCTCTGTTTCTAGGCCGCGTCGAAGGCGCCGGCCTGTACTGGCACTTCGTCGACATCGTCTGGATATTCCTATTTCCGGCGCTGTACCTTCTCTAGGGAGACGCTATGTCCAAGAACAAGAACGCGCATCACGACGACCACCGACCGAACGTCGGACTCTACGTCAAGGTCTTCACGGCCCTGATGGTGCTGACTTTGGTGACGGTGGTCATCTCCAAATTCCACATGCCCCGCCCCCAGGCCATCGCGCTCGGCCTGTTCGTGGCCTCGATCAAGGCCAGCCTGGTCGCAGCCCTGTTCATGCATTTGTGGGGAGAGAAGAAGCTCATCCACAAGTTCCTGTACGTCACCGTCGCCGGCGCGGCGATCCTCATCATCCCGCTGATCGACTGCGCTCTCATCGTCCATCAGGCGACGCAGCGCGTGTCCGTGGGCGAGCAGCATCCGAGCGAGCACGAGAGCGGGCACGGCGCCGAGCACGCTTCGCCCCTGGAGAAACACTGACATGTCCCTACGCCTGTTCCACCGCTTCTTCATCGGCCTTTGCCTGATCCTGCTCTCCTTCACCGCATACTGGGCCAACGGCTCCAACCCCGCCGGGCTGGTGACGCCGTGGCTGCTTTACGCCAGCATCGCCGGCTCGGCCGCCACACTCGGCTATTTGTATTGGCACCTCAAGACGATCCAGCTACCTCAGTGAAGATATCGCCCCTCGCCGCCTTGCTCTCGCTGCTGCCCGGCCCCGCCGCGGCCTGCGCGGTGTGCTTCGGCGGCGCCGACGGCGCCAAGGGTCTTTTCAGCGGAATTTGGTGGGGAATCGTGCTCTTGTTGGGCACGACCATGGGCATGTTGGGCGGCATCGGCTGGCTGCTCTGGAAAGTCGAAAGAAGCCGCCGTGGACGCGAGGGCCAAGAATGACGGCGACCGCGCTGCGTCCTCCTCGCCTGGCCGCGTGCGCTCAAACGGCGGACTCCCTGTTTTCGTCCTGGGCTAAGCTGTCTGCCGCCGCCGCCTTTTTTCTCCTCTTCGCGGGAGGGATGGTGACCTCCACCGGTTCCGGCCTCGCCGTGCCCGACTGGCCGCTATCCTTCGGCACGCTCAATCCGCCCATGGTCGGAGGCATTTTCTTCGAGCACGGGCATAGATTAATAGCTGGCTTTGTTGCCGTACTGACAGGTTGTCTTGCCGTTTTGTCCCGCCGTTTGGGCGTTCCCGCCGGCGCCCGAACCGCGGCGCGGCTCGCCGCCGTTGGCATTGTGATCCAAGCTCTTCTTGGCGGGCTTACCGTTCTACTGAAGCTTCCCCCCGCCGTCTCCATCTCTCACGCCTGTCTGGGCCAAGGAGTGTTCTGTCTTATCTTCGCATCCGCCGTGCTTTCTTCCTCCATCGGCGCCGGCAACGCGAAGGTCTTTCGGCTTGCCGTCCTCGGCTTCTCTGCCGCTTATCTTCAGCTGGCCCTTGGCGCTTTAGTGCGTCACACCGGGCAAGGCCTGGCCTGGCATATCCTCTGGGCTTCGACCGTGGTCGTGACCGCGGCCCTGGCGTCCTACACGGCTTGGCGCCAAGGCCCCGCATCCTTGCGGCTTCCCGCTTCTTTGCTGTCCGTCATCGTCCCGCTGCAGCTCGGACTCGGGCTTTTCGCCTTGCGCGTGCGCGTGGACTCAACACTTCTGCTCGGCTTTCGCGAAGCGTCCGTGTGGCGCACCGCACATCTCTGCGGAGGGGCGCTGACCTTGGCCGCGTTCCTCCTTCTGGCTCTCCGGTCAAGGAGGACGGCATGAAGGATTACCTTCAACTCGCCAAGCCTCGTATCGCGATCATGGTCGCCCTCACCGCCTGGCTGGGCTGGGCTTTGGCCGGCGGCAGTGCCGTGCCCGCTCTTGTCCTCATGCTGTGCGGGGTGACATTGGCTTCGGCGGCCTGCGGGACGCTCAATCAATGCTGGGAGCGCGTCGAGGACGGGATCATGAATCGCACGCGCGCGCGCCCTTTGCCGACCGGGCGCGTGCCGCCGCGCAGCGCCCTGATGTTCGGCCTCGTCACCGCCGTCGCGGGCCCGGCGCTGGTTTGGCTTGCGTCCGGCGCCGCCGCCGCCATCACGCTGGCAACCATCGTTCTCTACGTCCTTATCTACACGCCTCTCAAGAAGATCACGCCGCAAACCACTTGGATCGGTGCGGCCGCCGGCGCCACGTCGCCGGTGATCGGCTGGGTCGCGGCGGGCGGCCCGCTCGACGCACGCGCCTTCGTCCTGTTCTCTATCCAATTCCTATGGCAGATCCCCCACTTTCTGGCGCTATTCTGGATCTACCGCGAGGACTACGCGCGCGCGGGCTTCCGCGTCATGCCCGTCGTCCACCCCGACGGCGGCACCACCGCCGTACAGATCGCCATCCATTCCTTCACCCTGCTACCCGCGACCTTGGCTCCGACATTTGTCGGCCTGGCGGGGCCCGGCTACGCTTTGGGGGCGTTGGCCGTCTCGGGCTCGTTTCTGCTGCTGGGCTTGCGCGCGAGCTGGACGATGGCCGTCGTCGACGCGCGCCGTCTTTTCCTGGCCTCTTTGGTTTACCTTCCGCTTATCTTCGGCATGCTTCTTTACGGAGGCGTCTGACATGAAACGCTCTATTTTCCCCGTCTTAATTCTCGCTCTCGGCGCCGCCTGCTCGTCGCAGACCGACCTGTCCGATCCGGTCGCCCGCGGAGAGCGCGACTTCAACGGCCTCGGCTGCGTGAAGTGCCACACCATCGGCGACAAGGGCAACCAGTGGGGCCCGGACCTCACCATGCTCGGCTTTCGCAAATCCTCCGTCTGGATCGACACGTGGCTTCAGAACCCTCACGCTTGGAACCCCAAGACCGTGATGCCGAATTTCAATCTCACCGAGGCCACTCGCGCCGATCTTGTCGCCTATCTGTCGGCCCAGAAAGGCCAGGCATGGACCGAGAAGCCTTGGCTGACCGCCGAAGCCAAGACCCTGCCCGCCGCACAGCGCGGAAAGATCATCTTCAACTCCGTGGGTTGCGTCTCCTGCCACGCTCAGGACGGCTACGGCGGCTACCCCAACAACAACTCCGCCGGCGGCCTCATCCCGTCGCTGACCAAGGTCACCGAGGGCTACAGCAAGTCCGAACTGCACGAGAAGATCAAAACCGGCGCGATCCCCATACCCAACGACGCGAAGCTTCCCCCGCCAATGCTGCAGATGCCGAAGTGGGGCGAACAGCTCAACGCCGGCGAGATCGACGACCTAGTCGAGTACCTCTTCACGCTCGCGCCTAAAGCCGCCGCCGGTGCCAAGCCTTCCAAAGACGATTTCTAACGACGTTTTTTGGCGTTGATTTGACGGGCCCGATCCGTTCGTCCGGCTGCGAGTTGAACCTCGATCATCGCCTTTTGATCTTCCGGCCAATCCGTAATTCCGCCAGCCGAATGAAGGACATGTCCTTCGCGGACAAAACGCGTCCATAAGAAGTCGACGGTGCGCCGGGCATGGTCTTTTTGCGCGGCGGTCGCAACAGGAGACTTGAGCACGGCGGCGGCCATCGCTGCGTTGGGGCCGGAGAATATCCGGCGGTCGACCTCGGGCACTCCGTCGGCGCGGCGGCCTGCGTCATCCTTCGCGAAGTAGGCCGCGCCCGCCTCGATGCGTCCATCGGCAAGCTCGACCTCGCCGCGCATGGATGAGGCATAGCCTCCGCCCGGCAGGCTCAAGAATTTTTCCACGAATACGAGCGCGGCCTTGGCGCGCGCGGCGTCGCTCGATGACACGACCGGAACTTGATCGGCCAAGACCTTGGCGTGCTCGCGCGGCGAATGGTAGACGCCTCCCCACACGGGATCATCCGGCCCCGGCGCCGCGGCGGGACGGCCGCGCACGGCCGCGAAGCGCCGTCCGGCGTCGGCGGCCATCGCATCGGTCTTGGCCGGGTCCTCGCGCAGGGTATCCGCGATCAGGCGCGCCCAGGGAAGGAACAACTTAGGCGTCAGGCGCGAGGCTCCCGCAAGCGCGCGGCCGTCGGGCAGAAGCAGGACGACCGAGGGCCACGCGCCCACTCCATACGCATGCGTTAGATCCGGACGCTCATCGACGTCCGCTCGGACGGCCGTGAGGTTCGCGGCGATCCAATCGGCGGTCTTGACGTCGGCATAGGTCGTCTCTTCCATTAGACGCGCCTCGCTGGACCAGACCGGGGCTAGATGCAGCAGCACCAGGCGCTTCTCCGCGCGGGCGCGGGCCAGGGCATTGGCGTCGAGATCTGCGAACTTGACCAGGGGCGCCTGCGGCGTGCGATAAGGCTCCGCCGGCCGCGACCTTCCCGTCATCCACGACGGGAAAACGCCGGGGCTCATGGCGATGAGACCCGCGGCCAAGGCGCAGGCGGCCATGATAGCACCCAGAATCATCATCACCAAAGCGTGCGTGCGCTTGGAGCGGGCCTTCTCTTCATCGGTGCGTTTGTCTTCCTTCATAGAGCGTCCAGACGGCGGGCGAGCTCCACGGCGTCCTCGATGGGCAGACCGCAGGCATGATTGATGCAAAGATAGGCCCGTGCTCGGGGCGCCTTCGGGATTTCCCGGACGACGGGAACGATCCGGGCCAACGCGTCCTTATCAGCGTCGCGATATCCGGTGAGGACCAAGTCCGGGCGCAGTTTGCGGCGTGCCGCGGCGGCCAATTCAGCTCCGCCCGGCAAGTCAGCGTCAGAGATCAGCAAGGTCTTCGGCTTGCCTAGGACGCGGTCGAACGCCGTGAGCAGAAAAGGGAGAGCCAGCGGACGGGTCGACAGACGCGGCCCGAATCGCTCCAATGTCTCATCGGCGAAGCGCCGGAAACCGTCCCGGCCCGTGAGCTCATGCAGCCGTAGGCAGACTTCGGTCATGACCGAACTCGGCGCCGGCTCCACCCCGTCGTGATCCTCGATGGCGCGCGCGAACAGCTCGGCCGCCTGGCCTTCGGCGACCTGGTAAAGTCCTCCGCCAGGAGCGGCAAACCGCCGCAGAGTCTCCTCAGTCAGGTCAACAGCCCAGGCAAGGCGATCGGCGCGGAAATCCGACTCATGCAATTCCAGCAGGCCATAAGCCAAGTTAGCGTAATCATCGGCCATTCCGGCGATCGCGCGGGAGCCGTCGCGCCAACGGCGCCAGATAATTTTGCCGTTGTCTTCACTTAGATTCATTTTTATAAAGTCCGTCGCGTCCTCGGCCAGCTTGAGATACGCTTCGTTGCCGGTCGCGCCGAAGGCGCGGGATAATCCGGCGATGGCGAGGCCATTCCAAGAGGTTAATATCTTGTCATCGAGGGAAGGTCTAGAACGTTTGGAGCGTTCTAAGAACAGCTTGGCCCGCGCTTCGGCCGCCGCCGCTTCTTCCATAAGCTTTGGATCTTTGTCGTACAAGACGCACTTCCCAATAAATTCGCCATGAGGATCGGCCAATGCATTCGTTCCCTCGACGACACCGTAGCGACTGCAAAAGGCCGCGGCCTCTTTACCAAGAATCTTATCGATCTCGGCCTTCTTCCATAAATAGAAGGCCCCTTCCGTCTTATGACCTTGCGGTTCGTCCGGAGGCAAACTGTCGGCATCCTCGGCGGAATAAAAACCTCCGCCCGGTGCCTTCAAATCCCGTGATAGATAATCAACAGTACGTTTGAGCGCCCGAAGAATTTCCTCATCACCAGAAACAACCCAAGCATCGGCCAGATTCTCAAGTAATTGAGCATTGTCATAAAGCATCTTCTCGAAATGCGGGATTCTCCAGACCTCGTCGGTCGAGTAACGCGCGTAGCCCCCGCCCAACTGGTCAAAAATGCCGCCGCGGGTCATCGCACGCAGCGTCTCCACGGCCATGGTCTTGGCGTCTTTGTCTCCGGTGCGCGCGTGGCGGCGAAGGAGAAAACGCAGATTGGCCGGCATGGGGAATTTGGGCGCGCCGCCGAAACCGGCGTTCTCCGCGTCGAAGGACGCGCGCAGCGATTTTTCAGCCGCGAGCAGGGCCTCCGTCTCGGGGCGTCCTCGAGTCTCGTCCTCGGCGGCGGCGTACTCGGCCACCGAGCGGGCCAGGCTCGCGGCGTCTGTTTCAACGTCGGCCCTGCGCTCCTCCCATAGTTGGGCCAAGCGCGTCAGCAGTCCTGTCCAGGCCGGCTGCCCCCATCGAGACTCCGGCGGGAAATACGTACCGCCGTAAAACGGTTTGAGATTCGGGGTCAGGAACACGTTCAGCGGCCAGCCGCCTTGTCCGGTGATCGCCTGAACGGCCGTCATATACACCTTGTCCACGTCCGGCCTTTCCTCGCGGTCGAGCTTCACGCAGACGAAATGGCGATTCATCACCTCGGCCGTGGCGGGCACCGAGAAGCTCTCATGCTCCATGACATGGCACCAATGGCAGGTCGAGTAGCCGATCGACAAGAGAATGGGCTTATTCTCGGCTTTGGCCTTTGAGAACGCCTCCTCACCCCAGGGATACCAGTCCACGGGATTATCGGCATGCTGCAAAAGGTAGGGGCTTTTCTCGGCGGCGAGGCGGTTGGACATAGGCTCCATCGCCATTCTATCATCCTCGACGGGCCAATGGTATAATAGCCCATGGCCGTCGACAAAAAATTCGTCCTGACGGGCGCCAAAAGGGTCGTCGACTCGCGCCCCATGTACGCCCAGGTGGTCGTCACCGACGACTGCAACCTGACCTGCTCGTACTGCGACGAATACACCCCGGGCGCGCCGATCATCCCTCTAGAGACGATGAAGGCCCGCGTCGACAAGCTCGATGAGCTGGGCGTGCTGGTTTACGATTTCCTGGGCGGCGAGACGATGATGCATCCAGACATTGCCGAGCTGGTTGCCTATGTGAAGGCCAAACGCGGCGGCTCCAATCTGGCGACCATCATCACCAACGGCTTTCTTTTAACAAAGAAAAACATATTAGACCTCAACGAAGCGGGCTTGGACTTCATGCAGGTGTCGGTCGACACTTTGCATCCCACCGAATGGTCTGATAAATCGTTAAAATCGGTCCTCCCAAAACTGAAATTACTGGCTGAAACGGCACAATTTCAAGTCGAGATACAGTCGGTATTAAACGAAGAGAATCTAAACAACTACGATGAGTTCCGTACCGTTTTAAAAGACCTGCCGTTCGCTTTTGGATTTTCAATTATGCATGGCAAAGGCGGCCAGATCGCCATCAAGGGCGAAAAATATTTGGCGCTGCTCGACAAATACGGCGTGTTCGAGGGCGTCAATTTCTACGGCGACCATCTCAAAGAGATGCTTCGCGGCGATTTCTCCCGTCCCTGGAAGTGCCTCGGCGGCTACAAGTTCCTGTACGTCACCGCGGCCGGCGCGATCCAGTGGTGCGCGCAGCAGCGCGGCGTCTCCTACGACCTGATGAGCGCCACCCCCCAGCGCCTGGCGGCCAATAACGTGCACAAGCCCTGCGAGGCCGGCTGCTCGCTGGGCTGCGTGCGTATGATCTCGCACACTCTCGGCGAGCCCCTGAAGACGTTCGGCGCCAGCGTCAAGCTCGCCGTGGGCATGAGCAAGCCGAAAGCCAAGGCCTGCGCGCCAGACAAAACCCCCGCCGTCGCATAATGCTAAAATCTCTCATGCACATGGTTTTTGCGGCCGTCTTGCTCACGTCGCTTGCCAACGCGACGCCGGATTCTGCGATGCCGCTTCCCGGCTATTCGCAGCTGACGACCGCCACTTCGACATTCCCCCCGACCGACAAGCTACTGGGCAAACCCGACGAGCCACTCGACGGTTTGGTGGCCGAGGGCGAGCAGCTGCGCGACGCCGTGATCTCGCCGCCCCCGATTGCGCCGCCCCCGATCTCGCTGCCCTCTTCGGCGCGCTTAATCGACGGCCTGCGCGCCTCCAACGCGGGCCGACGCCTGGCCGCGATTCGCTCCGCCTCCGTGCCCCGCGGTTTAAGCGCCGTTTCCTATCTATCGGGCGTGCTGCTCAATCTGCGGGAGACCTCCGAGCTGCGCGCCGCGGCCGCCGTCGCTTTGGGCCGTATCGGAGACGGCCTGGCGGCCAAGCCCTTGGGCGAGGCCCTCAACGATCCCCTTCCCGACGTGCGCTATGCCGCGGCCCTCGCCTTAGGCCGCGTGCCGGCCGACGGAGCGGCCACGCGCCTGTCCAACACCCTGCGTTCGGACCCTTCGTGGTGGGTGCGCTACGCGGCCGCCATCGCCCTGGGCCGCACCCGGAAATCCTTTGCCGTCGACGCGCTCAAGGAGCGCCTGGCCTTAGAGCCGCAATGGCAGGTGCGCCTGCAAATCGTGCGCTCGCTCCAGGATATCGGCGGCGTGAAGGCGGCCGAAGCCGTCACCTTCGCCCTGCGCGACGGCGACGCTGGCGTGCGCAGCGCCGCCGCCTTGGCCCTCGCTGAGATCGGGGGCGATCAACAGCTCCCGCCTCTGCGAGAGGCCTTCGGCGCCGAGACGGACGCCTCCGCCCGCTCGGTTCTATCGACGTCGGTGCGCCGCGTGCTCTCTAAGCCTTAAGGACCCGATCCAACCAGGCCAGGATGGCCGGCCGGTATTTCGGGCCGAGAGTGAAAAAGGCCTCGGTGTGCCCGTCGCTGTCGAGCTTCCAGAACTCCTTGGGCCCGGGTGCACGCTCATACAATCGCCTCCCCTGCGCGTAGGGGACGATGGGATCATCCTGCGCGTGCAGCATCAGCAGCGGCACCGGCTTGCGCCGGGCAATCAGCCGCCGGGGCGCGAAGCGATCGGAGATCAGCAGCCGCGACAGCGGCCACTGCAGGGGCCAGGTCAGCCACCACTGGCGCAGCTTGTCCTGCGCCACGCCTTGATAGGAGGCGAAAGTCGAGTCCAGGATCAGGCCGCGCACGCCCTCTCCGCCGTCCCTATCCAGGGCCGCCAAAGCCAGGGCGCCGCCCATGCTCTGACCGACGACGATCAGGCGTTCCCGAGAGCCCGCCGCGCGCGCGCGCGCGCAGCGCAAGGCGGCGGCTCCATCCTCGACGGCTCCCGCCACGGACTTCTTTCCGCCGGAGGCGCCGTAGCCGCGGTAGTCGAAGGCGAACACGTCGTAGCCCTCGAGGGCCAGCCAATAGACGAAGAGAAAATGGCTGGTCATGTTCTGACCGTTGCCATGAAAATGAACTATGACGCCCTTTGACGCGGCATTTTTGGCGGGGAACCATAGTCCGGTCAATGCGGTGCCGTCGTCAGATTTAAAATGGACCTCTTGCCAAACGGCGCCAACACGTTCCGGACGATCGTGGAGAACCCGATCAGGCTGAAGAAAGACATTTGTACATGCCGTGGAGAATAATAAGGCCGCCAAACAAAGCGCCGGCTTAATGGTATAAGGTCGCGTAAAGTCCCCCTTCCCGGTGCGGCCCACGAAGCATGAATTCCGCGCGCAAAGCCTGGTTTGGCCGCGGCGCCCAATTGAGCCCCAAACGCAGGCGATGGTTCGACGTCTTGTCGCCAAAGACCTGCGCCGTCAATCCTCCCTCCAACAGCGCGCGCCATCGCGCGTTGAAATCGACAGCGGCGCCGCCGCGAAGCCCGCCGCCGATGCGCCAACCTTCGCGCAGAGCCGCGCCCAAAGCGCTTTCCCCCATGGCCAGCGCCCACGCGCTCGCCCGCGGGCCCAGTTCCAAGGCCAAGCCCGTGCCCAGGTGCCCCTCATACACCAACGACTCAGGCGCCGGCTTGCCTAATTCAAAGGCCGTCTCCAAGCCCATTCCCATGTTCCACGAGGGCTTGCGCATCCACGGATCCCAGGGAGCCGCGGACAAGACCTCGATGACCCGCAAATCGCGGACATACAATTGCCGCTCGTCATGGTCATAACGAAGCCGCCACGAAAAGCTCTCGATCTGAGATCCCGGGAGATAGCCAGCCGGACGATCCAGCAAGTCCTGATAGCCCGGCCGCCAGCCGATTTCGGTGAAGGAGCCCCCGTTCCGAGCTCCGGCGCCTAATTGCAGACGCTTGCGCCGATGCCCCTCGTCCGGCGGCGCGGCCCAAACCGGCGGCGCCAATTCGAGGGACGGCGCGTCGATCTTGGCGCGCCGCGTCAGAATTCCGCGTTCCAGGGAACGAACCGTCTCGGGAACGTCGGGCGAATAGCCTTCCTTATAGAGGACGTAATCCTGCGCTGAGTCGAGAATGAGAGCTCTTCGCTCGGGCTTCATCCCCGACATGAGCCGGTCGCCCTCCTCGGCGCGGCCCCGCCGAAAGGCCTCGGCCGCGCGGCGCTCTTGGCGATCGAGCAGGCTCCGCCTCTGGCGCATGTTGGTGGAGTGGGACGGACGATAGGCGACCCCTGCGACCAGGCCCCGCTGAGCGAGCACGGCGTGCAGCGTGTCGATCGGAGCGACCACCTGCGGCGATCCTTCAAGCAGCGTGCGCCCCGGCATGACCGTCTCCAGCGCGGGCAGGAGCTGGTAGGAGCAGTTCTTTGAGAAAAAATAATAGGGGAAGGTCGCCGCCCCCATCTCCCAGGCGTGAGCCGCGAGCGCATCGACTTCCTTCTGAGTGAGCGCCAGGCGGTACTCCCACAGGTCGCGGCTTTCAATGTTGTTGTACTGCTGGACCATCATGTAATAGGGCTGAACGCCGTATCGGCCCGGATAGAGGCCAAGCAGGCCTTTGACGGCGAAGAGAACGCCGCCGTCGTCGCCGGTCTCGGCCGAGAAATTCAAGGTGTTGTCGCGCAGGCGCTCGCCTTCGCCCACCTTGCGCCGCTCCAAGCGCAGAAAGGTGTGCCCGAACATCGAGGCGGGATTATTCAGATAGGCGGAGGCGAAAATCAGCGACACCGCCCCCGGATCCATGAGGCGGCGCCATTCTTCAAAACGCGAGCAATCGGCGCGGGGCAGCCCGCTTGGATCAAGCTTTAACGTTTCGATAAGCCACGCCGCGCGCGCCGGAAAACGGCAGCGAGGGTGCTGCGGATCTGGGCCGGGATTGGGCTCATAAAGCCCGCGCGCCAGCGCCTCGAGCTCCGCTTTCGGATCGATCGGGCCGAGGGGATCGAGAAAAAACCCGGCCCTCTGCGCGTCGCTGACCTGGCCTCGGCCGAACAGGCCCGGCTTCCAATGGCCGAGGCGGATCCACCGGGGATCCTCCCACAGCCGCCGGCTGGAGATCCCAGCCAAGACCTCCTCGGGGACGGACGCCCGCGCCGCAGGCGCGCAGCACAGCACGGCCAGAAAAAGAGCGGGGCGGGCGAACCTGAGTCCGCCCGCCCCGCCGNNCCGCCGATCACTTATTTACGCTCTATTTAGAGAACGCAGGCCTTGGAGAGCGTCGCATCCGCCGCGATCTCCTTGTCCAGGTTCTTGATGAGCTCCGCCGCGCCGATGTTGGCCGAGGTGAAGATCTTCTCGTACTGAGCCTTGCTCATGGACAGGAACTCCTCGGACTTGGCGCCGCAGCCGGACAGCGAGGCCAAAGACGAGGCGTACTGGCCCTTTCCGGCGGCCAGCTCGCGCTCGATGGCTCGCAGGTTGGTGGCCACGAACACCTCGCGCTCCTTGGAGGTCTTGATCAAGCCGCCGGACGTGCAGCCCAGCGTTCCCGTCGTGATGCCGAACGTCTGGTTTCCAGAGGTGCCGTTCGTCGTCGCCGCGAGGATCTGGTGCACGGGCTGCTGCTCCTTGAAGAACATGCTCCCGAGACCGCATCCCGCGTCGTTCTGACCGGCAGCCTGCGCGGCGGTCCCGATGACCGTCAACGCCGCGATAAGCCATAGTGTTCGTTTCATCATTTAAGTCTCCTTTTTTGCGCCCTGCTTAACCCCGGAACCTCTGGGGTGCGGGAAGGGTAGCGGATGAAGGTCCGGCTGTCAACACCCCGCCTGTCACTTCTTTTTGGCGGTGGCCTCGATATCAAGCGAGACGTCCACATCCTCGCCCAGCATCAGGCCACCGTTGTCTAGGGCCTTATTGAAGACGATGCCGAAGTCCTTGCGGTTGATCTTGCCCTTGGCCGAAAAGCCCGCTCGGATGTTGCCCCACGGGTCCTTGGTCGTGCCACCGAGCTCGAGATCGAGAACCACGGGCTTGGTCACGCAATGCATGGTCAAGTCGCCGTGCAGCTGCGCCGTGTCGCCTTTGACGTCGGTCACTTTCGTGGCCTTAAAGGACATCTCCGGGCACTTCGCGGTGTCGAAGAAGTCCGGCGCCTTCAAATGGGCGTCGCGTTTTTCATTGTCGGTGTTGATCGAGGCCGGGTCAATGGTTGCGTCGACCTTCCATGTGTCGGGCTTGCCGGGCTCGTAGGCGACGGTTCCGGAGAACTTGGTGAAGCGGCCCGGAACGCGACCCACGAGATGCTTGATCCGGAATCCGACCTGGGAATGGGACGAGTCGATCTCATAGACGGCCGCGTTCGCGGCAGAAGACAGCGCGGACAAGACAACGGCGAGAGTCAGAATCTTGCTCATATACTCCTCCTGAATTGAATCCGAACAACCATATCACCGCTTTACCGGCCGATTGTCAAGCCACTCACTTCAAGAGGATACGGGTGCCGACGAAGCTCTGCTGATACAGCCGCCGCGCCGCCGGCAAGGGCAGCGACACGCACAGATGCGCAAAGGCCTCATGCTCGGCTTTCTTGAGAGGAGGGCCGTGGATGATCAGCCCCTCTTTGGTGAACAGGACGAACTCGCCCAAGGCGCTGGCGCGCACCGACGCTCCCACCTGGGGCGGCTCCCATTGCAGCTGAGCGCCGATCTGCTCGGACTTGGGCCGCTCGGGGCTGGCGAAGCGCTCCTTGGAGTTGATCGCAGCGCTCGCCGGCAGCGGGCGCGTCTCTCCCCCGATGACGCGCGCCTTGGCGCCGGCCAGCGCCAAGCTTTCGGAGATCTGCTCGCCGTGGATCAGGTGGACCTTGTCGACGGCCTCATCCAGCCTGATCTGAAGGCTCATGATCTCCCACTGCTTCTCGAGCAGACGCTTTTCCTCCGACGCGGCCAGGCCGCCCTCGAACAGGGCGCGGCGCGACAGGGACAGACTCGCAGCGCTCGCCTTGGCGCGGGCGAAATCCTTGGACACGAAATCGCGCAAGGCCTGCCGCTCGGCTAGGTCCAGCTCGAGGTCCTCGCGCGCGACAGAGAGAACCGCGCGCTCATCGGCCGCGATCAGCGCCCAGCTTTTGACCCAGCGGTCGATCATCCACATCCCCGTCAGGACCGCAGCGCCCGCGAGGATGAGCTCCAACATGGAGACGCGGCGGTTGAGACTGCGAAGGCTTTCTTCTAAAGTCGGGCTCATTCGAAGATGTACACGCTCGTGCCGGTGGGAACGGACAGATAGAGCTTTTCGAGGTCCGCCGCACCCATGCGCACGCAGCCATGGGAGGCCGGGCGGCCCAACAGCTCCTCGCGCTTGGTGCCATGGATCAAATATCCGTCTCCCAAGTTCAAGACGTAGGCTCCAAGCTCCCCTTGGACCATGCGCGAGGGGTCGGCCGGCGGCGGCACCGGCTCGCCTGCCTCCACGAAGGCCCAATCGGGCTTGCGCCATTGCGGATTTTGCGCCTTGCCGATGACGTGAAACTCGCCGCGCGGCGTCACGAACTCCCACTTGCGTCCGCTCTTGGCGTCGTTGAGCACGCCGCCCCGTCCGACCGAGACGTCGGCTTGCCAGAGCAGCTTGCCCCCCTTCTTAACATAGAGTTTATTGGCCTTGGCGTCGACGAGGAGATGAAGCGCTCCCTTCAGCCGCTTGGCGACCTTGGCGCGCAGCAGCGCGGTCTCTCCTTCGATGGCCTTCTGGGTGCGCAGATAGCCCTTGTCCTCGGGCAGGATGTTCGGAAGCGTCTCCAGAAAACGCGCGTCGCCGGCTCGCTCGCCCGCCTCGCGCACAAGGCTTCTCAGGCGCCGCGAGCCCGCGTCAAGGGAGCGCGCCTCGTCCTCGATGGCGCTCACCTCTTTCGACAAGCCCGCCGCGTCGCGGGACACCTGGCACGCCCTCCAGCCGAAAGCGACCAGCCAGCACGCAAGCGCGAGAGGATACAGCGTTCTCCCGAAAGGAACCTCGCTCAACGCCAGGTCCCGTCTTCGATCAGGCGGATGAGGGCGGCGCGAAGCTCCTTGATCTGCGCCACCAGCCCCGACGCCGTCTCCGGACTCAAGGCGTCGGCGACCGCCGACAAAGCGCGGGGATCGGCGACTTGCCCACGCTGCAGCTGCGCGGCCAGGCCCCCCAGGACGCGGGCCGACGAATCGACGCGCTCGAGATCAAGGCTCGTTTCCTTACCTGGGCGCTCGCGCACAATCCAGGTCCTTCCGTCTGCAACCGTCGTGCGCGCCTCGACCGGGACCGCGCGCAGATCGTTATAGGCCCGCGACACTCGTTGCGCGACTGGCCTGGAATCGACGCTGCCGCCGAATGCGAACAAGGCCGACTCCTCGGGCAGTTCCTTTAAATCCCAGGCCTCGTCATGACCCTCGCGCACGAACAGCGTGCGCCGGACGCCGATCGAGCTGAGACCCGCGCCCTCGCGATGATGAGCCTCCCATGTCTCGTTAAGATCGGCGATCGTCCGGGCCCGCCGCGCCTCGGCCTCGGTCAATGCGGGGCCGGCATCGCGCCGCCAATGGCGCTTATTGGCCTTGGCGCCGTCGACGGCTTCCTCGCGCGAGACGTCCGCGGCCCAATCCTTGAAGCTCATGCCCAAAGCCTTCACATAAGCCTCCCGAGCCGCCGCGAACAGCCGCCGCGCCTGCGCGGGCGTGCGCCCAAGAATGGCCGCGCTCACGAAAGCCCGCGCGGCTTCAAGCCCCGCGGGAGCTTCGGCGGCATCGTCATAGTCGTCGACTTGCGGCACGGCAGCCCCGCGATATGAGGCGATCTCCACGTTCTCGGCGTGCAGGTCGCCGGCCAGGCGCAGCCGCGGCGTGGCGGACAGTCGTGCGGCATCCGGGGATTGGGCAAGCAAGCCGTAAAACAACTCGGGAAACGCGCGATTGAAAGCCGCGACGGAGGCCGAAGCCTTGAGCATCTTCCTCTCGAATAGGTCGGGACGCTCCCGACGCAGATCGGCGTGCGTTCGTTCGATCCAAGACTTCAGCGACGCCTCATCGCGGGGCGCGCCAAGCCGTTGCGCGATATCCGCCGCCAGCCGCCCGGCGTCCGCCTGGGCTTGGCCCAACTCGCGCATCGACGCGTCCGGCAGTAGAGCGGGTGTTACCGGCGCGCCCAACGGCGTCGCGCTCAAGTCCGGCTGGGTGGGCGCCGGCACGAAGATTCTCGCGTTCAACGTCGGCTGGACCTGGGCAATCGCCGGAACAGGGACCGGTCCCGCGGGAACTACGGCGAGCTGGGCGGCCAGCAGCAGGCGGGTCATCTATCGTCCGCCGGAACGTCTACCAACCGTCGTAGCCGTTGTCGCGATCCTTGCCTTTTTTGCCGCCGAAGCCTTTCTTGTCGTAATCACCGCCGCCGCGCTTGCGCTTCTTGTCGTAATCGTTGTTTCTGCCGCCGCTTTTCTTATCGGGGCCGAAGTTGCGGTTGGAGCTTTTCTTTTCAGGGAATCCGCCGCCCCCGAAACTGGGCTTGTCGCTGAAACCGCCGGTGGGGCGGGGAGGATAGCCGCCCGCCGGCCGAGGCTCCATGGGGCGAGCCTCGTTGACGAAAATCTTTCGCGTGCCGAGAGTGCTGTTGTTGAGCTTGGCGGTGGCGGCCTGCGCCTGCTCGTCCGTGGACATTTCCACGAAGCCAAAGCCCTTCGAACGGCCGGTGGCCTTATCGATGATCACCTTGGCGCTCACCACCTGCCCGCAAGCGCCGAACATCTCCTTGAGCTGTGCGTCATTGGTCTCGTACGGCAGGCCGCCCACGAACAGCTTCTTTCCCATTATCTCCCTCTCCTCCATTACGATGAACCGACTGGAGATTATATCAATAAAGTCCAGCGTCGGAATGGAGAGCGTCAAACGCCGCGCCCGCCATCATTTCCCGGCGCCATATCGCGAAGCGAAGGCGCGGGTGAACTCCGCGCCGAAAAGCACGAGCTGGGAGCTGTAGTAAACCCAAAGCAGAACGACGATCAGCGACCCCGCCGCTCCATAGGTCGAAGTGTACGTCTTCAGCGACTTCGGGAACTTTAAGCGCCTAAATTAGACTGCACTTTCGGCGTCC